>Ga0209208_10012267_pt1 | contig 10870 bp, 5 predicted proteins | sample S1TSphfallax_3_FD_187694 | JGI IMG/M metagenome (GOLD analysis project Ga0209208, IMG submission 187694) | Host-associated microbial communities from peat moss isolated from Minnesota, USA - S1T2_Fd - Sphagnum fallax MG (SPAdes) (version 2) | ecosystem: Host-associated > Plants > Peat moss >... | reverse complement strand
AAGAAATATACAAGTGATTTATTGTGTACCAAGAATGTGCTTTCTTCTTGCATTTATAATGGGTCCATTCTAGAAGACGTGAGAGCTCACTAAGAGTAGGTCCATCCACAGTGCATCCCTATTTGGGCCTCATAAAAATCATACTCACATTCAACATGGTTTGTTAATTATTTTACCAGTCATACACATAAATAAGAAAAATTGGACAGTGAAAATATTTAAATGTCAATAATTATGGCCAGCCAATTGGAATCAGTCAATTTTTTTACTAGGCACCGTGGAGACCACTGTATTTTGTCAAAGTTTAGAGGCCCACAAACTGATATTTGAAGTCAGTACTTGATTTGAAGGGACATATACAGGATACTGTACAGTGGCCAGTGAACCTGCTTTAAATCCACCCACACAGGGACATGGGCCTAAAATTTAACTTGGTTGGGCCTCCAAAAAACTCCAGAGTAGATCCACACCCCACTCGGTATGTGGGCCTAAACCTTAAACCCTAAGTTTGTGCTAAAAACTCCACAGAGGTACCAAGGTGCACAATCAAACCAACAAAAGGAAAGATAGCTTAATGAGGTACGCAGTTCGTGATTTGTTCTAGGGATGATTTGAAAATTAGGGGGTGCTCTTTCTTAGCTTGGATTGCTCTTATCAGATGGTGGGTTGCCCCGCCTGCCTTGGGTCCTGGGCATGCTGGTGAGGTTATGGTTTTTCTCTCTTTGCAATGAAGTGTTCTTCACTTGTGCCCCCCCCAAAAAAAACGCTAACTTCCAGAACAACAGAAGTGAGATTTTAAAATAATGGCATTAATCAATCTGTACAGAGAATGTGTTACATTCCTTTTCCCCTTCTGTTCTGCCGCATTCTAGAAAATGTGACATCAAGCCCAGTTTGAAGCCCTCAAAAAGAGATAGAAAGAGAGAAAAGAGGCTCCATCTAGCCTACTTAATTGTATTTTTTTGGCTTTGGTAAAACTGCATTCACCCCATCACTACCTAGACCGGACCCATGTAAAAATGGCACAAAAGAAAAAAAAAAACAGGGTCGGTCCAGTAATTTAATTCTGGAACTCCTTAGATGGATGGATGGATGGATGGATGGATGAATGAATGGTTGGATGGATTTACAAGGTTAGATGGATGGTTGAATTTCCGGATGGATGTCTGGCTGGATGAATGATGAATGGATGACTCTCGCCAGAGAGTTCCGTGAGCGAGACTTCCAGGGCGTCGTGTTTCTAGTAAGCGCCGGAAGCGATGCCGGCACACACTCGTGGTGTCGATTGTAAGGAGATCTGGGATGCCTCCGCTACTCCCCAAAACAGCTGCGGCATGTTCTTATCCTTCACGGGTGCGAATTTCTGCAAAAGAATCACAAAAAATTGTTATTGATTAGCTTCAGATTTTGATCGACATGAGTCTATGTCTAGCAGAGGAGGAGCACAGTAGTCGTACGCTCGTCGACGGCGGAAGCTGTTGGAGGTCGTAGTAATGAACAGAGGCACTAGTCGCGGGAGGCAGCGTAATTGGTTCTGGCCGTCAGGGTAGAGACATTGTGATGTACCGAGAAATGGGCAAAAGTTTGGTATCCCTACATCCTGGGATCGTATGGAGTCCACTATAGAAACATTTTCGACATAACTGAAGGATGCACTTTGGCACACCATGCTAACCACCATGTGTTTCCAATTTAGTATGTTGAACATTTATCATCCTTATGCATGTCCTTGAAAGGGCAGAACTACTATGTGACGAGCTACATGTTAAGTAGAATAGTGGTTTGGGTGGTTTAATAATAATAATTCTCACCTCCATTTTGTCGAGGAGTTCTGTTGCCGTGGGAGCGGAAACGAGGATGCGGCGTCCGGCTATGCTTAGGAATCCTTCCTCTACGGCTTTGTCGAAAAGCGTCAAGAGTGCATCGTAGTAACAGTTCACATTTAGAAGCCCCACCTACAACAACATATCCGCTTAATTAGCGGCACCAACATGAATTAATCTGCAGTATTACCAGATTCTTTTATGCAGTTCTCCATCGATCGACCCACTTTGATCTCATGGAGCTCTAGAACTGTCGCTGATGAGAACCCATCAATATACAGCAACACCCAAATTGATCAATTCTTGAGTTCTCTAGACGTTCTCAGCTCATAAGAATGGGTTCGATACTTGATCAATTAGCGGATGATCCGAGCCGACACATATATGTTAGCACTTGGGGCGCATTTTGAGCAGGATCTGATACGTACTGGCTTAGCATGAATTCCGAGCTGCGACCATGTGATGATCTCGAGTAGCTCCTCTAATGTACCGTATCCACCTGAGGTTCATCAAGCAGTCGCAGCTTATTATAAGAAGCTTCAAAGAGCGAGTGACCAACCGTCTACTACTCCACTCACCTAAGACACTGAGGCGAAAGAAGATACGCAAGAGATTATCATGTGCCCATTGTAAGGAGGGAGATCCTCTAGAACTATACAAATACCTGGCAGTGCAATGAAGGCGTCGGCTAGTCGAGCCATCTCGGCCTTGCGCTGGTGCATGTCGTCTACAGCAATAGTCTCTCCCACTGTCTGTCCACATACCTAATTCCCAGCAGTACAATGGTTCATTACCTACTGAATATTATTATTGTGCCAGAGAAATAGCTAGCAATATTCTAATTAAAGAAGATTGCACATAATCTTAAGCAACATGAAAGAGCTTGGCACAAACTTTCTTTTTGTTTCTTTTTTTCCCTGAGGTCTGCTGATTCTGATAAGAATAGGAAAAGAGCTAAATTGGAGTCGAGAAGAGACAGACGGAAACTGAAGAATCTCTTGTCACTTGAGGAGCTTACCTCGCTTGGCATCAAGGCCCTCGGTATCACACTGTCATCCCACACAACAACAAAAAAAACCCGAGTCTCCATAACTATCTGAGAAAATTCTCCCTGGAATACAACATACAATCGTCCTAGCTAGCCAAGACTAGTCTTCGAGCTTGCCTGGAGACATTCATGCGCATGTGAAGAGGATGGAATGAGCGCCGGGCATATAACAGCTAGACCTAAGTACGGCATTCTGCATGATTCATCAGAGCTGCGCGGGTTTCCAGTTCCAAAAGGTTGACCACTGGAAAATCCCTTTACATTCACCCACATCAATGAAGCAGCTGGAGTTCATGACCCACAAAAGAATTGCTGAGATCATTCATGAAATTCGCGCTGCTGCAAGCTCTAATCTTTGCTAGATCACTGCACAAGCTGCTGCTACCGTGAGTAGTAGAGAAACAAGCTATAAGCGAGCGTACCCAATCACATGATTGCCACCAGCATGGACGGTCTCGGAAATCTTGCCCATTAGTCCAATGCTACCACCTCCATAAACCAGATCTATCTTCCGCTGCACCTGCAGATGTTAACACCCCAAATCCGATATGAAAAACTCGCCTTCTTATATAATTCCACAACTGCCAAAATCAACCCTGTACTTGCACACACAATCATTGCCTAACTTCATGAAATTACGAGAAAACGTCGAGCGTATGATTCAAGCATGTTGAAGTCGAGCTACACGTGTATGTCAACCCAGCACATGTACTTGAGCTAAAACGATACTGCGCTGCAACTTGAGAGCAGAGCGACTTTGGATCATGGTGCTCGCTAAAACTTGGAACTTCCTACAGAGAGAATTGTGAGCTCCGGATACGGGAAAGCTTTGTTAGTCTTCAACAATCCTTCCATTCTCAACTCTAGAAGCAACTCTCAAGGTGTACTGTGTGCGGTTTAGTGCTTCCAGGGGCTCAGTATATACTGCATTCTACAATAGAGTAGATGGGTACAACTGTATTGGATTTATTCTTTCTGAGCAGGAAGAAAGAAAGAAAGAGAAATTGCGACAGAACCCCGGGGTTAATTCGATGCTATTTTCAGAAGCTTACAAGCTCCTTCCCGAGCGCCATGGCCACATCCATATACACACTCTTGTTCCCACTGCGACTTCCGCAGAAAACACAGATGCGTTTAAACCCGGACTCAGCACCGGTGCCCTGCAGCAACTTCATGTTCACTGGCGACTCCATAGATCTGCGGTTTGCCTCACACTGTAAAATCCTTCGATCACTCCCAGCTTGATCAAAATTAAGAGCGACTGGCTGTTTCCGCTATGGAATAAATTTGATCACTACTGCAGCAGGTGATCAGCTGTAATTATGCAATGACAACTCGTGTGTAATTGACAGAGTGAGTAACAGTGCCCTTCTTGTTTAGCAAACTCACAAGAAGTTTTAGGAATCTCAAGAACGGAAAGCCTAAACTCAGAGCTTAACTTGTCAGCAGGAGGAATGAGGAAATTGAGATCACAGCAGGCAACCTGAGGCTATACTATATGAGCAAAAATGGAGTTGTGAACTGAGGAATTTACACTAGTCCAGATTTGTGCCTGGCAACAACGTATAAGAGATCCTGCAACACTATACAAGTACAAAATCTGTTTTGAGAAAATTAGGAACTTGACAGAATTTCTACAACTAGTGAACTCCGGATCACACCCCTGTCTGAAATAGAGATCTTAGAGTGTGATGAAAAATTAGTACTAAGTTGGGATGGAGCCCTTGTAATTGGTTGGGCGGTCCGATAAGAACAGACGGAGGCGAAAGGATTGATGATAATACCAGTCTAAGAACTCGGATGATTTTTTTTCTTGGATCCCTGAGCTAGATACTGATGACGCAAGAAAGAAAATTACCAATTCAATTTAGGCCTGCGAGGTGGAGGATCCATGATGGGCATTCTGTTGCGTCTAGTGACTTGCGAAAAGTGGAAACTGAAAAAGATGTTCTTGCAGCTGCAGCGTGTCAGTCCTTAATTGCAGCAGCTTACAGAGCGCTACTAGCTAGCTGCTACTAACCAGTGTTACAAAATCCACCTCCCGGCCAGTACTACGACTATTCAGAGCCCAACAGAATCTACGGATCATTTTTTGTATACCTCTTCTTCAGTAAAGAATCCAAGCTAACGGTTCTGCTGTAAACTAGATGGAGATTGTATTAGGATGCAGCAGCTTTATCCTGGCAATCGCCCGCCCTCGTGTGTGCAGATTTCCACACGTGTATGCACATTTGCACGAAAAATTCGCTATAATATTTTCGTAGCTGTGATTTTGCATCACACGCACAAGATTAGGTCGAGGCAGCAGCAGGGTGCTGGAGTTTTCTGTTTCTTTCTTCCTTTCTCGGTTTAGTCCACTCTTCCAAAAAAAGAGAAGCAGCAGTAGCAATCTAGCAAACTGCAAAGTCTTACATTTGAGACCAAATCAAGTAAACAGCAAATCCCGCATGACCGCCCCCAAAAAAAAAAACAACTTCGCTGATCTCAAAACCCCAGATGTTGACCTAAGTCCAGGTCCTAGCTTTGATCTATTGGATTTCTGCAAGACACATGATCATGTCCTAGAATATGAGGCGGCAATTGCAGCTTGTTTACTTGCTTTCTGTCTTTTTGGTTGACAAGAGTTCCATACGCAATTTCATCGACCCGACAGATATACAGACGACCACCAGAGATCTAAACATGGGAGACAGTGAACTTTGTTTGTTATTTTTTCCCTTTCCAGGAGACACAATTTCAACAAAAATCAGACCTACAAAGCCAACGTCAGGCTCGATCTCTGACACCCACTGATGGAACACCCATAATTAGCGGAATCATGAAAAGAAATGAGACCTCCATGCTGCAACTGCAGATCGACCAGCTTGACAAACATCCCCATTCCCCCCGCCCCCAACTAAAATACTTTGGAGCATCATGGGCTGCTTTGAAGAAATGTTTTCCGTCATGGCGGATTTTGCTTCAGTTGGATTATTGCATGTGATGACCCGGCTACTGTAGCTCTTTTTTCCAAGCTTCTTGGCCTGGAGTATCTATTTGAATACATATTTCATTAGTGGTGATCTCGAAGTCTACGTCGTATCTGTTGTTGGGTGCGTATGTATGTAATGTATATATTTGGTGGTGATGTCAACCAGCTGTACTCGAGAAGGAAAATGGGCACTGCAACACCTCCCTGCGTAAATCTGAATCGGAATCCTCAGATCAGAGATCTTGTTTAGTGCGGCCTGGTCAGATTTGGTCGACTTGCAGCAGCAGTTTGATAAAGTTCCGGACCGGGTCCTTCCGACTCCTGCTTACTTTGTCCTCACAGAGCTAGTCCGAGTAGGTAGCGGTTTGACATTACCGCGGGATGGATGAATGCAACTCGTAACCAGCAAAAAATTGTGAGAAAAGTTTACTAAGTTATCAGCTCGGCCACAAAATCTACTCGTATTAATGACGTGAGAGACAGCTTCAATTTTTTTTGTGCATGAAAATCTGGGAACATTCTGCTCTGGTTCCGATGAGTATCCAAATTGTATGGCATGCAATGAAGTGAGCTCAAGGACTCGCTCTAGTTCTGATCTGTAAGAAGATCTATTTGTGTGGCATCTGTGGATTTGTAGTGGATCAACAGTGAGCAGCTGGGGATGCAGGCAGCTCTGACGGTAGTTACCAGAATGTTCCTCTTTTGGCGGCGCTAGGGTATGGATCATGATGAGGCCGGAGCAATGGTAGAAGAGCACGTAAGTCCCTTGGAAAACATGCTCAACACATTGAGCTGGGATTCTGAATTTCTGAGAAATTCGTTGCAAATTTTTGAGCACCTTAAGAAAATCTTTGGTACCAAATTTACATCCTTCATGGGGCATGTGGCTGCACAACTACCCTAGTGTCTACGCCCACAAATGCATACATGTACTAACTCTTTAGCCCCTCTTCCTGAGGGCATTGGCAGGGTCCAGAAACCCTGAAATACTTATATAGCTATGGAAGTACGCAAATCATGGCATGAGAGGAAAATCTGTAGCAGCAACACCACATACGTGCCTTTATATTAGTTTCTTGTTATAAAATCTTTAGCTCTGCTTGTGTTCAAACTGTGAAACCCTGGCTGCAACCTTCCTTGCAAATCCCATATCTCAGCTCCAGGAAATGGCCAGAGCTTCAGAGTGCAGTCAGAAGTCTGATAATTCATTGTCTGTGACAACCCACAATGTTCAGAGCTTCCTTCTACTGTCCAGAGCAATCCAGGACATGGCAAGTAGAAATTGAGCTGTTAAGATTTTTAAGGTCAATCCTTGGGGACAATCTTTTTCCAGGTGCTAAGCACCCAGTCCAGATCTTTCCAGTGAAATTATTATTTATACTGATTTTTTAATTCTCCTTAAACCAGAATTTCCAACCTGATATCACTCTCCAGTCCACAGGTTTCCAGTACAATCTGACAATTTAACAATGAACAGAACACTGGATCTCAATAAGTGCAAAATTTAAGTACATAATGGGATTTGAATCCAAGCAGAGGTACCGGTGAACAGATTTTGTCTGGAAATTTTCCATGGATCCCTGACATTTCTCTGGAAGGAAGGGAATTTAAATATCCTTATTTCAAGCTTATATTCCAAACGATTTAGGGTTCAAGGAAGTCAGTCATATTTCACAGTGGCTTCAGATCTTTACAATTCCATGCAAAACAATGTTGAATAGGTTTTTTTGCATTGTGTGTGATAGAAAGTCATCTTTCTCTACTTTGGCCAGAATTCCTAGTGGCCATCAAGTAGCATGAAGCACTCTGAGAAAGTTCCTAAGTTTATTTGGAGGCCACCATATATCAATGAATATCCCTCCTACAAAGAGGAAGGATCCTAAACCTACTCCTTACAAGTGGGAGGGAAATTATGCCTACTTATGTGTAAGATCCCTCCTAATCTTAAGGAGTAGTTGTACAAAACCCTCCCCTTCTTGCACTTGTGGTCTGTTCTGTGGAGAAATAAGAATATTTGAAATTTTCAATTTGCAGTCTGCAATCTGAATTGAGGCTGGGATTTTTAGGTTAGCTTCTCTCACAGGGTCGCAACCAGTGTTGGGCAGGTATAAAAAATGTCCCTGGGTATCACTTGGTTATCCCTATTTGAATACTCTAACTAAAATCATGATCACTAGTTCTCACTCGTATGAGAATTAGATGAATGAGAACTGGAGACCAAAAAATTTAAATATTGAGACTTGGGTGAGATAAAATCTTTCATCCGGGTCAGGTTCTTATGGTACAGTGTACAAGGCTTAATGCAGTGTAACCATTAAACAAGGTTGTGCATTTAATGCAAAGGTTCAAACTAATTATAGTAGTTGGATCACTACACCAAAACATGGAAAATAAGATTACATAAGTGGCTGGAATTGTAGTTCTAAACCACATATATGATTGGTTATGACTACATAACTACCAATCCATATGGCCCTGTAGTATTTACCCCCAAAAAATGACATAGTTGTAAATGCCATTTGCAACTATGTCCTCCATGATTGCAAGACATTTTCAATGGTCAAATTTTAATTTTAAATATAATTATAATTTATTTTGATCAATGTCTTGCTACCACGGTGTAGCCTAGAATGAATTCAAATTTTATTAACGACTTATGAATGGACACATGGCAATCTAAAATAATGAAATTATTTTTTCTACTCAATTATATGATGCCATGTGGCAATCAACTTTTAGTCAAATAATGACACTTGAGACCTAGCCTAGGCCACCTACTAGGCTAGGAGCCCTATGCTAAACACCCTAGGCTAGGCGACCTAACCTAGGTTATATGCTAACCACCTAACCCCACCTCCTAGGAAGGTTACCTCACTAATATTCCCCTACAAACCTAAGGGGCACACAGGATGAAAGTAAGAGAATTTGAACCCCTCACCTCCACTTTGAAGGGAAAAGTCCTTTGCCATTAAACCACCACATTTTTATGTAACAAATGAAGGTATCACAAAGATATAAAAAATAATTTTTTCTAGCCGAGATTAGTCTATGCCTCTTTAAGCTTACCTAAGTTGATTGAAGTTAACCTAAACCACCCAACAATCTAGCATAGGCCTCCATAGGCTATCTTAAGTAAACCTAGGTCTTCCTAGGCTAAACCTAAATAACCTAGTCTACCTTGGGGCTACTTAAGTTAAATTAGGTTATATTAGGCTATATTAGATTAAACTTGGCAAAAGTAGATTATTTAAATTAAATTTAGCTATACTTGGCTATATTATGTTAAACTTGGCTATACTAAATTGTACTTGGTTGAACTAAGCTATATTAGATTAAATTTGATAAAAGTAAGTTATTTTGGTTAAACTTCGCTATATTTCACTATATTAGGTTAAACTTCGCTATATTAAACTATAGTTGGCTAAACTACATTATATTATGCTAAAATTTAAAAGTAGGTTATTAATCTTAAACTTAACTATATTTGGCTATATTAAACTAAACTTGACAAAATAAAGTTATTTAGATTATATTTGGTTATACTTGGTTATATTAAATTATATTTGGCTAAAGTAGGCCATACTAGGTTAAATTTGGCAAAAGTAGGTTATTTAAATTAGACTTCGCTAAATTCGGCTATACTTGGCTATATTTGACTATATTAAGCTAAACTTGGTTACACTAAACTATACTTGGCTAAATTAAGGTATACTATGTTATTTAGGTTATACTTGGCTATATTTTGTTCAACTAAGATATATGTTGGCTATATTATATTATATTTGGCTATATTTAGCTAAATCAAATTATATTAAGCTATATTTGTTATATTAAACTAAACTTGGCTATATTAAACTATATTTGGGTAAAGTAGGTTATATTACATTAAATTTGGCAAAAGTAAAGTATTTAGGTTAAACTTGACAAAAGTTGGTTATTTAAGTTAAACTTGGCTAAACCAAGCTAAATTAAGCTATACTTGGTTATATTTGGCTATATTAGACCAAACTTGACACACCCCCAAGCTCCTTGATGGACTCAACTACAAGTTAAAAGGTGAAGACAGCGAAAGAAGAAGGAATTGGGGCGCACTCCCTAACTCATAGCACTTCAGGGTTAAAGAAACGTGTCGGAGCTCCATGATTGGGACTAAGAAGATTAACAAGCAATTCAATTACTCACATGGACTTGCACAAACCAAACAACAAGTTGGTTAATGCATAGTTGAAGCATTTTTGGTGCACGAATGAACCACACGCAAACACGGATTCACAAAGCTCACCATAACCCAGATTTGGGGGAAGCCACCACCTTCCCCCTTATACTATTCTCTATGCTTGGCCATGGGGCCAGCACCCAAATGTCATGGTGTTCTGAGACTCCCAAATGGGAGTCCCAAAATTCTCAAAATTAGGACTCTCGCAACTTTGGAGTCCCATAACTTTGTGTGCAGACCTCCGATTGAGGTGAATCTGAAGCAAAGTTGTAGCCCTTGTTGAGAGCTTTCTAATGGTATGTGACACAACACCTGCACATAAGAAAATCAAGGTCATTCCCAACTTTTAGTGGTTAGGAATCAAATTGGCAATTTGACTCGCGACCCTTTTTTTAGCCATAACTTATGTTTTGAATACCCAAATGGGTCATGGAAGCCCATTTTGGACATTTGCATTCCTAACGCTTTCCAATGAAATAAGGAACTCTTTAATCTAATGGGTTTTGACCCTTGTAATCATTTTTTGAAAATTCAAGAGTCCATTGGGATTCCAACTCCCAAAGTGGAAGCTCATTTGGGAGTGTGGGGGTTCATTCCCTCACATTCTCCCACACTCCTGAGAGCATGAAATGTGACTCCCAAGCTTCATTTTTGGCCCGCACCTTTGCAAGCCCTTACCTTGGTTGTAAGCCCAAGGCTAGGGTTACGACAAAACTTGGCAATACTAAATTATATTTGGCTAAACTAAGCCATATTAAATTAAACTTGGCAAAAGTAGGGTATTTAAATTAAACTTTGTTAAATTAAGTTAT
>Ga0209208_10012265_pt1 | contig 10870 bp, 9 predicted proteins | sample S1TSphfallax_3_FD_187694 | JGI IMG/M metagenome (GOLD analysis project Ga0209208, IMG submission 187694) | Host-associated microbial communities from peat moss isolated from Minnesota, USA - S1T2_Fd - Sphagnum fallax MG (SPAdes) (version 2) | ecosystem: Host-associated > Plants > Peat moss >... | reverse complement strand
CGCATTATGTAACCATATGCGTAATGAACGCCGAAACAAACATTTCTGATCAGCCAGATCCCCGCATCGCCGTGGCGGAGGCGTGGCTTTGCATGTTGGGCGGGTTGCTGGAAGTGGCCAGGCGGTTCACCCGCTTCCTCGGCCATCACACCATGTCCTTCGGGGCTGGCCCCAAGACGCCGTTCCTGGCCCTTCGCTTTTCCGGCGATCCCGTCGCCGCCCTCAAGCGCGTGCTACGGACCGGCAAATTCGCCGCCGTGCTGTATGTGAAGATCCAGAAGCAGATCGCGGCCTTGAGGGCCGGGGCGCCGTTCGATCTCGAGGCCTTCCTCGCCGAGGCGCCCCGCATAGGCGCCCGCGCCAAGTCCGACCGCGACGCGGCGGCCAGCGACAAGGAAGATGGGGAGGAAGATTACGAGGACCTGGAGGAGTGGGAGGACCTCAATGAGGTCGAGAACCTGGTCGAGCGCGAGTCCTTCGAGCGCTTCGATTTCCTGGATGGTCCCACGCGACAAAGCCAGGAAGATAAATACCAAGCCCTCCTCCGGGGCCCCTTGAAGGACGCCATCGCGGCGATCTGCAAGGACCTCGGCCTCAAGCCCGACTGGAGCCTTTGGACCGACAAGGGTTTCCCTCCGCCCGCCGGGGGCGGGGTCGAAGACTGGGTCGCCTTCTTTGCGCCCATGGCCCCCGCCGCGCCGCCGCCTATTCCGGATCGGATCTTGGCCGTCGCGCCGCCGCCGCCACCCCCGGAGGATGAGGCCGCCTATAAAATCTGGCGACGAAGGTGGTGGCCAACTGATCGCCGCGAACGGCCGCCGCGGCCTTTCCGAACCGTGACACAGCCGCCGGATTGGCGCGGGTCACCCTGACGATCCGGGCGGCCGGTCGCGAACGCCCAATGTCTTTGGAAGCACCATCATAGCCGGCGCCCCGGGGGCGGCCCGGCGCGCCCTCGCGCGCCTTATCTTAAGGCTCAAGCCTCGATGCCGACCAGATGGCCGTCAGGGTCCCTAAGCATCAAGGTTCGAGCTGGCCGCGAACCCAACTCCGCGCGCGAGCCTGCCAGGATCAACCGCGTCGCCGCGATGTCTCCGAGGCTGGCGACGGGCCTGCGTTGATAGTCGCCCCGGTAACAGAGAAGTTCGATGTGCGGGCTCGGCGATCCCCGCGGTATCAGCGCCGTGACCGCCACATCGGCGTCCCGCACGCCGTCCAGCTGGTCCTGCTCGGGCCCACGATTGATCGACGCTGCGCCGACCGTCAGGCCCAGCGCCTCAAAGAAGGCAATGCTGCGCGCGGTGTCCGCCACGGAGATCGCCGAATGGTCGATCCGCGGCGCGTTGTCGCCGCTTGGAAAGCTGATCAGCTCCAGGGGGTGGCCATCGGGATCGCGAAACTTGAAGGCGACGACCCCGCCAGAGCTGGGCGGCAATCGCTCCGGTCCAGCCCGCGAGATCTGGGTCCAGCCCTGCGCCCGCCGAAGCCTCTCCAGGGCTGCGGCCATGTCGGCGGTGACCAGGGCCAGGTGCTGGAAGCGCGCGCTCCAGGGCGGCAGACGCGTGGGGTAGGGGCGCGCGCCGGGGCCCGCGGGCGCAAGGTCCAGTCGGGTCGGCCCCAGATTCAGCGTCAGCGTCCCGCTCGTTCCAGCGCCCACCCTCGTGAAGCCGAGTCCCTCGACAAAGAACCGCGCCGACCTTTCGGGGTCGCGGCAGTTGAGCACGAACCGGGCGAGGCAAAGGCCTCCCGTCATGGCCAGGTCGCCCCGCGCGTATTGAGGAAGATTGCATAAAGGGCCTGAGAGGCGCCGATGAAGAGCCGGTTCCTGGCCGCGCCCCCGAAGCACAGATTGGCCACCCGCTGTGGGGTCAGGATCTTCCCCAGCAACTCCCCCTCCGGGCTGAGGCAGTGAACCCCATCCCCCGCGCTGGACCAGAGGTTCCCCTCCTCATCCGCCTTCAGGCCATCGCAATAGCCGGGCGAAATGGTGTGAAAGATTGCGCCGCCGGAGAGGGAGAGCCCATCGGAGGACACATCAAAGACGCGGATGTGCCGGCTCGGATCAGGGTCGCCCACCGCACCGGTCTCGGCGACATACAAACGGCGCTCATCGGGCGAAAAGGCCAGGCCATTGGGGCCTTCGAAATCGGTGGCCATCGTCCGGATATCGCCGCTGGATGGATCGAAGCGGTAGAGGGCGGGGGGTTGCTCCGAGGCCTGACGGCCGCCTTCATATTCATTGGAAATCCCGTAGAGGGGATCGGTGAACCAGATCGATCCGTCAGACCTGACCACCAGATCATTGGGCGCGTTCAGCCGCTTGCCCCCGTGGTGCGCCACGAGACGGGTCACCGTGCCATCATGGTCGGTCCGGTAAAGACAACGGCCCTGGTGTGAGCAGGCGACGAGCCGTCCTTGGCGGTCGCGGGCCTGGCCATTGGCGTAGCCGCTGGGCGCGCGATAGACGCTCACCCCCAAATCCTCGATCCACCGCAGCGTGCGGTCGCGGGGCAGGTCCTGAAAGAGCAGGCACCCCGCGTCGCCCATCCAGACCAGGCCCTCGATCCATCGAAAGCCGCGCGCCAGCTCTTCCAGGGGCGCGTTGGCCAGAATGTAGCGCCTAAATCGCGGATCGTGGAAGTCGACGCCGTCCATGGTCAGGCCATGCCGCCGCGTCCGATCTGGACCAGCATCAGGACCGCCGGCGCCTCGCCCACCGTACCGGAGAGATGACCCTGGCGATCTCCCTGGGCGCGGGTGTTCTGGTCCTCGCCGAACGACATCTCGCCGGGGCCCATCTCCACCCTCTGGCCGTCCATGGATTCCACGAACCAGCGACCTGAGAGGGGGATGATCCATTGGGGCTTGGGATTTTCGTGCCAGTCTCCGATCCACCCCACGGGCAGGATCGTGACCAAGACCGTCGCCTCGCCCTGGCTCTTGGCGCCCAACCATTGGGCCTGGGCCGGCGGACTGATGGAGGCGAGCTCGAACTCGGTCAGGAGGCGGCGCGTCTGGCGACTAACCCCCTCAGCGTCTGTCCATATGTGCCAATAAGGGGCGGTGGGTCTGTCCTTGGATGTCACGGCGCCGCGATCCTGCTGATCTCGTAGGGATGGGTGGAGGAGAGCGGGGCGGCAAAGAACGAATCGACCGATGCGGCCGTCACGCCGAAGGTGATCAGCAAGAACCCTCCGGCCAAAGCCACATTCTTCCAGAAATCCCAGAACAGGCCGCGCGCCTTGCCGTGGCTGTCGGTCCAGAAATCGCCAGGTCGCCAAAAGGGTTTCCAGAGAAGGGCGGTGACCAGGCAGTAGCCCGCGAGGATGAACGCCGCCGCCCGGTCGGCGAAGCCGGTGATGATGAGGCCGGACATGCCGATCTCCACGCCAAGGCCGAGCAGGATCAGCGCCACGGCGAACGCCTGCGACGGCGCGGCGCCTCTGGCCTGGGCCACCGCCCCCCTGAAGTTCAGGATCTTGTCCAAGGCGCTAAACGGCAGGAATAGCAGCACCAGCAGGAGCCGCACGACGAAGGCGATGGCGATGCTGAAACCCAAGGATGCCTACCCGCCCGTGGCGAAGCCGGGATAGAGTGTCATGCCGCCGTCCACGAAGAGGCTCGCCCCGGTCACATAGTCGGAGGCGTCGGAGGCCAGCCAGACCGCGGCCCGCGCGATGTCGTCCGGCTCGCCGATGCGCTTATAAGGCACCAGGGTCATGAGATCGGCATAGGCCTTCGGCGTATCCCAGGCCGACGTGTTGATCGGCGTGCGGATGGCGCCTGGCGCAATGCTGTTGACCCGGATGCGACGCGGGGCGACCTCCTGGGCGAGGCTGCGCATCAGCATCATGATCCCGCCCTTGGACGCGGCATAATTGGCATGGCCGGCCCAGGGAATCTCCTGGTGCACCGAGCTCATGCAGATGATCTTGCCCGTCGCCGTGGAGACCGCGGGGTCAGGGCCCCGGCGGTTAAACTCACGCACCGCCTCGCGGGTGCAGAGGAACTGTCCGGTGAGATTGACCCCGATCACCGCGTTCCACTGGTCGAGGGTCATCTGTTCATAGGGGGAATCGCGCTGCAGCCCGGCGTTGGAGACCACAATGTGCAGCGTGCCAAAGGCCTTCACCGCGGCCGCGAACATGGCCACGACATCCTCCTCGCGGCTCACATCCGCTTTCACGGTGATGGCGCGCCGTCCGAGTTTAGTAATCTCATGGGCCACATCATCGGCCGCGCCGGGATCGACGATATAGTTGATCACGACATCCGCGCCGGCCCGGGCCAGGCCCAGCGCCACCCCCTTGCCGATTCCGGAATTGGCGCCGGTGACCAGGGCGGGTTGGCCGAGAAGAACCTCTTCATAGGGGATGTCCGGGCGCCGCCCAGGTTGCTCCTCGGCGGGCGCCGCCGGGCCGTCTTGTATTACAGGGGACATATGTGCCGCCGATCAGGTGCGACGCCCCGGTGGCGCCCGACACCTAAACGCAGAGAAGCCCGATCAGTCCCCTAAAGCTCACGCCGCTTCGGCGGCGAATTGCAGCCTGGCCAGGTGAGCGTAAAGCCCGCCCCGGGCCATCAGCTCGGCGTGGGAGCCTTCCTCGACAACACGGCCGCCGTCCATGACCACGATGCGGTCGGCTTCCAGCACGGTGGCGAGGCGGTGGGCGATGACCAGGGTGGTGCGCCCCCGCATGGCCTCGTGCAGCGCCTGTTGAACAAGGCGCTCGTTTTCGGCGTCGAGCGCGCTGGTGGCCTCATCCAGAAGCAGGATGGGCGCATGGCGGACAAGGGCCCGGGCGATGGCCAGACGCTGCTTCTGGCCCCCCGAAAGGGTCTTGGCGTGCTCGCCCACCAGGGTGTCGAAACCCTGGGGAAGAGCATCGATGAAGCCTGCCGCCTGGGCCGCTGTCGCCGCGTCCCGCACCTCCTTGAGCCCCGCGTTCGGCGCGCCAAACTGGATATTCTCCCGGGCCGAGCCGGAAAACAGCGGGGCGTCCTGCGCCACAAGGGCCAGGCGCGCGCGGACTTCCCGGGGATCCGCATCGCGCAGGTCCACGCCGTCTATCCGCACGCTCCCGGCGTCGGGGTCATAGAACCTGAGCAAAAGGCGCAGCACCGAGCTCTTGCCCGCGCCGGAGGGGCCCACCAGGGCGATGCGCTCGCCGGGACGGGCATGCAGGGAAAAGCCGTTGAGCGCCGGCGGCCCGGACCTGCCAGGATAGGAAAAGCGCACATTCTCAAATCGCACCTCGCCCCGGGCGGGTTTGGGCAGCGGTGTCGCCCGCTCGGGCGGGCGTATGGAGGCTCTGGCGTCGATCATTTCGGCGATGCGGGCGGCCGCGCCCGAGGCCTTCTGGATCTGGCCCCACACCTCGGAGAGATCCTTCACCGCATTGGCGGCAAAGAAGGCCAGGGCCAGAAGCTGAACCAGATGGCCGAAGGAGAGCGTCTGCTTCACCACCACGGCCACCGTGGATTCGAACAAGAGGCCGATCATGCCGCCGAAAATCAGGGTGATCATCAGGGCCGACAGCAGGCCGCGCGCCTTGATCTGAGCGCGGGACGCCTCGAAGGCCTCCTCCACAGAGGCGTTGAACCGGCCCGCCACGGCGTCTTCCTGGCCAAAGGCCTGGACGGTATCAATGGAGCCCAGTCCCTCGCCGGCATGGCCCACGGCCTCTGCGAACCTGTCCTGAGCGCGCAGGGAGAGACGCTGCAGCCGTCGGCTCATCAGAAAAAGCGGCGTGAGGAGGGCCGGAATCAGCAGCAGGACAACGCCCGTGAAGTTGGGGCTGACGATCAGCATCCAGCCAAGCGCGCCCACGAGGGTGACGAGATTGCGCAGGGCCACGGGGGCGACATTGCCCACAATGCTCTCCACCATCGTCATGTCGGTGGTCAGGCGTGAGAGCACCTCGCCCGTGCGAAGTTGGGTGAAATGGGTGAGATCCAGCCCGAGCACCCGGCGAAAGACCACCTTGCGCATATCGGCCACGACCCGCTCGCCGAGCTTATAGAGGAAATACATCCGAAGGCCGGTGCTGGCGGCCAGGACCAGGGCGATGGCCACCGCGGTGATGAAAAGCTGGATGAGGGGGCCCTCGCCGCGATCAGCGAAGTGGCCGTCGATGACCCGGCGCACCCCATCGGTCATGGCCAGGGCAGAGGCTGAGGAGATCAGCAGGAAGAGAATGCCCAGCACGGCATCCACGGGATGAGCGCGCACAAAGGGGAGGAGGCGCGTCAGAGGGCGCAGGTTGCCTTGCTTCTCCCGGCGCCAGGCGTCGGTGAGGAACTCTTCCTTCATCAAGGCCCCCAGACTGGGGCGATCCAGGCTGGGGCGGTCAGCCGCGGCGGGCGAGGTTTGTGTCATCGAAACCTTATAGGAGCCAAATTGTCGGTCCCAAATCCGCTGTATGGACCCATGTCGCAAATAAGACAGCACGCTCGACGCGAGGCGCCAGTATCGACTATCAGGTCTTTCGGCCTTGTCGATGATGACGCGGCCCGGCGGCGCGTGACATCATGTCCATGGCCCCGGCCTCCCAAGAAGCTCTTCACCGGAACCCCCTGATCTTGACCCCAACACCGACCGCGCCCGGCCGCTCGCTTCGCAAGGGCGACTTTCTCACCCTCGCCGATGCGCTGGATTTCGCCGGTGACCAACCCACGGGCGTCAATATCCATTCCCTGCGCGGCGAACTGACCGAGGTCATTTCCTACGGCGCGCTGCGTGATCAGGCGCGGGCCCTGGCCGCCCGGATGCTGGCCGCCGGCCTGACTCCCGGGGACCGGGTCATGTTGGCCGCCGAAAGCGACGGTGATTTTCTGCGCGCCTTTTTCGCCTGCCAGTATGCGGGACTGGTCCCGGCGCCGGCCCCTCTGCCCGCGCCCCTGGGCGGCAAGAGCGCCTATGTCGAGCATATACGCCGCATGCTGATCTCCTCGGGCTCCCGCGCCGCCTTCGCCCCCGCGGCTCTGGGCGAATGGTTCGCCGAGGCCGCACAGGGCCTGACCCTGGCCGTGAGCGGCGCGATCGGGGATTTGCCTGATACGGAGTCCCGGGATCTCCCGGCGCCCGACCCGGGAGGTCTCTGTTACCTTCAGTTCTCTTCCGGAAGCACGCGGTTTCCCATGGGGGTCGCGGTCACTCAGAGCGCCCTGATGGCCAATATCTTCGCCATCGCGGGCCCTGGCCTTCAGGTGCGCGGCGATGACCGTACGGTGAGCTGGCTTCCTCTCTATCACGACATGGGCCTGGTGGGGATGCTGCTCTGCAGCGTGGGATTCCAGGTTTCGGTCGATCTTCTACCCACGGGCGCCTTTGTGCGACGGCCCAATCTCTGGCTGGACCTCATCTCCCAGCGTGGCGGCAGCATCTCCTATGCTCCCACTTTCGGTTTTGACCTGGCGACGCGACGTGCGGGCGTGGCGAGCGATCTCAATCTCTCGACATGGCGCGTGGCGGGCCTGGGCGGCGACATGATCCGGTCCGAGCCCTTGAGGGCTTTCGCCGCCGCATTCGCGCCCGCGGGTTTCGACCCCCGCGCCTTTACCGCCAGTTATGGCATGGCGGAGGCCACCCTGGCGCTCTCCCTGACGCCCGTGGGCCAGGGCCTGCGCACGGACGTCGCGGACATGGATCAGCTGGAGTCGGCCGGACGCGCCGCGGCGCCCGGTCCCGGTTGCGCGCGGCAGCGGGAGTTCGCCCTCTGTGGCGCGCCCCTGGCCGGCCACGCCATCGAGGTCCGCGACGCCCACGGTCAGGCTTTGGCTGAGCGGCGGGTGGGCCGGGTCTTCGCCAAGGGGCCCAGTCTCATGAAGGCCTATTTTGGCGCTCCGGAGGAAACATCCCAGGTGCTTTCGGCGGACGGTTGGCTGGATACGGGCGATCTTGGCTACCTCCTGGACTGTCAGATTGTCATCACGGGGCGGGCCAAGGATCTGATCATCATCAATGGCCGCAACGTCTGGCCGCAGGATCTGGAATGGACCGCGGAGCGGGAACTCGCCGGTCTTCGCTCTGGCGACGTGGCGGTTTTTTCGGTTCAGAGCGAGGCCGACGTCGAGCGCGTGGTCGCCCTGGTGCAATGCCGGGTCAGCGACCCGGCGGCGCGTAATGTCCTGGCCGGAGAGGTCACATCCCTCTTGCGGTCCCGCCATGGGCTGGAGGTCCAGGTCGTTCTTACCCCGCCCCACAGCTTGCCCCAGACCTCTTCGGGCAAACTCAGCCGCTCACGCGCGCGAACACTCTATCTGGCGGGCGCGTTCGACAGAGCCCAAGATCCCGTCCAGGCCTGAGCGGAGCGCGATGGCCGGCGGGGCAGGCGGGCGCTGGGTCGCTCTGACAGGCGCCACCGGTTTTCTCGGCCGTCGCCTGGCGCCGGCGCTTGCGGTGCGGGGATGGAAGGTGAGGGCGCTGGCCCGCGGCCCGGTCTCTGGTGACGATTGGGACGGGGCGGCGCCCGAGTGGGTGCACGGCGATCTGGCCGACGGCGAGGCCTTGGGCCGGCTTGTCGACGGCGCCGAAGTCACCATCCATGCCGCAGGCCTCATTAAGGCCAGGGACCGGGCCGCTTTCTTCGCCATCAATACCGAGAGCGCGGCCCGCGTGGCGCGCGCCGCCCAAGTCTCGCGTGCGTCTGGCCAGGTGATCCTCATTTCCAGCCTTGCCGCGCGCGAGCCCCAGCTCTCGGACTATGCGGCCAGCAAACGGGCCGGCGAGGAGGCCATGGGCGACATCTTGGCGGATCGGCTGACCATCCTGCGGCCCCCGGCTATTTACGGCCCGGGCGACCAGGCCACCCTCGGGCTCTTTCAGCTCGCCGCGTCCAGCCCGGTCCTTCCTGTTCCGGCGGCGCCGGCCGCCCGCCTGGCGCTGGCCTATGTGGATGACGTGGTGTCGGAAATCTGCGCCGCGGCCGAGGCGAGCGCGGGCGCCGCCCGTTACGCCATCGGCGGCGCGCGGCCTGGGGGCTATGGCTGGGGGGAAATCATGTCCGAGGCGGCTGGGGCCGTAGGCCGTGATCCGGTCCGCCTTCCTCTGCCCCTGGGGGTGATCAGCGCCGCGGGCACGGTGGCCGACATCGCCGCAAAGCTCTCGGGTCGGGCTATGATCTTCGGCTCCGGAAAGGCGCGAGAGCTCGCGCATCCCGATTGGTCGGTGTCGGAGGCGGAATTGGCGCCATGGGCTTTGGCAGGAACCGCGACAGAACTTGGCGCCGGCTTCGCGCGCACCGTGTCCTGGTATCGCGCACACGGTTGGCTCTAGGTCTTTTCGCCGGGCCGAAACTCATTTTGTGACCCCGGATGACTTGCTTTGCGCGCCGCACCCGATCAAAAGCGCGCATCGCTTCAGGGGTTGGGCGCTTGTTCCATGGGTCGCATGGCGGACAGAAAACGCGGCGCGGTTGAAGCCGCCCGTTCAAACCTGCTAATATTTTGCCTGCTAGTGTTTTGATTGTTGTGCGCGTTTCACCCGTGCGATCGAGGGAAGGCCGGTAACGAATGCGGCAAAACACTCAATTGGCGGTGGTGGGCGGACGCGACGCCCCTGAATCAGGGGCCCCGAAACGAGACGCTGACGCCGGCCAATCCATGCGCAACGAAATATCCACAATATTCGAGGAAGTTCTCGGTCGGCCGGTCGTCATTGAGGACGATACCGACATTGTCGAGGACTTAGGCATGGACTCATTGGGGGTAATGAACTTCGTGATGGCCATTGAAGATTTTTATGACATTTCCATTCCGCTTGATCGGATCGCCCAGATCCGCACAGTCGCGGACCTGATCCACACGGTGGACGATCTTCGCAAAGGGTCAGCGGCATGAGCATTCTCGCCAAGCATGGCGCCTACAAGCAGGCCTATGATGTTCTGCGCGCCAGCGGGGTGGACCCGCTCAATGTGCGCTTTGACGCCGTGCTTTCGCCCACCGAGGGGGTGATCGGCGGGCGCAAGATGATCCTCCTGGGCACCAATAACTATCTGGGCCTGACCTTTGATCCTGAGTGCGTCGAGCGCGCCGTGGAGGCCACCCGCGGCCAGGGCACGGGGACGACCGGCTCACGCGTGGCCAATGGCACCTATGGCGGTCACAAGGAACTGGAAGGCGCCATCGCCAAGTTCTATGGCCGCAAGCACGCCATGGTCTTCAGCACCGGCTACCAGGCCAATCTGGGTGTGCTGTCCACCCTCGTCGGCCGGGGCGACCATCTGATGCTGGATGCTGACAGCCACGCCAGCATCTACGACGGCTCCCGCCTGGGCTATGCCGAGGTCATTCGCTTCCGCCACAACAACCCTGACGATCTCTACAAACGCCTGCGACGCCTGGAAGGCGTCCCCGGTGATCGTCTGATCGTCGTCGAGGGCATCTATTCCATGCTCGGCGACACCGCGCCGCTTCGCGAGATCGCCCAGGTCAAGCGCGAGACCGGCGCCTACCTACTTGTGGATGAAGCCCATTCCCTGGGCGTGCTTGGCGAAACCGGCAGGGGTCTGGCGGAGGCCGCGGGGGTCGAGGCCGATGTGGACTTCATCGTCGGCACCTTCTCCAAGAGCCTCGGCAGCGTCGGCGGCTTCTGTGTGTCCGACAGCGACGATTTCGACATTATGCGGATTATCAGCCGCCCCTATATGTTTACCGCGTCCCTGCCGCCCGGCGTCATGGCCTCGACCCTCGGGGCCCTGGAACAGCTCCAGGCGCAGCCGCACCTGCGGCATGACCTCATGCGCAATGCCTGCAGGCTCTATGACGGCCTGCGCTCCATGGGCTTCGAGACCGGTCCCGAACCCAATCCCATCGTCGCCGTGGCCATGCCCGATCAGGAAACCGCGGTGATGTTCTGGAAGATGCTTAT
>Ga0209208_10012264_pt1 | contig 10870 bp, 10 predicted proteins | sample S1TSphfallax_3_FD_187694 | JGI IMG/M metagenome (GOLD analysis project Ga0209208, IMG submission 187694) | Host-associated microbial communities from peat moss isolated from Minnesota, USA - S1T2_Fd - Sphagnum fallax MG (SPAdes) (version 2) | ecosystem: Host-associated > Plants > Peat moss >... | reverse complement strand
GCCAATTACAGGATACTATCACGGAACCCATCTTTGTTTTCAAAAGTAATCACTTTCACAGATCAGAGCTCATTTGGTTCTGTCAATTATTTGATAACTCTACTACCTTAAGAATCTCTCATGAAGTGAAGATCTGCCAATCACATTATACTGTCATTGGCAATGTCTCTTATTTTATTAATCAATTGAACGGATCAAGGCTTGTTATTTGGTTCCGTCTTTGATAATTCTACTACCTTAGCAATCTCTCATAAAGTGAAATCTTGATTCATTGATCAGAATTTCTGGCCCAAGCAACCAATGCTCTTGAATGTCAAGAGCATGGTAATATATGCATAGACCTTGGTACCTGGAGATTTGTGGGGTTTTCGTTTTGGGCGTATTATCATCTCAAAGCAGAGACAGGTAGCAGAAGCTTAGCAGAAACTTAATGTCTATATAAGTCCGTCGTCCTTACCGAATTTCCAAACACTCTTCAATATTCCAATTTTTGATAAGATCATGCATGCTGATCTGGTAGACCTGCAACTTCCTGTGATCTGTCAGACTTTTTCCCTTTGATCACTATTGGTTGCATCATGCAAGTGGTCCTTGATTGATGGTGGGCACAGTGTCATCATGGAAAGGTGAGGCTCGCGAGAGTTTGCCGCGATTCCAGCTTAGAAGGTCCTCCCCCTCATTACCTGCTGTGAAACACTGTCCCGATATTCCAGTTTGTGCAATAGAGTCGTGCATGCGCATGTGCTAGACCTGCAACATACCTGTGATCAGGGAACGTCTCTGCATTTATTGGCCTTTAAGGAATAGACGCAAGTGGTCATAGTTGGTCGATGGTGCATATCGTGTGTCAGCAGATAGAATTGAGACTGTTTCCAATCTTCCGCGATATCCTACACTTAGAACTTCTGTCTGGAATATAATTTTGCAACTCCATGCTAATTGGTTGACATTTTTTCCCATCGTTACGGACTCTCAAACACTGTTCAAGGTTCCAGTTTCGGATATGCAACCTCCTCTGATCAATAAAAAAACTTGGGCTTGATAATTAAAGAGTGGATGCATGTAGCGCTTATTTTATGGTGCCCAGAATGTTTCAGGAAAGAAAGGGAAGCAGCTAGTTAGAGTCTTCTGGGATACTCACCCAAGCGAGAATTTCCTCTGGAATACGTTATTGTAAATCCAAATTTTGCGGACTTTTCTGCTGTCGTTACGTCTCGCATATCCTAGGCTAATGAACACCGCGTGTTAGCAAAGAAAATGAAGGCGATTTGGAGTTTTCCTCGATATTACCCACCTCAAGACCTGCCTGTGGTATACACATATTATTGCACGCAACAGAACTCCATGGTTTGGAGACATCTGTGCTGTCCGTTTTTCACCCGTATCCTCAGGCCTGGAGTCGGGCATACGTTAGCACACCCGAGATCTATGCTGATATTTTCAGTTCTCGTTACCTAGTCTAAAACACCATTCAACATTCCAATTTCTTAGAAAAATCATGCATGCATATGTGCTAGTTTCTGAGACCTGCAATTTCCCTGTCATCAGTGAATTTCTTGGGAACTTGACCAGATTCCTAATTCCAAGATGTCGTCCTTATTTGAAAAATTAGTGAGAGATTTGGTGAAGTTATTGCCAAATTTTCACCTAAAAATAGTGGAAGTACCTACCCAACAAGATGGGCAGACGGCACCAACTGAATTTCGGATAGCCTGCATTAACCTAGAGTACGTTTAGCCCAGCGAGCAACCTCACATAAGACACATCTTACTTACCCCGGAGCTCAACAGCAGGTAAAATGATACTTCCGTGAAATTAGGTTGGAAGATGTTGATCGCATTCATGTCTATGAGGCACATAAAGTTAGTGGCAACATATCAACACACATAATCTAGTTTGTTTCTCATTTGAAATAGACCTTACTACATTGGCATGAATTGTCTTGCTTCTACAAACATTGCATAGATGGGGGAGATGGACCCTATGACAATTATACTCATGTACAACCTTGGGACCTAATGATACTAGAACCTTGTTCACCAATTGATGTTGGGTGTGATCCAAAGATTGATAATAGGTGGGGAAGTCTCTCATAATGGGAGTCATTAACAACTTGTTTAGAAGTTAACAACTATTAATTTGTTGTTCTAGCTACTGATGATGCACAAGACAATGTTGGGTTTTGGATTTTAATATGCATAGAGTGGTTGGACATGGTAGCACAGGAAATTCATGTAGATGCATATGGTTAAATGTTTCTCTTTGGTAGTCAAGTTGTTATCGACAAATACTTCAAGCAACAAGGTAGGAGGAGTTCATACTTATATGTCCAATGTGACAGAGGTGAAGTTTACATCTATTCCCATTTAATTAAGGTAGTGAAGTTTTAGATGAAACATTGTTCTCATAGACAGCAAGGGGCCAAACTTGTGTATCATCTTTTCAAGATTGCTCTACTTGAGATATAGTCTATAGTTGAAAATGTTGAAGATGAATAGTCTTCCTATTTTGATGTACAGGAAGAAATCATTTATTTTGGGAAATCATTTTTGTTTTGGGTGTTAAGTGATGTTGTGGCTATCTATGCAGTGCATGTACATGGCTTAGTTATGGGGTTTGAAGGATGGAGACTTGGTTTTGTTAGTATGAAAAAGATCCATTGAATTATTTAGGGTTTGGATTTCAAGTTTCATGGTTGGGATTAAAGAAACTAAGTTTAATGTTTCATTAAATTAATGTGTCGTGAAAGGGGTTACCTATCAATTTTATTTTTTTGAAAGAATTTGTTGAAGGTGATGGACGATAACATATTTTTTGCACATTGCGCCCATACTTGTGGAATGTTGGGCATGATATTTCAACAATTTTGTAGCTTGAGAATTCAAAGTGATTTGTAAGTGCATCATGTGTGTCCAAAACTATTTTTGAAAGTTGTAATCACTTGTTGTGTAGTTCAATAAAAAAGCAATGAACATGGGCTGGTGCAATGTAACGATGAAATAAATACACTTATCCTTACAACTACACTACAAATTGGGAAGGAAAAAAAATGTTATTTTAGGTTGATACTAAGCTTTCCTTATGAAGCAAGAAAAAATTGCTTTCAGAAGCAAATAATATTTGTTGTGATAGCACCCTAATGGAGGATATATCTCAATTTGTGTAGACTTTCTCACATTAGATTGATTTTTCTATAGAAAGATGTTGCAGGCTAAAACAAGGCACACATTTTGCAATAGGAGAGTGTGCAAGTGAGTTTGTATTGTTATGGGAACATGAAAATGCTAGAATCAACTTTTATAGTAATGAAGAATTTTGTGCTCTTTAGACTCATGTATCTTTCTACATCCTAATGTTGACTGTAATGTTATGTACATGAGGGATACTGGTTTGTGTTCCACTTTATCTTCCAAGCTTTCAATCTTTGGGCTTTTCTACTGCTTGTTGTTTGAACAAATTGTTGAAGCAATTTGGGTTTCAAGAGTTACCAAATTGCATTGACTCTTGAAAAGTTGAAGAACTAGGAATGGAGTCAATTGTAGAGTGGTCTTTACTATGCCTAAAATTGTGTGTGTATTTTGTGTACAAGTCCAGGAGTTGAACTTCTTGTAGAATAGTAATTATATTCTTTGAAATGAAAATTGAACAATTTTGAAGATTGTAGTGTGAGAGAACCTACACACACACAAACAATCTTAAATATGTAGCATAAAAAACCCAACAACCCCTATAATTATTTTTTGAAACTTTGCAACCTAAAGTGTTTGAGAAATGATGCTCCTTGTGTGATATCTTTTCAAATGAAGATTGCCATTCAAAAGGTGTGTAGACAAAGTGAAGTGAATTGAGTTCAATTAGTCTTATATTATTCAAGTTTTTAATGATATTGTATGGACCATTGTGAATCTTAACCTCAATTATATAGTCCCCATTGTTGAGCAAAAAAATGATTAAGTTTTGCCCATATATATGTGATCATTGTTGCAACCTCTTATGATGTTACTTGTAGGGTTCACATGCGCAACAAGGTACATTCAAGCTATCAAACCTGCAATTATCCAAATTTAGTACATGACATGGCTTTTAGTTTATACCAAAATTATTTTTGGATTTTCTAATAGTTTGTATAGTTCCTAACATGTTTAGATATAAAACACCAAGATTGTTGGTGCAATTGTCCTTAAGGGCTAGAGGTTGAATCCCTCTCTTGGTGCTTTTTAAATACACAATAATTTGAATTAGCCATTACATCGTACAACAAATCTTTTAATTTTCTATTCGAAGTAGTTTTTAACCAATTTGTGCAAATTAACAATATAATAACATATATAATTAAAGCAAAAGAATACAGGTGCTTAAAAAAATAATGTTTAGTCACAATGGAATAGCTCATTTGAAGCCTATCAACTTCAAATTCCAATAATGGCCAAGTCATATATGAATGGACATAGGTTTGTAAAAAGTAGGTCAAAATTGGGTTCAACTACGAAGTCCTTCATTTTGAGCAAGGTACATTCAACCTTTTTTGCCTTGACTTCTTTGCTAACTTACTAGCCTTAGTGAGTTCAAGTCTTCTAATTTTCCTAGGGAAAATTCCAGGAATGGGGTAACAAGTATTCCTTTTCCTTTTGTTAGTTTACCTTAATCCATGACCTCTTCAATTTGACTTAGTGATTTTGACAAAATTGGGACATTAAGCTTTTTAAAACCACCTCCAGTGGATAATTTAACCTTTAAGCCAAACTTTAACTTGGTATCCAAATCATCAAATTAAACTTTTTCAGTCATTATCTTGTTTATAGGTAGGCCCATGTTTTCCTCTTCATCATTTGAGCTATGAGCTGAATCATTCCCATATGTGTATTCAACATTTTTAGCGTCCTTTGGTAATAATTCTCGAAATGGAAAGTGAACTAATGCAAGTTTGGTGTCTTCATCCTTAGATGTTTCTTCAACTTTAAAGTCAAAATCACCTTCTTTTATGCCATAGATTTCCATGCTTGTCTTCGGTGATTTCTTTGACAAAAATTATGTTTCTTTTTTAATCAAGATCAACATTTGGCACTATTTTGCTATCAAAAGCAACAAGTAAGTTCAATCCTTTGAATGCTTGACTTTTGAAATCTTTTACAAGATGAACTTGCTACTTTTAGTTTTTGAAAGGGCTTGTGACTTCACCTCTAGAATTAGTTTGTGAACAATGAAACCACCTTTGGACATATGCTTGACATACTGGGCATTTCTTCAATGGCTTGGCAATAATGTAGTCATAATAAAAATTGGATTGTTGACAATTTTGACACATTTTAAAGAAATAATTAAGGTTAATGTAACTTGTTTTGCAAGTCAATATGCATAAATGACTCATTTGTAAGATCAAAACACAAACATGCAAATTATACCTTTTCAACCAAAATGATTTTTGTTCCATATTTGCAACATGATCTTGGGTTTGTTAACATTGCATATGATGCAAACAATTGCAAGCAATGTGCCCATGCTACAAGTGTAGGACTTTGTGATTTAAAAAAATCCTGATGTTGTCTTTTTCCAATCCATACATTGTCGCAACCCTAGCTTTGGGCTCGTGACCAAGGCAAAGGGGTTGCAAGGGTGCGAGCCAAGAGGAAGCCTGGGAGTCACATCACATACTCCCGGGACTGTAGGAAAGTGTGAGGAAGTGAACCTTCACACTCCCAAGGCAACTTTCACTTTGGGAAATGGAGTCCCGGTGGACTCCCAAAACTTCAGAGAGCAATTTGAGGGGTCAAAACTCTATGGAACTTTAGTATTTGAAGGTTGTGAACTTTGTGGTCCTTCTAGCTCTTGCTAGTGTTGTTGTTGTGATTCATCTTCTTGCTTTAAGTTGGAATTGATCATAGGTTGCTTGTGTATCCATGTTGCCCATGGCTCATCCTAGCACCAAAGGTGCTATAACTATGCATTAACCACTTTGTGTGGGTTATGTGCAGGCCCGTGTGAGTGACTGAAGCTTGTCAACTCTTCTTAGTACCATCCCAGAACTCCAACATGCCCCTCTACCCCTCAAAGTGTTGTGAGCTAGGGAGCGTGCCCTGACTCCTCCCCCTTTCGCTGTCTTGTACTTGGACTCAATTTTGAATCTCCAAGGAATTGGGAGTGCGTCATACATAGTAATGTGGAAGCACCCACAAGTGTGGTAGCTTGTGAATTAATGACATCTTGATCTCCATAAAAACTTGATGCATTAACCCCTACCGTGTTCATGATGTTTAAGAAATTACCAGGAACAACTTCATAAGTTGAACCTACACAAATTTCATTTTGAGCTTGGAAGCCCCCTACACACAAATCATGATAGAAAAAGAAGTTAAAAACATATGAATATAATTTTAGACCTAGGATGAAATCATAAGAAAACACTTGAAAAATATGCATGATTATAAAGATTAATTCCTTTGCTACTTACTAACCTTGCACAATAATTATGACATCAACATAGAGGCATCATGAGGAACAATTAACTTGTTTGTAATGACTCTATTAATGCATAGTCTTTTACAAATGGGTAGAGACGATAAAAAGGCCATTTAGGACCCAATGGAATCATATGACAATAAATACTCCAAATCTAAACATAAGTATTTGTAAGAATGTAAAGACTTGGTTCTGAGTCAAGGTTAAGGAATTAGACAAATGACTTTTAAAAAGGAAAAGAAAGCAAGGAATTATGTAGATCAACACCAAGGAAGCACAAGATTATTCTGGATTCCATGGACTTCAGATGGACTTGCATGACAACATGAAAGTATTACACATGTTTAGATTGGACTTTTCATGGACTTAAATGCCACAGTCCTAAAACCCATAAATAATTTGAACTTTTAAAACAAGTAATCTTGAACTTAGGACTACCATTGGACTTGCAATGAACTTACAAACCACCAATCATGAAAACCATAAACAAAATGTATTTCTAGGACAAGCAACCTTGAACTTAGGATTGCTTCTAGACTTGCAATGAACTTACAAGCCACTAATCTTGAAGACCAAAAACAAAGTGTATTTTTAAGACAAATAACCTTGAACTTGGGATTGCCATTGGAGATGCGATGAACTTATAAGCCACCAATCTTGAAGATCATAAACAAAATGTACTTCTAGGATAAGCAACCTTGAACTTATGACTACCATTGGATTATAAATACATCAAATTTGATCAAGTAGGATCAAATAAAACTTGAGCTCCAAGGCCCAAGCTACCTAAAATAATATTTAAATTTGTAAAATATTTTTGCACAGCCATATACATATATAATTATATCTAATAACCAAAGCTACTCCACCACCAGTCCTTATACTAGACTTACAAGGCACCATTCTTGTAATTTAAAGTTTTGATGCACTCTCACCAAACTTACAAGCACTATTTGGTATCAAAATCTGGACTTTCAAAGTCTTATTTAAAGATTTTTGTAACAATTCATGTTCAAAATAAAATTGAACCAGTGCTTGGATCATAATCTACCAACCCTAATTAGTCTTTTTAATGACTCTGAAATTTACAAGATCATATTTAGTATGACCCAAAAACTCTAGATTTCTTCACTCAAACATGAAACAAAAATACATTTCATATTTCACAAGTAAAATTTTACATGAAGCATAAACCTCATCCTTTAATCTTTGTAGCCATGCGTTCTGCTTTGGTGATTTAACTCTCACAAAGTTCAACACCTTTTCATTCAAAGGTCGGATCCCAACAACAACTAACTAGTTATGATGAAATTTTTCCTTGTAATCAACAATCTTGCAACATGGGTGAAATGCCTCATTGTATGTTGTACAAGATACATGGTATGTGTGACCACAACTAACAATAAATTTATCATTGCTAAGAAACTATTGTGTGCAAATAAGGCATTGATAGTAAATGTAAATTTACCTAGGCAATTTACAGTAATAGGTTTAGGTCTATAATCAGGATCATGAAGCATGGGTAATGGGTGAAATGCAAACCCCCCACCTTCTTGCATTCTCTTGAACATCTCCTAAAACATTGTCGCCTCTAATTCAAGTTCACCTATCCTAGATTTTTTCTTCTCAAACAAAGTAATAGATTTTGCTACCTTGGCCACCTAATCTTCCCAAATTGATTCTTGTTCTTTTTACTTTGACATCTAAAACCTTTTAATGTTGAGAACCCATTCTTGATTTGTTTCAAATGCTTTCAATTCGGTTTGAAAAACACCTGAAAGAACCATGTTTGATCCATATTGTGTTATATTAAGTTCAAAATGAACTTGAATACTATTAGTGTTTTCGCACAATGACCCTTCCAAATCCTTAAGGTTTGCCTTCAAAAAAGCTAGAATAGTAGATTACAAGGCAACCTCCTATTCTTTTTCAGCCATAGCTAATTGTTGAACAACTACAACATGCACATTCCAAAAATCTTCCAAGGTGATCTTACATCTCCTTTTGGTAGTAATCGCCTCTTCATTTTTTGTAGTAGCAACGTTGATTGTCCTCTTTGCATTTCCTAACACCAATTTCTTAACTGCCATCAACTTTTCACAACTTTGACTCTTTTCTAAATGCAAGTTAAGGTTGAATTGAAATCTTGATAATTTGTTGATTATCTATCCATCGTTCAAAATTGAATGCCTTTGCTTTTTAGACCTTTTGCATCAATAACTTTAAATTCAATCTTTAGTTGTTTAGGAGTTGGGGGGCATGAAGCTCACTTCCCTTCATGAACACCACCAAATTTTACTTGTCAAACCAAATTGGCTACTTCTATTTCCCTCAATTTTGTAGCATACTTGCCATAATAAACTACATATTTTGCCCAATTGAATGGGTCACCATTGAGCCAACAAATCGCACCTCATTCAAATGCTTTGTTAATCTAGCCATTTGTCACTTTGTACTTCCCCATGGCCCTTTTATAAAGTTTAGGAATATTCTATGCCACCTAAGTAAAAACATTTCTATCATATTTATACCCATTTTTGAAATTTTTGGCCCAAAAACTTTTTCAATTCGGGACGTTGGTGCATTTCTCTTTGTTAAACTTAGAATATCAATCCCTCATGTTACCAACCCCATGTTCTCAACATACCAAGCTACATCATGAGCCATGGTTAGGAGGTTCCTAATCAACTACACAGTAAATCCACTAAACCTTAAAACAAGAAAATTGCAACTACACAAAAAACTCTCCCTTCACCAAGATTTTCAATGAACAGCTACACAATGAATTTGGAAACCACAAATGTATGAAAACCTCTTGTTTCACCAAGCTTTCCAATGAGCAAGTACACAACAAATTTGAAAAAACTAAAACAAGAAAACATACAATCTAAATGCTTAAGATTGTTTAGATTAATCACTAAACTTTCTAAATCTAAGATGCGATTGTTGTTTCTAAGTTTGTGTTGCCAAGCTTCTTTATAGTGAAGTATCTCAAAAGTAAGCTAGTTTAGTTACATGCGAAGCTCAAACTAATGCTTGAAAGAATGGTGAAAAATAGGCTGGGTGCAATTGAGTCACCCAACAATTTTGGAAATCCCTCCAAAAAAAAGGACTTGAAGGACACAAGATTTGATTTTGACTAGGTCAAAAATCTAGCAAGACTATAATCTTGAAGTCCTTAAAGTTGTTCCTGATGGGTATACTTGATCTTGAATATAGCCAATTATTCATGAATGGTTCATGCTCCAACCATCAAATTACTAGTTATAGGATCACTTCCATTCCTAGTTATGACATTCGTCATTTTGCATTTTAAAATTCGCGAATTTACGTGGTAAAGCACCTTGTCAAAACATTCGGCATACATTCGTGAAACATTCGCGCGCAGCAACAGCCTGTGCTGAACGGTAACGGTTAACGGTAACGGTATTCTGGCCGAGTCTTTCACGAAGTGGTCACACACTGACGACGAGCAGCGATGGAGTTCCTCTAAGGGTTTTGGAGGGAAGTGGCGGACTCTCAGTGTTGCAGCTCTGATAGTGCAGCTCTGAGGAGAACTGTAGTAGAGCAAACACGGAACATGCGCAGGGAGCCAGAAAAGGTCTGAGAGAGAGAGAGTCTACACTATTCGATCGTCATTCTTTTCCTACTCTGTTTTTCTCTACAATAATTCTAGTCTTAGACTCGTTTGGATTTCCATGTGTCTAGCTTTTTGTATTTTTCATGCTGTTCTTTAGAGTCGTTTGTTCTTGTAATTGTGCGTCTGATAGAGGCTAATCTTGCTGTGTTTTCTAGGGGACGCTTTTCGAGCTGATTACTACGATCTTTCCTCCTTTTTCTTGTTGCTTCGTTCGCATACGTAGTACAACTTTGATATGCGGTTTATAGTTTGCGACCATCAACCTGCAGCGCGGTAGTCAATTACTTTGTCAAAGATTGTAGGCTGGTCGAAATTGTGACGCCTTGCGAGAGAGAGAGGCAAATCTCTCTGGTGGTGCTGGTTTCGTCGTCTTGGTTGCTCGGCGGTCGACACTGTCGCTCGGAGACTTGGAAAACCCACAGCGATGACACAATTGCGAAAAACACAGGCCTATCGTAGCAGGGAGTATATGTTTTTGGTGCAACAGTGAAGCTGTGCAACTGCTTCTTGCTTTCGTAGATTAGGAGATACACTCATCTTTCTTTTCCACACGAACGTTGAATGTTGTATAATGTCGCAACCCTAACTTGGCCAAGTGTGGGGGTGAAGCCCAACACTTGGAAAAGTTGGGGATTTGGGGTCCTCCGGGACTCCCGAACGTTCAGAGCTCGACAGCAGGACCCAAAACACCTCGCATTGGGGTGTTCTTGGTGTCATTGGAAAGGTCTTGAAGCGTAGATATCGAAAATGCCCTCGCATTGGGCATTTGGACAT
>Ga0209208_10012262_pt1 | contig 10871 bp, 5 predicted proteins | sample S1TSphfallax_3_FD_187694 | JGI IMG/M metagenome (GOLD analysis project Ga0209208, IMG submission 187694) | Host-associated microbial communities from peat moss isolated from Minnesota, USA - S1T2_Fd - Sphagnum fallax MG (SPAdes) (version 2) | ecosystem: Host-associated > Plants > Peat moss >... | reverse complement strand
TTTTTTCAATTGTCTTTATTAGTTTACAACTACAACTAGCCAATTGATCAAAGAGTTGGACAATTGCTTCCCCCCTTGTGCCTTGCTCAATGCCATGGGCATTGTATATCTAACTATGATGATACCAAGCATTTGGAAGTATTGAAAGCTTGGTACTATGAGCCAAAACTTTTGGGGTTTAAAAGTTCAAGTTCATTGGTTGCACCATTGTTTAATTGTTGGGGGTTGGATGTGTAGCAAGAGATGTTCAAGTTGTGTATGAAAAATAACTCTAAGGCCGCCATGGAACCACCTTTTGATTTGAATCCATTGACCTGAATTTCAAGGACAATTGATGCATCTCGGGGCCTCACACATTCTATCATGAATGTCTTAAATTGGCAAAGATGGCCATAGTCCATGTTCTAGGGAGTGTAGAAGATGAGAAATGTTTTTCATCTTTTGCATTTCTTAAGAGCAAGCTATGAGCTACTTTAGATCCTCACCTTCCTCTTGTTGTTGGCATGTATAACTCAAAGTTAGAAAGTTTTTGGTACGTTGCCACATTTGATGCTTAGATTGGAATAGTTGATCATTACAATTTTTGCATAGGACTTTCTTTTTCGACATTTTTAGAGTAGCCTAGTTGCTACCTTTGCATATTTATATGATTTTGCCCATCCTAGACCTTGGTAATAGATGACATTTTTGTAGAGATTTTTTAGAGTAAGGCAGTTTTTGCCTTTGCTTATTTTTATGGTTTTTCCCATCATGGTAACAACTGACATTTTGGTAGACATTTTTAGAAAAACAGAGTTGTTGCTTGCATACTTTTATGACTTTGTTCATCATGGCAGTAGTTTTATGTTCTTTGCTGCCCCAAGCCCTTTGTTTTCATCATTTTAATATACTTAATGAACCTCTTGCATTTGAGGATATGAAAATTTGTGGTCTTGGTTTCAAACTTGATTTTAAATGAGAGTTTTTTTCAGTGAAAATTGTGTTATAGCTAGTTTGCTTCTCACTTGTAAGACAATGGAGCCAGGAACATCTCATCCTAAAGTTAGACAGTAGTTTTAAGTCTGTTTTTAAATGATGATTGTCACCATTATTGGCATGTTTCAAATTCCCTCTTATAGCCACTGCCCTTCATCTGCAACACACAAATTATAGCCAATATCTTGAGCGCCACCTCCTTTACATAATATTTAGAAAAGTATCGCCACTTGGACTGTGGAGTCGAGGCCTCCTGTAGCCATGTGGGCACTTTCTGGAAAACCCCAAAAAAAAGGGCTGCACAACAGCAGACCCGACCTGGAAAGCCATAGGCAATGCCCAAAGTCAAGCTCAATGGCAGAGAGCCAGCAGGAGTTTCACCTACACACCACTGGGTTTGAAATAACTCACGTATGAAAAACATTAAACAGGCCAAAGGAAATGAATGCAGTCAGTACAAAAGTACTGCTGCGATTTTTTCCTCCAGTCTGCCCATTTGCCCGGTTTATTTTCACCTTGTCATGCCTAGGCTTGTTTTGAGTCCATGTTATACACGTCATGAACACACTAGGGGTATAAAGGGGTGTGTAACATATTACTTGGCATGTTATGTGAGGTTACAAGTGCAAAACATGCCTTGGTGTCACTTGAGAAAATATGGATGGGGCAAATTGCTGGTTCCCCCTAGCTCAATAATACTAAGGAGGAATACCTGAGTTATTTCAAACCCAATGGTGAGCAGGGGAAACTCCTGCTGGCCTTCTACCATTGAGCTTGACATTGATGGGCAGGGCAAATTGACTCTCACATTTGGATCAAGGTAAAAAACCCCAAAACCCATTTAAATAGCCATATTAGGCCCCCAATATTATAGATTTGGACTCATAGATCCTGATTAAGTGTATGGAGATGATATTTATAAATATTTAGAATATTTATTTATAAGAAATTTAAATGGGTTTTAGGGTTTTTACCATGATCTCATTGTGGCAATTCGCCTTGCCTGACTTTGGGGATTGCCAAGAACTTTCCAAGTTGAGCCCCCAGGTTATTTCAGTGACAAGTTGTTAATGGATAAGTGGTTTCGAAGGTGAAGGTACTGTCTATGTGCTGGTTCATCCTGGCTCAATAATGTTAGGAGGATTACTTGAGGGAAAATATCCCCCTCTGCTCATTCATCTTGTCTTTGAGGCCTTGCCAAAGGCTTTCCACAAAAATAAATAAAAATCATGGCCTATCTTTCGTACCTTTTCTGCTTTGCAATGGATTGTTTTCCATTTGTGCCAAAAAAAAATAAAAATCCCATATTATTGAGTTTCACCTGCCTCAATAATGCTAGGAGGATTGGCTGAGTTATATCAAACCTAGTGGTGTGCAGGGTAAACTGCTGCTGGCCCTCTGCCATTGAGCTTGATTGAGCTTGGCTTTTGTGACTGCCCCCGGACTTTCCAAGTTCGGCCGCCACATGATTTCACCCACAAGTCATAAATGCGCCGTTGGTTTGAAGGTGAAAATAGGAGAAAATATTAAACAGGCCAAAGGAAATGAATGCAGTCGATAGAAAAGTGGTGCTGCAATTTTTTCCTCCAATCTGCCCGTTTGCCCGATCCATATTTTCTCAAGTGACACCCAGGCATGTTTTGCATTCATAACCTCATATGATACAGCATGTTTTGCACTTGTAACCTCACATTACATGCCAAGTAATATGTTACATGTCCCTTTATACCCCTAATGTGTTCATAACGTGCATAACATGGACTCAAAACGTGGGTAGGCATGACAAGGTGAAAATAAACCGGGCAAATGGGCAGACTGGAAGGAAAACATCGCAGCAGCACGTTTGTTCTGACTGCATTCATTTCCTTTGGCCTGTTTAATATTTTTCCATAAGAGGGTCAGCAGAAGTTTCACGTGCACACCTTTGGGGGCTTGAAACCCAGGACCTTTTTGGAAGTTCCAGTTTCCCAGAATGGGCTAATCAGTGAGTGAGTCTACATCAACCGGGCAGTGATGATCAGTCATTTTTTTAAATTGCCAAATTGCGAAGTGTGACAGTGAGCCTTCGAAATTAACTAAGAAGAGATTGAAAGGGCATCTCCAGCGGAGCACCTTTTTCACTGATCTTGTAGCCAATATCTCGTATTTAGTTAATGCTATGAATATTGTTGCAGCCATTTTTTGTCCCAATCTTTCTCTTATAGCCATAAAAGCACCAGATTTGCTTTAATGATTGCCATCTGTGCGATATTCATCATTTCCTTAAAAAATCCCTGGTGAGGGTAGGATGTTTTGGACGTTTACAAATCGGAAGTAAGTTGCATCTTGGAACCAAAAAAATTTGGGCTGTTTATGAAGGTGTCAGTATAGATGCTGGTTCACCCATCATCATCCATGGCAAGTTGCTACATCTCAAGCAACCCAAGATACTTGTCAGTGTGCAAAAGGTCTACCATAGTACCTTCATCATTTTGGCATTAGTTTTTTTTAAATCGATAAATGCCCAATTTTTTCAACATTAGCTTCCCAAAATGCTGAAATTTTTAAAAGAAAATTGCAAGTGCCAAGAGTTGAAGGGATTAGGTTTTCTTATATTAGATATGTGCTCTCTCTGTCTTTGTCCTGCTTCTCCTCAGCTTCTTCCATGCATGATCCTCAATCATCTTGTCTTTTTCTTCATCCAGCTACTGCTACAGAAGATTCATCTAGATTTTGAACCTCTTTGCCTGCAATGTTTTCCTCTTAATCAACTTTGCAATGGGTCTCTTTGTGAACATTTTTGTCCATGGTAGACCAGTAGCTAGCAGGTGAGCATGAAGCTCCAGCTCCTGGAACTACAAATGCAGTTTTGTTTGGAAACTAGTAGCTAATGGGTATTCACGAAACTCATGCAGCTGAGCTTTGACAATCTTCCCATTTTCTTTTGCACTTGGTGAACCTGAAGCTGTTGATACTGTATTCTACATTGAGCATTTAATTGAGATGGAAATGGAGGAGGGGAAAGGAGGAGGAAGAAAGGGAAGAAGAAGAGTAGTAGCTAGGAACAAACCAAAGTTGCACTAAAAAGTTGGCAATGAATTGAGAGTAGGTAGCAACAATGTGGAAGGAGAGTGTAACGTTGCAAGCACAAGTAGCATTGATGATGCAAGTGCAACAAGTCAAAGCAACAACAACAACAACAATTGGGGTCCTTAGGCAATACTTGGGTACTATGTTTAATCATGACTTTTGTGACTAGGACACTAAATGACTATGTCCTCTATAATCATTTTTACTATGGACATGGACAAGGTTAATCATGAATACAATTGTATGAACATGAATAGAAAGTATAACCATTTTTAGTCATTTGTGTGACTTTAAAACTAAGATTATAATATCATAACTACTTAAGAATATGACAACACAAGGTGGTCCCCCAACAATATAAAATTATTTCAAACAACAGATCTAATATAAAATATTTGGGTATCAATTAATTACACCAAGAAAGTTTAACTAGTACATAATCTTGAGGTTTCGGGTTCGAATACTTAAATTCAAAAAACCAATGACAAAAATGGGAGGTTAAATATTATAATTTGGAAGGGGGTTCACGCTTGAGATGTGACAAGACCAAAGGGGTAGTGGAGGTTCTTAATGAAAGGATGGGCAATCCACGATTTGCTTGCATATGGATTACTTTCAAACCAAGTAATCCATGGTTATGAAGGATGTCTAATGTGGGCCAAACACAACTATTCATCATTCAAAAAAACTTGGAAAAACTACTTATGTCCATAACCATAAGTGGTTGTGACAAAACCACCCATATCAAAACAATGTTCATGATTTCAATGGGGAGTCTAGAAGAAGACTGCCCCCACCTATCATGTTAGGTTTTGATGTTCTTTTGCAAGCCAATTTGTTTGAGGCTTAGAAACTAAAAGGTGGGAAGGAGGAGGATAATCCTTCTCAACAAAATGGAATGAAACGCAAAAGATGTCTACATGATTTACCACTTTGGCATGTTAGTTTTGTTAACCTCGTTGGTCTGATTTGAATTTTTATTACATGGATGATGCTAGACCTACAAAATTTTGATTGGCCACTTTCAATATGTCTTACTCTATTGATTACAATGTCTTTTTTTCACTTGGTAATAACTAAGATGTCTAACAACCAAAACATGTGACCTAACATTTTTACTTGTTTTTCTTATAAATTCAAAAAAGATGAATGTCAACCCCAAGCCTAACTATTTTCCCATGCATGTTTTTTTTATTATAATATCAAATGTATGGTGATTTGATCATTATCAACACCAAGTGAAAAAAGAATGTCATTTGGTTAGGTAGGCAAAATAATAAGCCGTGAACCTACCTTACTCCTACCAATTCAATGGACATTTGCTAGTGGGTATAATACTAATCATAAAAGTACAATTCATGTAATGTTCCATGAATTGATAGGTTCGCTCTTGGGTGACCTTAAACTTACCAAGTTTGTTGTCACAAAGCACACCAAAGCTTCAATTATTTTGCAGGGTATGGCCTAGATAGTGGAGGTCACTAGGGGCTAACTTGCTTCCCTCATTTTTTGAAACGTGGCTACCATAAAACCTTTTAACACAAGGTGATTTTATAGTATGGGCAATATATATTTCCTATTTTGCATCTTTCTGCCTAATTCAATTATGTGGTATACTTGATTTTCATTTTTTTAGTTTCCATAAACCACTCATAGAAGTAGGTTCTTTTGTAAACTTTTCATAAGTCTAACTAGGACATCATAGTGTTCATTAAACAATTTTTAAGAAATGGAGGGCATTAGTTTTGTTATTATCATATTTCTTGGTTGCTACTATGATGGGTGGGCACAAGTCTTGTTGAAACCAATTGACATATGGGTCAAAACTTGTAACTAAAAGCCAAAAGGATTACTTTGAAAAAGGACTACAAATCCTTTCCCCTAAAAAAACTTTTACATGCAAATGAATTTTTGAATGAATTTTTTTGTAGCTTGTTCTAAAAACTATTTGAATATTCTCAAATGCATTAGTTTTTAGTCATTATTCAATAAATATGAATTTTTAAAAATGTGCAAATTTCTTACATATTCAATGTTTCATTTTGAAAAATGATCAAAATTTCAAGTCATCACCAAAAATTAAAATTTCACATTCTTTAATTTAATTATACTTTAAGCTCTAACTTTTTTTAATACATCATGTACATTATAACCCATTTATATGTGGTAAAAGGACTTTTGAAGCTCTAACATCCTTAAACAATTTTGAAACATTCTTTGAATTTTAAAAGTTTTAGAATTACACATTTAAAAAAGTATGGGTGTTTTTGAGTGTGGTTGATATGTTCATTTCATCTATAGTTTTTACTCAAAATTCTTTTATTATGTGAGTCCTTTTGATAGTCCTTTACAAAATTGACTGCATTTGACACAATAGGTGTCTATTTTCAAACACTTTAAGTTCAAACCAAAACTTAAAATCGGATCAAATGAATCTTTACTTTAAGTTCTTTGACATTCATACGAGGGAAAAAAGACTAATTTGCCATGATTACTATGGTTTTGAATGGTAATAGAAAATAAATGTCTGATTTTGACTTATTATGTTTATCATTTGATGCATTTTTTGGCTTCTAGTTACATGTTTTGACTCATATGTTTCACAAGTTGCACTTTGGGCATGTGTGATCTATTTTTTGTTTTTTCTTCATGTGAGTCTTATTTGATTTTGTGGTCTACTTGCAATGTTGGTTTGAATTTCTTGAGTTGGTTAACTAGACACTTCTCCACTATGCATTGGATATCTTTGTCTTGTGCTACCTTTTTTAACAAATGAACTTTATTGATGTTGTAAAACACTTTGGCAAACTCATCTTTTGTGATGGCTTAAACAACCATGTTAATGTTTTCTTTTGTTTCTATTGAGTACTCATAGGTACTAAACTAATAATAAACTATTTCCACTCGCACCATTTTCCACTCAATGTTTACCTTTGCTTTTAAATGTAATTAGCTCTTCTTGAAAATATATTGTTCTATAAAAATAGGTATAAAAAATGCTCCAATATGCATTTTGCACTTTCACTTTTTATTTTTTAATCTAATTGTAATTCCTAAATGTAGCAAACTTTTCAATGCAATTTTGCTCCACAAAATATATGTACCATGAATGTTACTAATTAAATTGAGCTCTTCAACACACCAACGTTACATTCTTGCATCCTATATTTCATTAAAATTAAAATTTTAAAAATGTGTAAAACAAAAAATGACCAAAAGATGGTCCAAAAATGTGATTATCTTGCCAAAAATGCACAAGAAAAAATGGGTTACAATGCATTTTGATGAAAAATAGTTGATGGTGGATGATCTTCATCATCGTCAAAATTTACATGTTAAATATAAATATAAGTAAAAATTGGGCATCAAATTAAATAATTTAATATTTGACAATGGATTGTTGAACTTATTGAGCCAAACAATACCTATTACATCCTTCAATGAGCAAAATAATTTGTTTTCGCATAATTAACTAATTATCCAATTAAAGAATGGTAGTTCTCAAATGAGAGGAATGAAATGGTGTGGACTAAGTAGATCATGTTGCGCATTACCATGTTGATGCTTACAATTATTGTTGTTTACACACACATCACAAATGACAAAACCAATTTAATAGTGCATCATCTCCAAACCAAAATATGATTCACTTGCAAACAAGCAAGAAGTCAAGCCCAAAACACAAAATGAAAAGCAACACAAAGACCATGTGAAAAGAAACTTGCATGAAACACAAAAATATTGCAAAATAAATAAGATTATGTGTTGTAAAATCTCAAATCACTGAAAGTGATTTGAAAACCCATATTTAATAAAAAGATTATATCACAAGAAATTTCAATTTTTCAAATAAACAAGTTAGGACATGATTATATCCCAAATATAATTGAAAGTTAAACTAGCTAGCTTAACTAATATTCCTAACAATGAAGTTCAAAGTGCCATAGGAATTTATAAATGAACATTAGGCTACAAAAGAATGTGACAAATAAAAACCAAATGAATCAATGTTACTTTATCACCATGTTCTTCCTTCCAAAAACTTCCTTCACAAATTAAAAAAATATATCATTGAGAAACAAACAAAAAATTCAAATAATGTAACCAATTTGTTTTTTAAAAAATGGACATTTTAAAAATGAGAAAATGGATGTTTTAATTATTGGTTTCATGAATTTTGAAATTTTCATGGAACCTTTTGTAAAACCTTAAAATATGATTTTTGATAAATTCAAAATTAAAAAAATAAAAATTCAATTAACTAAATATATTTCAACAATCAATGCCCAAAATTGATCGAAGGTACATGTATTTACTTGTGCACAAAAAAATGTGAATATATAAATTAGAAAAATCAAGCATTGGGGGCTAATATTAAACATGTGAAATGAAGTAAATGTGACATTGGGTTTGATGTGATTGCAAGAGAATGCATAATAGGAAAAATGTTTTTCAATTTTTTTATTAACGGACCTGAACTGTGATTAGCATTTGAATTATCTTTCTTGCACAATATTTTCAAGAAAAGATAATTGGAAAAATGGTTTAAATTCCCCTTTATCCCAAATGTCAAAGATTCAATCAATTTTCCCAAATTATCCTTTTGTTCCATGAAAAGAATGGATGAATAAAAAATCCACTAAACAATTTTTTTAAGCAAATTAATGTGGGGATCAACTTCTTTTGAGAAAAATGGACTAAGTGATAGTCCCAATGAAGTCTTGGGGGAATGATTTTGTTAATGAAAAAATGTTTTTCCCTAGGAAGAAGCAACTAAGTGATAGACCTAACCAAGTTTTTCAAAGATCAACTTCTTTGGGGGAGAAGGGGAGTTCCCTTTAAGGAAAAGGGACTTGAAGTGTCTTGCATGTTTGGAACAAAAATGTAAGGATAAACATTGTTTAAATCAAATGCTTTTATATCATTAGAAAGCTTTCAATATGTGAATATCAAAAATGCACTTGCATTTTTAAAAAATAAATCATGAGTTAAAAGTTAAGGCTAGAGGAATTGGAAAAACCACCCAAATTGCCCTTAGAATCATGTTTTGAATTAAATTCCCCAATAAACATATGGTTCCTATAACTTTGTGAGTTTTCATATGAGCTCTAATTGACAAACTTTTAATTACGAAGTTGTAGCCCTCAACAAGATTTTTTCAACATTGTGTCACATGTTTTTTTATTGGAGATTACTTTATTCTTATTTTTTGAATTTTAGTGGTTGAAAGTCAAATTGCCAATTTGATTTCCAACCATTTTTTTCATCATAATTTGTATCTCATAGTTGAAATGAAGAATGCAAGTTCACTTTCAACATGTACACTTTGACACATAAAATAAATAATTTTTGATTTCATCAATGTTTAGCCCTTGTATTTTTGTTCCAAAAATTTAAGATACTCCAAGCCCCTTTTTACGTGGGGCAGCTTGGTCCATTTCTCCTCAAGGAAGTTGCTCCTTAAGGAAAGTATATTTCTCCTTGAAAAAGTTGCTTCTCAAGAAAAATACTTTTATCCTTCTGAAAGTTGCTTCATGTGAAACTTAATTGGGGTTACAACTTAGTTTCATACTTGATTGGGGCTACAACTTAATTCATTTTCCAGTGAGACCAACTTGGTTTGGGCTACCACTTTGTCCCCTTCTACTTGAAGAAATCACTTGATGTTTATTTTGTTTTTGTTTCACATGTTTTGTCCATGGAAAAACACAATAATTTGAGAAAAGGATTGAACCCAATCCCTTAAACCTTTGGGTTGAACATGGGATTCTAACCACTCTATCATTTTTTTTTCAAAATATTATGTAAGATAATTAAAACATTAGTCATAGTTAAAATTATTTTTTCTTTAAATTAGATATTTTTTCTACTATGCATTGCCCTACAATTGCGTTGAGCATAGAGCCACATTTAATTAAGGACATATTCAATGTTTGGCTTGGGCATGTGTTACGACCCAAAATCTTGAGTGATTACGCCTTAGAAAGAAGGCCACCATTTCTGGTTGCAAACCCTGTGATTTATGTTAATTCATTTTCAGGATCCCCAAAGTATCTATGATGGGCATCTGTGATTGGCCCATTGGAATTTAAAAAATAAAAATAAAGCTTTGTACAGTCCCAAAATAGATATATTGTGGTATCCTACTTTTGGGCTGGTTATAAAAGTACAACTTAGGGCAAAGCATCTGGGATAATGTGATGTGCTATTTGGGGGATATATTGAGGAACACATTGAGAACTTAGGGAACCTAATGGGAGCCTGTGGGAACCCATTGGGAACTTGAAGGGAACATGTTGGGAACAAAGGAAAAATGAAAAAAAATCCTCTCCCTACCCAAACAAAACTTAATAAAAAATAAATCAAGGCACTATGAGTGCATGCTGAGCCTTCCCATTGGCTACATGAAATTTCTATGTTCCAAAACCGTTCGTCACCATTTTTGGCCTTGATTAATACCCCCATTATAAACTGGGGGTACTTATTTTATAGAGAACAACAAAAATCCCAAAACATCCAACGGCCCCCAACAAAAGAAAAACAACTGGGCCCCTTTGGTGAATGCTGGTTCCCCTCTCTTCTTCACCATTTTTGGCCTAGGCTAATGGTAGCGGCATGAACTATGGATATAATCTTAGTGGGACCTATTGTTAGTTTATTAATTAGATGGTTGTGCCTCCCAAGGTTTTTTTTTTTTTTTGGGGTTGCTATAAGCCATTTTGATTGGCTCAACACACAAGGAAAAATAAAGAAAAATAAAGAAAATAAAGAACTTACAAATTGGCCCACGTGAAGTACGCTGCAGGACAATCCCTCCTTTCAGGTTA
>Ga0209208_10012259_pt1 | contig 10873 bp, 3 predicted proteins | sample S1TSphfallax_3_FD_187694 | JGI IMG/M metagenome (GOLD analysis project Ga0209208, IMG submission 187694) | Host-associated microbial communities from peat moss isolated from Minnesota, USA - S1T2_Fd - Sphagnum fallax MG (SPAdes) (version 2) | ecosystem: Host-associated > Plants > Peat moss >... | reverse complement strand
GAGGTATGCAATATCTAGATCACTTCATTTATCATAACACCATCACCTGCTTCACAGCTGCTGCTGCTGCTGTACCATATTGACTGTATCCCCTTTCACCAGACACTGGGGTTCATCTTGAGATTTCTTAAGAACTAGTCAATTTCTAACAATACATTCTAGCCAATCAACAGCCAGTGTTAGGCTTTGCTATCCCTTTTACCAGCCTCAGCATCCTGTGCAAAAAAAGGCTGGGCCAAAACCATTTTGCTCAGCTAAAACTGGCACATTTTGACTTTTTTTTTCATTCAATTTTCACATACTGAGTACCAAATTCAAATAGTTTGTGCAAGAGAAATGATAAATTACATTGTTATATAGATTCTCAGTACAAGATTGCCTTGATCCCTTGACCAATGATGATATTTAAATAGTCTTTCACTTTATGTACTGTTCACTTTTGATGTCTATGTGTGGTGGGGACATAGGAAGAACCATTAACACTGTATGTTATGTTGGATGTGCATGGCAAATACTCTGAGAGATGCAAACAGCAAGTGTGGGTGAAGGTTTAAACTTTGCTTCTAAGTCTTGACAATTTGTTTGTGTGTTTTAGGTGTGTGTAGGAAATTTGAGGTTGAAAGAACTTCGGTTTATCTTTTATGATACACATGTTAGGAAAAAGGAAAAACTACAACCAAGTCCAAAAATCACTTGCACTACTATCATTGTGAATTTGATGTAAATAAGTCAAGTACTGGTTAATGGTAGACTTGTCAATTCCACAAGAGCAGAAATAGTTGATAAATTTGTTTGGTATCTAAAAAATACCACTTGTGGGTTTTTCTTATAAATTTAGTAAAGCAAGGGCTCGTGTTTTAGTGCAAAATGTTTGAGAACAGTGTTCATAGTTTCCATGTGACACTTTGAAAGGAAGTTAATATGTAATAAACACATAAAAACTCTTCAAGTGTTTAATGAAACAAAAAGTCATAAAATGGGGGGTATTTCCAATTTGCAAAATCATGAAGAATTAGTTTGAACTTTGATTCACAACAACTTCAATGTGGATGTGGTGGGGAGGTTGCTTGATATAGCACACCAAAAGTGCCAAAAAAATTGTCTAATGCATTAAATGTAGAGTGCTCAATGAAATATGAAAAGGTGAGGTATTATATGAAAGCACATTACACAATCCATTAAATGCTATCATAAGGCAATTTTTGCAAGATTTTGAAATTTATAATTGGTCGTGTGATTAGATATAATTGACTGAAATGATAAAAGATTCAACATTACAATGTTATATATAACATAATCACATTATATGAATGTCATGGATAGTTTTTTATTAGTTATAACATAATGGACTTTCAAAGGAGTACTCAAAACTTTGTAATAGTCCATAATTAATGAGTATGGACTCCATGCACCTATATATATATATATATTTAGTGAGAATAGGACTCAATGGTAATATGATGTGATAACAATGACACCAAGGATTTTTTGGAAGGATTTTGATGATCAAATTTGTTTATGTACCTTGAATTATGGTCCTTTGTTGATCAAAATAATAGTTTGAAAATTCATTTTTCAAATTAAAATTCTCCATAATGTAAACTAAGGTTGAATTTTTTGTTATAATAAATTTTTAATGATAACTTTGAAAATGACTCGTGTGATTCAAGGTACCTTCACACTTTGAACTTTCAAAGTAAAAATAATAATATATCAAATTTTTAATGTAAAATTATTTTTGAATAAAATTCCACCAATCAATTTCAAATATATTTTTGACCTACTTTTAAGATACAAAAGTTTTTCAAACTTTGTATACAACATATTATAATTTAATATTGTGCACCATGATGGTTTAACAATGATTGAAAAAAATTCAACTCTACTTTCTTGCATTTATGTGTAAAAATATGACTGCAACTACTTACAACCACTTTTTGTGCATACTTGGTCATGCTTTCACCCTATCATAAATTTTGAACTATTTGTCTTTTCATGACTCAATTGTAGTACATCTAGTTCAAGTGTTCCAATTCTAACATAATAAGGTTGCCTAACTCTTTCATCCCTTGAATGAAATCCATTTTCACAATACAAAGGTCCATCCCAATTGTTCTTACTACTATCTCGCCCATCATGGGTTGGGTAAAAGCACATTAGGGTTAATACCCCGCTTTGCCATGAAATAAAAGTAATTATAATATCTATAAGTATTTTTTGTGACATACGATTTTACACAAACATTTCAAATCCTAATCCAATGTCAAGATGTAAATGATCTACAACCAATATCAAATAAAACCTTGACAAATCAATGTAACAAAACATAATACATGTGACTATTAAATGAATGTCACAACTATAGGTTTTAGTTATCTAATGTTAGATTCACACATGGCATCCATTTTAGAAGAAAAAGGCCAAAATGTAACCATTCTATTTGTGACTATGTGTGACTAATTGTTGAATGCAAATAACCCTAGTAAGTTTTGCAACTATTTCTTAAGTTTTATATGTTTTGGTCACATTTACAACTACTCTACAATGAATGACTTAATTTCTACATTTTTAACATTATTTTCTTCCTAGAAGGCCCATGCTTGGCCCATCAATTGCAAAATAACAAAAACTTGGTTCCCCTTACACATTTAATATGATGTATTATGCATACATTAATGGAATATTTATGTTATAATACATTAAGGTGTTTTTAAGTTCATTAAAGGTGTATTAAGGTTTTTAAAGTCCATTCAAGGTATTATAAAGGTATTGCCCAAGGCATATTATGATGTACAAGTTTATAATGTGGGTATGTATAATGGGTGTCTTAGTAATTTGCATTTAAAATATTAAAATATATCAATCATACATAAGAAATATATATGTATACTTTGAATATATTCAAGTTGTATTTCACATATATACAAAATAACTCAAATTTCTCAAATTTATATTCTTGTGTTATTATTATATTGAATAACTATAACAAACATGATGATAATAACAATAATAATAGTTAGTATAACTAGTAGGTAAACTAAGGTAATATAAAATAAATATTAGGAAGTCATTCTAAATAGGTTGTTGCAATTAAGTTGGTCACATTTGCAACTAAAATGTTTCAACCATATTTTTTGTTTTTTTTCTTCTAGTGTGGAGTATATAACTAGGTGCACATTAGTTGTATTTGAAGTGCAAGTGCCATTCAAGGGATGAACCAATAAAAGAGGTTCTTCCTTAAAGGTTAAACCCAATTATTTTTTTAAAAATCTTAAACCTACCTACGTACATCCCTTGGCCTAACCTCCTTACCTATTTATATAGATGCTATTTGTCAACATCTTATTAACCTTAAATTGAATGATTATAATTAATTAATTGATTAAAATATTAAATATTAACTTGGGTTTAAATTTTCTAGATGTCACCAAATAATTGACTTTCAAAAAATGAAAGCAATTAATATGCCATGTGGCTACCTTTTGTTATGCCATGTGTCATGATCTAAAGCCATAAAAAATGCATGACATGGATTTTCAAGATTAAATAAAAATAATTTTGAATTATCCAAAAATGCTATTAGATGTCAACACATCATCTATTATTAATGTTGGCCAAATCATTAACCACTTAATTTGTGACTGCATTTTAGTCTTAATAGACACATGCCAAAAGACAAGTGATCATAAATTACATGATGTGGTGCCCATAGTTGCATTGTGAGTTGCAAAACTTTACTTCTACCAACCAATTTTCCATCCACTGCCATGGTTGATGATGTTTGATTTGGAACCTTCTTTTGTGACTACATTTACAATTAGAGATTGTAGTTGCATCCTACCTACATGAAACATTAATATGCCTACATTTGTGATTACAAGGGAATAGTCACAATGTGTTACCACATGTCCAATGATGCATGTTTTTTTAACCACATGGCAAATTTGAAATGGTTGCTTAAGCAAAACAACCTAAAAACCTAGGCCTTGGGTACATTACCTAAAAAGGTAATCAGAGGCTACTAGCTTAACCTAGCATGTAACATAGGCAAGCTAGGCTTTGTTTAAAAGCTTCGGCTTAGGCCAAATAACCTAATTAGCAACCTAGGTAGTTAAACCTAGCCTAGTAACAATTTAGGCCAAACCTAGGCCTAATCAACTAGACCACCTAGCTATCCTAAATAATATCCTAGCCTAGGCTAACCATATAGATAGGTTGCAAGGTAGATAGGTAGGTAGGCTTAAGCTAGGTTAATAAGTAGGCTTAGGTAAATAGGATCTTATTTAATTTGTTGGTCATATGCCTTTTTGATCAGTTCATTCCAAGTAGTACTTACACTTGAATATTTGTAGTGCATGCATTATGCATGGACTATTTCTAGTTATATAGTTTACGAAGTTGAACTTGTTGACAAAGGATATGGGATAAATTTCATGAAAAGAAAACAATACTACATTATCCCACAACCTTTGTTCCATACAAAGGTAGCCTACTTATTTACCCATTTTTTAACTATTTACTACTTAACCTACCTATTATTTAATTAAATAGGTAGATAGGTGGGTAGGTAAACACAAGTAGCGAATATGAACATGAAGTAGGTAGTTTAGTTTAATTAATTAGCTATATGTAACTTAGGTTAAGTAGGTAAGTACATATGTAGCTTGGGTTATGTAAAGATAAATAGGTAGGTAGGTAGTTTAAGCTAGGTAGGTAGGTATGTAGTTTAGTTTAAGTAAGTATAGGTGGGTGGGTAGGTAGCTTAAGCTAGGTAGATAGCTAACCTAGTAAAGTAGCTAGCTTATACCTACCTAATCTACCTACATAGTTTAACCAAGTTGCCTAGTCTTGTACCACTACATAGCTTAGTTAACTATGTAACTTAATCTACCTACTTACATAAATTGTTTACATAATTTATTTAAATATTTAACCTCTAGTGTACTTAACATAAACTAATCTAGGTACCTATCTAATCTACCTGACCTACCTATGTAAACTACCTAGCTTGGATACTAAACCCACTTACATTTGGTATAATCATTATGTTCTACAATTGGTGTGAAGTTGGTAGAAAGTATTAAAATAGTTTAAAAAACAACTACATTTTCATCCCTTAATGGAAGCATAGTTAATAATGAATGATAAATGTTCATTTTCTTTCTATTTTTCATAGTCACAAATTATATAACAATTTTGACTTAAATTTTTTTTGCTGAATTTTAGTCGCAGTCATTACTCTAAATGTTTGTAACTATAATGACATGTAGGATTGACATAAGGTCAAAATGGACAAGAATTCTTCTAGTGAATTAATCACATGTTATTTGCAAATGACAATATATATATATAATGGATGAAAATATATTTTGTTGATTTTTGTTTTTTAACCAAGGACCATGTCATTTGTGACTATGGTTGCATGCAATTTGTCAAATGTAATTAGTGGGATTTTAATCTCATTTTTCCTTGTGTGATCATAGATATCACAAATGGAAACATAGCCTCAACAACACATAAATATGCCTTTAGGTAGTTTAAGCAATCCCTAGGTAGCCCCTAAGTAACTTGTAACTAGTTTAAGTACCCTTAGGAAGCCGAGGAAACCCCTTAATAGACCTTTATGTAGGTCCTTACATAGCATAGGTGGCCTAGATAACCCTTAAGTAAACCTTTATGTAGTTTATGTAGCTTAGGTAACCCTTAAGTAGGTGCTTAGATAGCATGCCATGAGAACCTTAGGGTAATTGAGTAAGTCACTTAGGTAGGTTAGAATTTTTTTATATTAAAATATGGTCACATTTTATATTACATAAAAAAAAGTTGATGTAATGGTAAAAACTTTGCCCCTCAATGTGAACGTGAAAGGTTCAAATCCTTACTTTTATAATTTATCCACCCTAATTTAAGCCAAATAGTTTACATGGTTAATTTGAAGTAAAGTGTGAAGGCTATGCCACATAATCCTTTACCTACCCCAAGCTTTTAACTTAAACAACCTATGGTAGGTAGGTTAGGCCATTTAACCTAAGTGGGCCTAACCTACACTACTACAAAAAACAATTTATTTTGATAGAGAATATAGTCAAGGACCCCATTTGGATAAGTGTCAAAAGACCATCTTGTCAATATGGACAAGTTGATTTGGACCTATCTTGCTTGATTGGGGTGGTTTTTTTAAACTAAAAGGCTATTGAACTATTTGATTATTGTATAGTGAACCATTTGACTGGTCAAATTTCTCCCCAATGTTTTTTTCATAGATTATTACTATAAAAAAAAATTTGTAGGTAAGTTTAGGTAGGGTAGGTAGGTTGTATATAAGTTTAAATAAGTAGTAAAAAAACAAATAGGTAGGTGGTAACCTAGCCTAGCCTAGCTAACCTAGCCTAATTTATCTAACAATCCTAACTTAACTTAATTTATTATGAGAAAATTGTGTCTGTTGCAACTTGTCCAATGTAACTAAAATGTGTCTAATGCAATTAAGTTACAACTAAAAAATGTTTAATAGAACTAAATTACAACTAAATAGACAAGTTGCAATAAATAAGATTTTCTCATAATAATTAACCTACTTACCCTAACTCTTTAAATGTGTATATAAGTTACAACTATTAAGAATTAAACCCCTCACCTCCTCAATGATAAACCAAGAGTTACCAATGGATGACACCTTCCAAAGTTGACAAAACTTGTCAAGTTTTTTATTTCACTTGTTTATTTCACATCATTAGTTATGTAGGTAAGAAAGGAAGTTAAGTAATTAGTAGCTAGGTTGCATAATGTTTAATATGTAGAGGGTTAACTAAGTAGATAAAGATGTAGGATGATAGGTGGGAAGTATGAAGTAAGTAGGTAGGTAGGTTTGTAAGATGGTAGGTGGGTAGGTATCTAAGCAGGCCTAGGTTATTGTTTAGACTAATTAATAGTTATTTTGACCAATTAAATAGCATAGGATGTCCCATTTAACTAAACCATCATTGTCCATCTTGACTACTGATGTCATTTTGCTTTGTTCAACTTGACTAGATCTCCCAATTGATTAAGAGCCATTGGTCATTTCGACCAAGGTGGTCATTTTTTGTTCAACTTGAGGTAAAATCATGGTCAAAGGAACCACCCAAATGAATGAACACTTCTTAAGTGCATTTTTGTATGTTTGAAAGATCACAAATGAAACATAATAGTTTGGATTACCATAAAGTTTTTTGGAATATTTTTCATTAATTATAATGTTTACATGTTTAATGCTGGTTAGAAATCAAAAATGTTTTTACATGTTCAAAACACTCAAACCTTGAAAGTGGACAAGCTTTTTTTCAAATATCATTTTTATTTACCAAATGTGCATCATTCTTTCTAAAAATTGGAGAGGATTTTAACATTGATGATTAGAAAGGGCAAAAGGACTTTAAATAATGAGAGTTGTTTTTATGACAAATTTCGACACATTTTGTTCAAAAGTGTTTTTGACTTTAAAAATCATGGATTTTGAAAATGTGCCTTTAACAAAAGTTGTTTATGTGACAAAACGCATGAATGCATAATATACATGATATAAAATTAATTTGTAGTCAAAGTGTATTTATATCTAAAACGTAGTGTTAAAAAGGTACATGAAATACAAATTTCAAAGTTATAAACCAACACAAAAACGAGACATGTGATGTGTTGGAAAAGGATGTTTACCTTAGCGCCCCTAGTTCCTTTGACCATGCTTTCACCCTTTGGCTAGATGTTCAATTTGACATATAATCAAATAGGTCACTTTAATCAAATTTACCAATTAAAAATACATGTGTCATTCAAGCCTTGAGTTTGTCATCAAAATGTAGCTAAGACATTTTAATAAACTTGGACCTTTTGAAAAATCATGAATTGTAATAGTGTTTGGTCATTTAATCTATGTGGCCTAGTTTAACTAATTTAAGTAGCATAGGTTTGTTTAGCTAGCCTAGGTTTTTACATGTAATCATATATGCCATGTTTTGGCATAATGAATTGACCCAAAAATTTACAAACTTATCAGCCCCTAATATAAAAAGTTGACAAATGGATTTTACACTTAATTCACTTTTGATGATGTGTGCAATTCATAATTGAACATTTGTGAATATTTTTTCCACACATCTCACTTTTACAAAAAGGCATCTTTTATAACACTAATCAAGTGAAATGATTAAGTTGACGTGGCATCTACATCATTTTACGCTTTGCAAAGCAAACCATGGGAATTTATGACATGGAATTTCAATATTGTCACAAAATAACAAAAGATTAATTGATAATACAATTGGCATTTGCAACTGGATGCCACATCATTGTCCTTTCTAACAAAATAAATGAAACAACATGGGTTTAACAACTCATAGGCCATCAATCGCATATGTTTTTTGCAATTAATATTTAATTGCAAATGTGTTTTAGTGATATTTGTTTTCATATCAATATCCAATACAAAATATTTATTTGAAAAGGTAATAAATTTTATTTTCAATGTGATTCTGGTATTCAATAAACTAATACATATATTTTATAAGGCCATACATACATTATAGTCTTTTGTAAGGACTTTGACCTTATTGTCAATTCCTCTTTTATTGTGAATGCATGTGAATTTGAAATCAATCATGTTCTTACTTGTGACTAATTAACAAACACATGAATTAAATCATTAAGTTAGGTTTGTAATTTGTTCAAAAAGTCAATAAGCAAGTTGAATATGGTAATTTCAATTAATTTTTTTTTAAATCCATAATATATTGAATAAAATATAACTTTTGTTTGAATGGTTGTCACTTTTCACCATTTAAATCTAAATCTAGATTGGTTTTCACTTACCATAAAATAATAATAATCAATTTCAAAGTGTAATCCAAATGTAGTCAACATGTCAATGATGCTCTACGTAATTATTGTTGCCCATAACATGCATCATCACCAAAGCATCAAGTGTACCATCATGAACACAAACCATTCCAAGGAATTATTTTCATCTTTTCCTTTTATGATATATACAATGGCATAAACTCTCATTCACAAGGTGTAGTTGGCATTGTAGTGCTAAAGATAACTTGGGTCCATATAGACAAGGCCAAATGTGCTTTCATATTGCTAAATCATTTGGATTGGGGGGGGTGTAGCAATAAGGAATTCACCATAAAAATTAGTTTGCTTGGATTGCACTTGTTTCATATGCCAAAAAAAAAGCTCCATAAAGTTGAAATATTTATTCATATATAATAAAGCTTTCTTTTACAATCTAGTACATTAATTATACCATTAACCTTCAATGTACCAACTTATCAATGAACATAAAAGACCATAAACTTATAATAAAACATTTGTCAAAATTAAAATAGTAAAATACCACATGTAAAAGGTGAATGTTTTAAAGAATCACTTGATTTAAATGCTTCACATTTACATTGAATGTGATTGTTGATCTACTTTGTTTGCATGAACAATGTAGTTGATATGATTAAAAGAAATGTGAATACCAAAAATATTAAATTGCAATTTTGTGTAATCTACATTAGCCTTTTACATCAACTAAGATCACAGATGGACCACTTGTTTTACAATTTTCAATTGTTGAATCACCACATTATTGATAAATCTCAACTACAACTTGATGGAATAGCCAAGTTTCTTAATGGCAATTCTTCTAGGGGAAAGAACATGTCATACCTTGATTTTTAAATCATCAAAAAGACTTTCAAATGGGCTTGAATGGTCAAAATATAGTTGTTTCAAGACTTATAGAAGTGTTTGAAAAATTAGAACAAAAATGTGGTAAATGTTTCCATACAGTGGCATACATGTTCAAAATGTAATTTGGAAAATCTTGTTTGACTTCAAAACTTGACATGACACTAGAAAGAGGTTTTCAAGGACTATGAAGGTGAAACTATAGTTGAGTGGCTCATTTTTGTGACCTTTTTTTGAGTTTTTATAATATCCATGTTATTTCAATGTCTCCTAGCAAAACATATAATCTTAAATTTGTTAATTGCAACTTGGTTCTAAAATAACAACCTAATTATGAAAATATATTTTGTAATTAGGTTTTGATATAAATATGTGCACTTTTTACAATTCAAAATTTTTAAGTTAAAAAATATGGACTAATCAACTAACTGGGATGGTAGAAAATTGAAATGTTCATATTGAATTACATTGAAAAGTATTGTGAATTAATATGTGATGTAACACAAAATAATAAAATTTAATATGAAATCCTTCCCTCCAAAATCATAACCATTTATAGGAACCCAAGTAGAGATTCAAAAAATTGAACCATAATTTTAGAAATCCATAGAGTTGTTTTTCCTTGGTTTTTAATCACCTACCTTACTTAAAATTTGGTTATTACCATTTAACCAATGATACCACATTAGACTACCAATTTAACATTGTAAAATGGATTTTGTTTGGATTGTTTTTGGTTGAAAAGTTAGTCACTCAACCATGCACAAACCCATGAAAAAATCAGGTAAAATTTCCCATTTGATTGTGTTAAATGAATGAATTAAAGGTCCATTTGAACTTTATTAGTTCATTATTTGTCCTAAACTTGGGAATGTGTCAACTAAGAATTATGGGAGTTCTCCATTCTCATGATGTAGGCCCTCGAGCAAATTATAAAATATATAACTAAAAGTGATCTTTTCAAGCCAAGTTTAGGCCATGGTAAGTTTAACACATCATTCTATAGCAAGTCTAATTTGAATCTTTAACAAGTCCATGAACAAAAGATGGTTTCAATTGCATTAATTGCCTTTTTTTGGTATGATTTTGTATAGTTGATGTGACTAAAAGGTGAAGTGAAACACCTTGTCCTAGTCTTATCCTTGAACTTTTGTACCAC
>Ga0209208_10012258_pt1 | contig 10874 bp, 14 predicted proteins | sample S1TSphfallax_3_FD_187694 | JGI IMG/M metagenome (GOLD analysis project Ga0209208, IMG submission 187694) | Host-associated microbial communities from peat moss isolated from Minnesota, USA - S1T2_Fd - Sphagnum fallax MG (SPAdes) (version 2) | ecosystem: Host-associated > Plants > Peat moss >... | reverse complement strand
ACAGTTTTTTATCACATTTTTTTTTGCTCACCCCTGACCCCAAGTTTGTTTTTGGGAAGCTCCTACCTACCCCAACCCACCTACCACCTTTCTTCCTACCAACCCACCCCCCACCCACCTTCTTTTGCACTCACTTCCATCACCACAGCTTCCGACCTAGGGAGAGCTTGAATAACTCATAGCTTTAGGAGCAAGAAATCCACATGAGCTTCAAGGGCTAGGAGTTTCAGGATTGCCCAAGCAAGAGCAGCTTCAACATGGTGGCAGCAAGAGCGCAAAAGCAAGAGGAGCTTGAAGGTGGTGGCAGAAGTGGGAGCTTGAAGGTAAGCTCCCTTCTTCTCCTCCTTTATTATTTTTTGCATTTTGCTTCAAGGTGAAGGCAAAAGTGGGAGCTTGAAGGTAAGCTCCCTTCTTCTATCTCTTCTTGTTGTTGTGAAGAAGATGACAACGACGACAACATCATTGTATTGTCATCGTCTTATTCTATTATTTTGCAAGTGTTAGAAAATTACAATGAATAGCGCAGTTGCCCATTGTCGTTATGTTGTGGTCTTGCACGAGCGAAAGAATGACAACAAGCAACGTAGTGCCCATCGTCATTTTTTCTACTTATAAGACCATAACAAAATGATGACAAGTAGTTGCGCTACTTGTCATCATTTTGATGTGGTCTTATAGACGTGAGAAAACAACAATGAGTAGTTGTGCTACTCATCTTTGTTCTAGTGTGGTTTTGTAAGAGCGAAAAATGATGACAAACTAATGTGGTTTTGTTCGACAAAATGATGACAAATTAATGTTGTTTTGCTCTAGTTTTGTAAGAACAAAAGAACAACGACAAGGAATGTAGCTACTTGTCATCATTCTACTATAGTTTTGCAAGAATGAAAAAACGATGACAAGCAATGCAATTGCTCATTATCGTTATGCTCTAGTTTTGTAGGAATGAAAAAACGACAACAAGCAACACATTTGCTCATCATCATTTTGTTATGGTCTTACGAGTGGGAAAAAACAATGACAAACATTTGCGTTACTCATCATCATTTTGATGTGATCTTATAAATGTGAAAAAATGACAATGAACAATGCAACTGCTCATCATCAAGCTAATGCGATTTTGGCATTGTTATATAGGCACCAACAACTATTTCTAGCTTGCTAATTGGTTTTTAAAATATTGTTAAAATTTCTTTTTTCATTTTTATATTTGTGTTTTTGTTAGATGCAAACTAAAAAAAATAAAAATATTGGTGGTATAGATGGCATGGGAGGTGACATGAATGAAAGAGATTTGGAGGCAAGGGTGATGGGACAATAATCGAATGTTGAGGATGTGGTTACATTAGCTCCAAATGAGATTGTTGAGGAGCAAGTGTGGGCAGGGGAAGATGTTGTAGAAGCATTTGTTGCAAATGTTGATAGAATTGAAATGGATTTGGAAAGAACTATTTTGATGGTAGAAGAACAAGAAAATGTAGTTCTTATTACTATAGTGCCAAAGTGAGAGAATGAAAATGAGGATGTTGAACCTCATGGACATATTGATGGAAATGACATATTGAACTTCATGTATTATTACAATTTATTGGGTTTGGAAGGTGGGTGGGGCATTTTTTTGGTTTCAGTCTTTAGGCAATACCTTAAGGCTTTGTTGATGATATTGTTTTTTTAGGATTAGCTTCATTTTATGAAAATTTCACCTGGGTTCTAATAATACCCTCGTCTTGTATTTTTGTTTTTTTATTTTTATGTGCAATACCTTCATTGTGTGTTGTAACCTTCTTTTTATTTATGCAATATCTTCATTATGAAAGGGACAACCTTCATCTATAATATTAATTCTCACATTAGGTTTTTTGGTTTTGTTTTTTAATTTCAAATGTGATTGCCCCTCCCCTGGTTGTCCTAGAGGGTGTCCATTGGGCAAGGGATGGACCCAAATTTTCTTACATGGTTGATGGGTGCAATGCATCTTATATAGCCAAGTACAACTTGATATGGTGTTTATGGGCGTGGCACAATGTGGTTATGGAGTCAAGCAAGCTTGGATGCCCATCTATTCAGAAGGAGAACCCAAGGCATTAAGATCACATGGCCATGAATGTGAGGGTCTTGAATAACCTTCTAGTCTGGTTCCATCGCAATGAACAAAAGGCTATTGCTAGGGCTAGGAGGCATGCACTCTTGGAGTGGGATAGGCTCCAGGTTTATTTACAATACACACCTGAGGTGCCTAAACCCGCAATTGTGAAGTTAGCCTCTAACCACATTATTTGGCTTCTTAACATGACTGCATAGGGTGTGGGGTCCATCCCACTCAACCTGCAAGCCAAGTTAGAGCGTGATGAAGATCTTGGAATTGTCATTCACATGATTCGAACAAGATATGCAAAGGCGTTTAATTGCGTTTGGATGGAGCGTGATTGGAAATCTGCATCCAATAAAACAATGTGGCATAAAGTTAATGGCTTCTTTACGTAATACCATGATTCAGAAATATTCATGGCCAATAAGTTCATACTCAAATTTATTTGAATTTCAGGTTTAAGGTTTCATATCCAATACTTATTGTGTTATGTTGTTTGTTTTAAGGTTCAAAGCACCACTATGGAAGTGTTTATGGTTGATGTTGTGGAAGCAACATTGGCCAATTGTGGGGTTTTTACATGTTAGCATGCCCATGCTGCAGAAGTTGCATCAGCGCAGTAAAAGAGGCCAATGGGATCCCATCCCCCTCCAGTAGTGATACAAATAGTTCATAACTTATCCTAGTTTTGATTAGGGTATTGTTTTGGTTTTCAAGATTTAAGGTAACAATTTATCTTTGAAGCAACCACATATTTACCATTATGACATGTTCCCCATTTTAAGGTGGGGTTGTTTTGGACTTGGTCATTTCTTGCACATTTTTGCAATACATGTCACCCATGTTTTTTATTTAAAGCATTTTACTTTCATTTTACATCTTGTGTTAAATAGTTATAAATACATTCTCAAACCTTTCTTTACCCCAAAAATTAATAAGTTAAAATTTAAAAGGAAAACAATACCCTTGTGAAAGTATTTTGTAAACACTATGAATTGAATTATTATGGTCTAGGCTATTAAAGGGGTATTGTTTCTGCCCATAATTAATTAATGCACATGCAATACCCCTATTAAGGTATATTGGAATTCCTTTAACTCCATAACATATCTAAAAAATCCTAGAGGGGTATTGCATAACCATACCAAAACATAAAAGGAAACCAATACCCTATTTGGGTTTTTTACAAACACAATGGGCTCTTGGAAAGATATTACATTGCCCAAACAAAACCTAGAAGGAATGCAATGCCTTGATGAAGGTAATCTATAAACACTATGGATTGAATTATTTTGGTCCAGGCTATTGGAGGGGTATTGTGACACACTCCCAACTCTTTGAAGGATTTAAACGTGAGTCCAAACAAAAAACAACAGAAGAGCAAGGAGTCGGGGCATGCTCCTTGGCTCGTAGCACTTTGGACGGGTAGAAGGGCATGTTAGAGCTTCGAAATGGGACTAGGAAGAATTAACAAGCTTCAACTACTCACACGGGCCTGCACAAAACCAACACAAAGTGGTTAGTGCATAGTTGGAGCACTTTTGGTGCTAAGATGAGCCATGGGCAACTCGGACTCACAAGACTCACCACGGCCCGGACTTGGGGGAAGCCACCACCTTCCCTCTTATAATATAATATGTGCTTCTCCACGAGGCCCACATCCAAATGGCATTTTGTCCCGGGACTCCCAAGTGGGAGTCCCGAAATTACCAAAGTTGAGACTCTTGCAATTTTGGGGGCCCATAACTTTGCGTGTAGACCTTGGATTGAGATGAGGTATGAAGCAAAGTTGTAACCCTCATCCAGAGCTTTTAGTGACGTGTCGCATGCCACTTGCACGCAAGTAAATCGGGTCAGTTCCAGACATTTAGTGGTTGGGAGTCAAATTGTCAATTTGACTCTCGACCTTTCTTTTGGCCATAACTTGTGTTTCAGATGTCCAAATGAGTGAGTGAGCCCATTTTAAACATCTATGTTTCAATAGTTTTCCAATGATATAAAAAACTTTTCAATCCCCATTGGGTTTGGCCCTTGCTTTTGCTCTTTAAACATTCGGAAGTCCACCATGACTCCAACTCCTAACATGAGAGTTCCCTTGGGAGTGTGAAGGTCTATTCCCTCACACTATTGCACTCCTAGGAGCATGCGGCATGACTCCCATGCTTCCTTCTTGGCCTGCAACTTTGCAACCCCTTACCTTGGTCGTAAGCCCAAGGCTAGGGTTGTGACATATTGCTTATGCCTATAATTACACAATGCATGTGTAATACCTCTCTTAAGGTATATTATAAATTGTTTGGGCTCCATCACATATCTATTGAAACCTAAAGGGGTATCGCATAACCATGCCAAAATCTAAAAGGAAAATAATGCCCTATTTAGGGTAATTTGCAAACACCATGAATTTAATTATTTTTGTTTTGGGCTATCAAAGGGGTATTATTCATGCCCATAACTACTCAATTCACATGCACTACCCCTCTTAGGGTTTCCCATAAAACCTTTGGATTCCATAACATATATTTTGGAATTTGGAAGGGTATTGCATAGCTATAACAAAACCTACAATGCGAGCAATGCCTGCATCATTTTGTGATAATATTGTAAACCATGAAACAAAATAATGTTTTTTTAAATACTTATTCCATACACACTATATGATGCCAGACATATTGATTGAAGGAAATGAGGTATTACAAAATTCTTCACATTGATGTTAGAAGGTCCATTTGAATAAAGTTATGGAGTGTAAATGCAATACCAACATCATCTTGGGATATTTACATTCACCTTGAAACTTGCGGGGGTATTGCATAGCCTTACTAAAACCTAAAAGCAATACAATACCCGCACCATATTGTGACAATATCTTAAACCATGGTATAAATAAAGGTATTGTCAAATTAGTCACATTGATGGTAAAAGGTAATGAAACTATCATTAAAATGAAGGAATTATAATTACACATCAAAATTTTATTGAAGTGACTTTATACCATCAATGTGGCCAATACAATACCCTCATACACATATACTAACAATTTTGCATTGGCCCATTGAACAATTATTATCATTTATGAGTTTGAGAATATCTTTCAATTATATTTAATGTTTATTTAAAAAATTTAACATAATTTTTTTATTAATATATTATATATTTGAAAATGCAAACAAATTAATAAACCCACACATTAATTAATTAAATATATCATTATTTCACATTGTAAATTAAATTATACATATAATTAAAAATTTACATTGACCAAACATACATAATATTACATACTTATATTTAAAAATTCAATTAAAACCTTTATTCCTAAACCGTAAACCTTAATCGAAGGAATTTAAGCTTCTTGTTGAATGATTTTTTTTTGTTCTAAAAAAGGAGAAAATTGGGTCATTATTGAAGCCAAATATTCAAATTTAAAAAATGAAACACAAACATAATTTACATCTTTGGGAAAATTTTAGTTATCTTTGAAAATCAAAAACATCATAACCAAATTACACTATACATAACAATGGGTTTATATTAAAATTACATTTAATATAATTTAATATAATTATTTTATTTTATTTTGCATAAATATTAAGATGTTATATATATTAAAATGAATAAATAATATAATTTTATAATTTTACTAAATATACATAGGGTTAGGTTATGTAAAAATGAGACAACCTTGGCTATGGGCTTTTGTTGAAGCTAGCAATTTGTCTTGTGTTTACAGATGTATCCATATGGTGTGAAAATTGTTCATCTTAACAAATATTCAATGTGCCTCTCTAATTGTCATCTAATATTCATGTTCACAAATAATAGATTAAAAAATCACAAAAATCATTATATTTTTGAGAATTAGAACTAGAACTAATAACTAAAACTTGAACTAATTAGAAACTAAAAACTATAACTAAAATTAAAACCTACCTATTATTATGGCCATTGATGAAGTTGCTACTTTAATTTTGTTGTTACAAAATTTAAAAGGGATATGATGTGATAATATCCTGATTTTGAACCAATTGATTAGGCGAATGAACCCTATCACAACAACATCCATAATTTTTTCATCATATATTGTCAAGGTTTATCCTCAAATGGTCGATTCCCTCCATGATCAATGACAAGGATAAGTTTTTTAGAAGGATTCATCAGTTAACTAGTCACTTGAAACAAACTTTGTGTTGCATGCATGCTTGAAATGATTCAAACGATCAAAATTCAAAAACCTTAAAGGATGTAGAAAACCTAAGGAAAAATGATGGGTGCTCTCAAAATGGAGTGGAGGACTAAAAAAAGTGTGTGGGTGGGTGGGTCTTCACCATTTTCTATTGACAATGATTTTATGGCGGCCTGGGAATTTGAATTGTTGCTACAAAAAAAGGAGGAAACTTTGGAACACTATGGAAGTTAGTTGGTTTTTTTTGTTAGGCTTCTTTTTGCACTATTCTTCTTCTTTTTCATTTGAAAATGATGCCACTACATTTTTCAAGGAAGGTGTAGTAGAAAAAATAACAATATCATTTGTTATTTGAATTTTAGGCATTATGTTGTTGCAAAGCATTTTAGCTATGGTTGTTGTTGTTGTGATTGTTCTAAAAACAAATTGGTATTCCCATTCCCATTATACCCTACAAGCAATCCACCATAAGTAGAATGAGCAAAACACATAAATACAATTTAACACAACACCATCATGCACGATTACTCAAGTACTTCCATGAAATTTCCAAGGCATGGTTGTTTTCAAGTTAGAATTTCAAACTTAGTTGATTTGAATCAATTGGGTTGGTTGGCAGTGAATTTGTTTGGAAAGAAAAGTTCTTGATGGAGATTCGAACTTGGGTTGATTTTATGGAACTTTGAACAAATTTGATTTGTTCATGAGTTGGATTAGCAACTTGTAATTTCATAGAGATCTTGAAAAAAGAAAACGTGGGTACCAATTTGTAAAGAATTTGAGAAGAAGAGTTTTTGAGCAAAGAAGATATATGGGAACCCATTTGCATAAAACTTGAGAAGAAGTCTTTTGAGCAAAAAAAAGATGGGTATCCATTCACAAATAATTTGGAAAAGAAGTCTCATGATAAGTCAAATCAGTGGGTGTAGCACACAAGCTATAAATCTTATCAAGCAAGATCAACAGTTGTAAGAAAGATTGCCTATTCTTGAATCTATTGGAACCTTTCTACCCATCAAACTAACAATGTTAATAACTTGTATTTTAAAATTTTCATTAAAAATAAAGTTCATAAGAAAAATTTGCATTATACATAACCATAGGTTTATAAATATAATTTAAATATAATATATATCTTCAATCAATTTTTATCTTATTTTAAATAAATATGAAAATATTTATAGTATTAAAATGAATCAACAATATATTCCATAATATAATTAATTATATATAATGTGTTACTCAATATGTTACGAATACAATATATTTAGACCAATATTTAAGCCAATATTATACATCATAAAAAATAAATTTACGTAAGGACTTATGTTTATATATTTTTGAAATATAAAATATTACTAGCCTACTGTATAATTATTCTAGCCTATAAATTATTTATTATATGTCAAAAATAAATAAATAAAATTTCAATCATACATAGGATTAATATATGGGAGAGATCATTTAATATTATTATGTACATCATTGAAGAAATGTTAAACATGAACTACAATTTTTTGATTTTGACAAATTATGAATTCCTAACATCAAGTGGTAAATTTTACATTAAACCCTAAACCTTTGGACCATCATTATGACCAATTTCACTTTACGTTCATTTATATATATGTTAAATCAAATTGAAAGGTGAACAAATAATTTTGAAAACATGAATTTCATAATGCATCGACGAGGAATCAAATATTTTTAAAATATTCATATGTTTCATGGTTAATGGATTATCACAATATGATACAAATATTGCATTTAAACTCCATAACTTTGTTCAAGTGACCTTCTACCATGAATGTGACTAATTTTGTAATATCTTCATTTACTTGAATCAATATGTAAAACATGATATATTGAACATGGAATATATATATATATTTAAATGTCATTTTGTTTCATGGTTTAGGATATTATCACAATATGATGCGAATATTGTTTTCCTTTTATGTTTTGGTATGGTAATGCAATACCACTCCAAGTTTCAAAAAATATCTTATAGAACCCAAAGGATTTCTAGGATACTTTATAAGGGGTATTGCATGTGCATTAAGTATTCCTAGCCATTAACAATACCCCTTTGATAGTTTAGACCAAAATAACTTAGCCCATTGTGTTACTAAATACCCCAAGCAAGGTATTACTTTGTTTGTAGGTTTTGATAGGGCCATGAAATACCTCTCCAAGTTTGAAAATATATGGTAGGGAGCCCAATGTATTTTTGGGATACCTTCCGAAGGGTATTTTAAATGTATTGAGTAGTTTTGGCCATGAATAATACCCCTCCAATAACATAAACCCATGGTGTTTAATTATAGAATACAAGTAATGAAGGTATTGGTTTCCTTGTTGGTTTTGATAGGGCTATGCAATACCCCTCCATGTGTCAAAAGATATGTTATGGAGCCCAATATATTTCTAGGATACCCTAAGAAGGGTATTGCATGTTTAATGAGTCCTTTTGGGCATGAGCAGTACCCCTTTATTAACTTGGATCAAAATAATTCAACCCATGGTGTTACAATGTAACCCAATAAAGCTATTGCGTTCCTTCTAGGTTTTATTAAGGCTACACAATACTTCTCCAAGTTTCAAAAGATATGATATGGAGCCCAAATTATTTAAGGGTTACTCAAAATGGGGTATTACATTGATTTTTTTAAAAAATGATCTTGAATACAACATACATCAAATGTGTCTAAATTGAATTGGAGCTTTGTATTGCTTTGATTATCCACTTGGTTTGTAAAACCCCCATAGAAAACACTCTTTAAGTAGAACTTGCAATACCCTTATATAAGGTGTGTCAAATATTTTAATCATCCCCTTATTTATAAATGTTTGAATGAACGATAACAAACTCCATGCAATATCTTCATTTCATTCTTTCCTCATCGTTGTTGACCATTGGGGGTTTATTGGAGTGGCAACCATGCAAGTGGGTGTAGCCATGTAAGTTGGGTTTGGTAACTGTTGGTAGGTAGGAAGGTGGGTGGAGATGAAAATAACACATTTTAAATTTATAGGTGAGTAGGTAAATGGGGAAGAGTCTACTTTTAATTTTAAATATATAGACGAGTAGGTTGGAGGGGGGACAATTGGGGGCCGGGAGCGAGGTAGGGTAGAAGGTGGATGTGTGAAAAAAGCTTCAAAAGCAAAAAAATAAAAAATAAAAAATTGGGTGAAGTGTGAGGAGAAAATAAAGATCCAAACCCTGATCCTAATCTTTCAGTAGGTACCTACCAGGGAATTTTCAAAAGAATATTCCATTTTCAAAATTTGTGCTGAATTAATGTTTTTTAGCGAAAATTCGTCACCAAAAAAATCACTAGATGATTTGTTTATTTATTTATTTTTTACAGACCAAGGAAAGGTAGAATATTAATGTTCCACTTGTATTAGCCCTTAATTTCATTATTTATACCTATTCATTACCACGTATAGCGTAATAGAAAATAATTAAATTAGATAATTATTATTCTTAAACACATGTTGACAGAAAATCTAATGTAATATTAAAATCATTTTACTTTAGAAATAATTGCATGAAAGTGAAAATTTTAATTTTAATATTTTTTAAAAATGACAAATGTCAATTAATCTGTAATGAAAATTCATTTAAAGGAAAAGGTAGAAATATCCCCCCAAAAATTCAAAATTTTCATATCAAAAAATTGGATTTTATTTTTTTGGGGGGAATTTAAACTAGTAAAATAAAATTTTCAAAAAAAATTGTTGGAAAACAAAATCACCCAATTGTCAAACATTTGATCTTTACTTGCTATTGGAAATAGTTCAAGCCAATTTGACACAAGACAATTTTCACCCTCATCACTAGGAAAGTTGTGTGTGGGATGACTGCCAAGGACAAAGGGTGTTCCCAAAGTAATGGCCCAAAGGTGCCGGGCGAAAGGGAAGGTACTAGGTACCCTAGAACTATTTCCATAGACCGCCAAACCCTAGAACTCACTACAGATTCCATGGCGGAATGCACAAGAGGACTGATGTCCTCATCCCTTTTCTCTTTTTTCTTCCCGCCCTCGCGTTCTAAGCTTTGTTGTTGCAATTGCTTGCGCGAGGATGGAAGGTGCGAAGTCCTCGACTTCTTCGGCTCGGATTAGGTACTCCTTTCTTCGTTCTCGTTCTCGTTCTCCTCCTCTTCCTTTTTTCAGACTCTTGTTCTTCGGTTCCGTTTTTGCAAGTTTCTTTTTGGTCCAGAAACGGAGGAGTTTTTGCGTCTTTTCTTGCACCTTATGTGGTCTGTCTCTAAATCTCATCTTCCTTCACTCTTGCTCTCTTTAGTCCAAGGAATGGGGTTCAACGTTGCTCTCTGCGGAATGATTTTGATTTAGAAGCTTGAACTGTTTGCTGTTATTGTGATCGATTTTCTTTGTTTGCACGTGCATGGAGAAAGTTTGTGTTATAACTTCACACCTGTGTTTCTACGGGAAGAATATAATTTCTTGCGGCCTTGTGTTCGGTCTTTTAGAATGTGAGAAGGTCTTTGTCTGGCATGCTGGATTTGCGAGCTGTGAGAATTGTTGCTTTTGCTATCTATTTTTGCGTGAGATTTTATTTCTAGGGCTTCGT
>Ga0209208_10012257_pt1 | contig 10875 bp, 7 predicted proteins | sample S1TSphfallax_3_FD_187694 | JGI IMG/M metagenome (GOLD analysis project Ga0209208, IMG submission 187694) | Host-associated microbial communities from peat moss isolated from Minnesota, USA - S1T2_Fd - Sphagnum fallax MG (SPAdes) (version 2) | ecosystem: Host-associated > Plants > Peat moss >... | reverse complement strand
CGTCGAGCAGGTCACGGCCGGCTTCTGGCAGAAGGTGTATCAGGGTCAGTTCGGACGGGCGCAGTTCGGCGTGCAGTATTCCTACACCGAACGCCACGCCTTCAGCGGCGCGGACGGTACGGGCTTCGCCGCGCCGATCGGCAACGAAAGCATGATCTTCACCAGCTTCCGCTACTATCCGTTCTAATTGTCATCCGATTATTGACGTGGAAGGGGTCGCGCTGGTCGCGGCCCCTTTTGCGTTTAGGGCGCTGCTCAGATGGGCCTAGCTGAGACTAAAAATCTCTTCATTGGCTCCCTTGCGGCGGTTTCCATATTTAACGGCCCATGTTTGCCGCACCGCAGCGAGACGTTTCCGCTGCGGAGACGGCGAACGCCAGTGGGTTCGCCTGAATGCTGCAACTTGTTCGGATCGCTTTACAGCGCCCTTTGACCTTCATCGTCATGGCGGTGCTGATCGTACTGATTGGGCCGCTTGCGGCGATGCGGACGCCCACGGATATTCTGCCCGATATCAACATCCCCGTCATCGCCGTGGTTTGGCAATATCAGGGCCTGCCGGCCCAGGATATGGCCGGCCGGATCATCTATTATTACGAGCGCACGCTCACCTCCACCGTCAACAATATCGAGCATATCGAGAGCCAGTCGCTGAACGGCGTCGGCGTCGTGAAGATCTTTTTCCAGCCGGGCGTGAACATCAGCACGGCCTCGGCCCAGGTCACATCGATCTCCCAGACCGTGCTGAAACAGATGCCGCCGGGCATCACGCCGCCCCAGGTGCTGAACTACAGCGCCTCGACCGTGCCGATCCTGGAGCTGGCGTTTTCCAGCAAGACGCTGGGCGAAGGCCAGATTTACGACACCGCCCAGAACTTCATCCGGCCGGCGCTGGCGACCGTTCCGGGCGCGGCGACGCCGTCGCCCTACGGCGGCAAGGTACGGCAGATTCAGATCGATCTGAACCCGACCGCGCTCCAGGCCAAGGGACTGTCCCCCGCCGATGTGGGCTCAGCGCTCGCCAACCAGAACCTGATCATCCCGGCCGGCACCGCCAAGATCGGGCAGTTCGAGTACGACGTCGAGCTGAACGATAGCCCGCAAGCCTTCGCCGAGCTGAACTACATCCCCATTAAGACCGTCAACGGCGCCACCATCTATATGCGCGACGTGGCCCAGGTGCGCGACGGCGCCCCGCCCCAGACCAATGTCGTGCGTGTGGACGGCCGCCGTTCGGTCCTGATGACGGTGCTCAAGAGCGGCTCAGCCTCGACGCTCGCCATCGTCGCCGGCGTCAAAAGCATCCTGCCACGGCTGGAGCAGACCCTGCCGCCGTCCTTCAAGGTGTTGCTGCTGGACGATCAGTCGGTGTTCGTGAAGGCGGCGGTCTCTGGCGTGATCCGCGAGGGCGTAATCGCCGCGGCCCTGACCAGCCTGATGATCCTGCTGTTCCTAGGCTCCTGGCGGTCGTCTCTGATCATCGCCGTCTCGATCCCATTGGCGATCCTCTGCTCCATCACCGCACTCTCGGCGCTTGGCCAGACGCTGAACATCATGACGCTCGGCGGCCTGTCGCTGGCGGTGGGCATCCTGGTGGACGACGCCACGGTGACGATTGAGAACATCAACTGGCATCTGGAACAGCATAAGCCGGTCGAGACCGCGATCATGGATGGCGCCCGTCAGATCGTGACGCCGGCCTTCGTCTCGCTGCTCTGCATCTGCATCGTCTTTGTGCCGATGTTCTTTCTGCCCGGCGTCGCAGCCTTCCTGTTTGTGCCCATGGCTGAGGCCGTGGTGTTCGCCATGATCGCCTCCTTCCTCTTGTCGCGCACCCTGGTCCCGACGCTTGCCGGCTATCTGCTGAAGTCCCACGGCGGCGCCCATGAGCGCGACGTGATGGAGCACCACGACGCCGAGGCGGGCCAAACCAGCACGCGCAACCCGTTTGTCGCGTTCCAGCACGCCTTCGAAGGCGGGTTCGAGCATATCCGGCGCGGCTACCGCGACCTCTTGAGCCTGGCGCTGGATCATCCGCGCACTTTCATCATCGCCTTCATGGCTGTGGTGTTGGCGTCGTTCGCGCTCATCCCGTTCTTAGGCAGAAACTTCTTCCCCGCCGTCGATTCCGGCCAGATCAGCATCCACGTCCGCGCGCCCTTGGGCCGTCGGATCGAGCAGACGGCGGCGGAGTTCGACGCCATCGAGCGGGCGATCCGCGCGGTCGTCCCGCCCGACCAGGTGGGCTCGATTGTCGATAACATCGGCCTGCCGTTCAGCGGCCTGAACCTGGCCTACAGCAACACCGGGACGATCGGACCTCAGGACGGCGACATCCTCGTCAGCCTCACCGAAAAGCACGGACCCACGGCGGACTATGTGAAGACGCTGCGGGCGCGACTGCCCCAAGAGTTCCCCGGAACCACCTTCGCCTTCCTGCCCGCCGACATCATCAGCCAGATTCTAAACTTCGGCGCGCCGGCCCCTATCGACCTTCAGGTCAGCGGTCCCGATCCAGCCAAAGACCAGGCCTATGCCGCCGAGCTGCTGGCCCGCCTGCGCGCCATCCCCGGCGTCGCCGATGCGCGGTTGCAGCAGGGCTCCACATATCCGGCGCTGGCGGTGGATGTGAATCGCACCCAGGCCGACCGGCTGGGCCTGACGGAGAAGGACGTCGCCAACAGCCTCAACACTAGCCTGGCGGGCAGCGCCCAAACCGCGCCAGCCTATTGGCTCAACCCGCGTAACGGCGTCTCCTATCCCATCGTCGCCCAGACGCCCCAGTACCGCGTCGATACCCTGTCGGACCTGAACAATGTCCCCTTAAACGGGGTGCCGGGCTCGACTCCACAGATCATGGGCGCTGTGGCGACCCTGCATCGCGAATCCGTGCCGGCTATCGTCAGCCACTACGCCATTGAGCCCGCCTATGACCTCTATGCCGCCACCCAGGGGCGCGATCTGGGCGCGGTCGCCACCGACATCAACAGCTTGATCAAGGCGACCGCTAAGGACCTGCCCAAGGGCGCCACGGTCACGCTGCGGGGTCAGGTGACGACGATGAACTCCGCCTTTGCAGGCCTGTTGTTCGGGCTCGTAGGCGCCATGGTGCTGATCTATCTGATCGTGGTGGTGAACTTCCAGTCGTGGCTGGACCCGTTCGTCATCATCACTGCGCTCCCCGCGGCGCTCGCCGGGATCGTCTGGATGCTGTTCGCCACAGCGACACCCCTATCGGTTCCGGCCCTGACCGGCGCCATCATGTGCATGGGCGTGGCGACCGCCAACTCCATCCTGGTGGTCAGCTTTTGCCGCGAACAGCTTGAGCTAGACGGCGATCCCCTGCGCGCGGCGCTGGAGGCCGGGTTTACCCGGTTCCGCCCCGTGCTGATGACGGCGCTGGCGATGATCATCGGCATGGGACCCATGGCGCTCGCGCTCGGCGAGGGCGGCGAGCAGAACGCCCCGCTTGGCCGCGCCGTCATCGGCGGCCTGATCTTCGCGACCTTCGCCACCCTGATGTTCGTGCCCGTAGTGTTCAGCCTTGTCCATGGCCGCAGCTCCACGGTCCCAGCGCCAGACCGGGCCGAGCCCACGCCTTCCGGAGAGCCCACCTATGCGCACTGACGTCGCCCCCTCGCCAGCCCCGACGCGGCCACTCGCGTCGCAGGCCCCACGCAAAGCCGGCGCCGGCCTGAAGATTGCGCTGATCGCCGCTGGCGCAGTGGCCGCCATCGTGGTCGTTACCGGGCTCGTCAGCCGCAGCCAAGGCGCTGCAAGCGTAAAGACCTGGACCGCGGCCCAAGCGGTCCCGACCGTCACGATCGTGCATCCGGTGGCCGCGAGCGGCGTCCAGGACCTGGTGCTGCCGGGCGCCCTCCAGGCCTGGTACAACGCCCAGATATTTCCACGCGTCTCCGGCTATGTTCACGCCTGGTACGACGACATCGGGGCGCGGGTGAAGACGGGCCAGGTTCTGGCGACCATCGACACGCCCGAACTAGATCAGCAGCTCGTTCAGGCCCGCGCCGATCTGGCGAGCGCACAAGCCTACATGCAGCTCGCCAGCACCACCTCCAAACGCTGGTCGGCGCTCCTGAAGCAAGACGCCGTGTCCCGCCAGGAGAGCGAGGAGAAGGCTGGAGATCTTCAGGTCAAGACCGCGCTCGTCAACGCCGCAGAGGCCAATCTGAACCGACTGCTGGCGCTGAAAGCCTTCGCCCGAATCGTCGCGCCCTTCGATGGCGTCGTGACGGCGCGCAAGACCGACATCGGCGCGCTGGTGAACGCCGGTGCTGGCGCCAGCCCTAACAGCGAGCTGTTCGATGTCGCCGAGGTCGATCGCCTGCGCTTGTATGTCCACGTCCCGCAAGCCGATTCGGCCCGGATCAAACCGGGCATGACTGCGGCCCTAACGGTGCCGGAATATCCGGGTAAGACCTTCACGGCGAAGCTGCTATCGACCTCCAACGCCGTCAGCGAGGCTTCTGGCGCCCTGCTGGTCGAGCTGGAGGTGCCAAATCCCCGAGGCGAACTTCAGGCCGGCGATTACGCCCAGACGACCTTCAATCTGCCCAATGCAGGCCAGCAAGGTTCAGGTCTCCTGACTCTGCCATCCAGCGCGCTCCTGTTCCTGAAGACGGGGCTTGAGGCTGCGGTCGTGGGACCGGACAATCGAGTTCACCTTCGCCACGTCACGGTCGGCCGCGATATGGGCTCGACCATGCAGATCGCCGGGGGCCTCACGCCGTCGGACCGGGTGATCGACAACCCGCCCGACTCCATCACCGACGGCGAACAGGTGAAAATCGCCAATTCGGACGGCAGCCATGCGGCGAACTAAATTCGCGGTCAGCGGCTTCGCCGCCCTTAGCTGCGCCGCCTCCTTGGCCGGCTGCAACCTGGCGCCCGCGTATTCGCCACCGTCGCTAACCATCCCCATGCCGACGGCCTACAAGGAAGGAGGTCTTTGGACGCAAGCTCAGCCGGCCGACGCCCTGCCGCGCGGCGCCTGGTGGACAGCGTTCCAAGATGCCGAGCTGGATACGCTCGAAGGCCAAGTTGATACGGCCAACCCCACACTGGCGGCAGCCTTGGCCGCCTATGATCAGGCCCGAGCCTTCGCGGCGGAGGCCAACGCGGCGCTCCTCCCCTCGGCGACAGTGCTGAACAGCAACACCTACAATCGCCAGTCTGACGAACGCCCCTTGCGCGGCGCCAACGAGCCCGACGAGTACGCGGTCAACAACTTCGGCGGGCTGATCGGCTATGAGTTTGACTTCTGGGGTCGCGTCCGCAACCTGGCAGCCATAGGTCAAGCGCAAGCCCAAGCCAGCGCGGCCGATCTCGCCACCGCCCGCCTCAGCCTCCATGTCATCCTGGCCGACGACTATGTTCGGCTGCGCGGTCTGGACGCTCAGCTCCAACTGCTTAGCCATACCGTCGATGCCTACCAGCGCGCACTCAACCTGACCCAATTGCGCCATAGCGGCGGCGTTTCCTCAGGATTAGACGAGGATCGCGCCGCGACTCAGCTCGCCAGCGCTAAGGCGCAAGTCTCCGACGTCGCCGCCCAGCGTGCGCTTTACGAACACGCCATCGCAACGCTCATCGGGCGGCCCGCCTCCAGCTTCTCGCTTCGCCCCGCCTCAGACGGGCGCCTGATCCCAGAGATACCGGCTGGCGTTCCATCCACCTTGCTCCAGCGGCGTCCAGACATCGCCGCCGCCGAGCGCCGCGCCTTCGCCGCCAACCGTGAGATCGGCGTCGCCAAGGCCGCCTTCTATCCCACCGTCACATTGAACGCCCAGGGCGGCTTCCAGAACACAGGCGGCAACGACCTGCTTATCGCGCCGGACACCTTGTGGACCATCGGCCCCCAGGTCTCGCTACCGCTGTTCGACGCGGGCTTTCGCAAGGCCCAACTCGCCGCCGCCAAGGCCGCCTTCATGATCGCGAGCGCCCAATATCGCGCCACTGTCCTCGCCGCCTTCCAGCAGGTGGAGGATCAACTCGCGCTCGCCCAGCACTTCTCGACGGAAGCCGCCGACGAGGCGAACGCCGTCAAATCGGCGCAGGCGACCACTCACCTGTCCCTGATCCGCTACCGCGAAGGCGCGACCAACTATCTCGACGTTGTGACCGCGCAAACCGCCGAACTCCAGGCCGAACAGACGGCGCTATCCCTGGAGACCCTTCGCCAGCAGGCCAGCGTCGATCTAGTGCGCGCGCTGGGCGGCGGCTGGCAGGAGACGGACTGGCCACGGCTATAGACGGGGTAAGCCAACGGCCTGTCAGGCCGCATTCTATCCCCGCCGCCTACTCAAGCGCACCACAGTGCCAGGATTGGCGTCGTCGATTGTGAGCGTGAAGCCGTGAAGTTCGGCGACGGCGGCGACCAGGCTCAAGCCCAGACCGTGCCCTGGCGTAGTTGCGGCGTCTGGGCTGCGGTAAAAGCGCTTCGTCACCAGCGGGCGCTCGTCCCGTTTGATGCCGAGGCCGGAGTCGCGAACCTCGATCACAATGTCGGCGGCCGTCGCGATGAGGGCTAGGCGCACCGCTCCACCCAACGGCGTGAATTTCAGCGCATTATCCACGAGGTTCGAGACGGCTTCGACCATCAACTCACCGTCCACCCGCGCCCTCACGCCCGCCTCGACATCGACTCGAAAGCCGATTTGTTGCGCGACGGCGAGCGGGGCATAGAGGTCCGCGACCTGTTCGACCACGGCGCTGAGCGAGCTTTCAGCCATGCCGCTAGTCCGGTTCCGAGCCTCGACGGCTGCGATCCTGAGCAAGGCGCGAAACCGCGCCAACAGGGTGTCGGTCTCGGCGACGCAGCGGTCTAAGAGCTCTCGCTGCGCGTCCGCGGGCTCGAACCCTTTTGCTGCATGATCCAAGGTGGTGCGCAAGCGAGTGAGCGGCGTGCGCAGTTCGTGGGCGACCGCCTCGCCAAACGTCTGCGCCTGGCCCATCAGGCGCTCGACCTCATCCATCATGACGTTGACGATGCGGGAGAGTTCGTCCAGCTCGTCGTGGCTTCCATCCACCGGCAGCCGCAGCGTCAAATCCCCTGCGGCGATGGCTTCGCTGGCGACTTGGATCGCCCGCACCCGGCTCAAGGGGCGAGCGCTCAAGAGGACCGCCAGCCCTAGGCCCGCCGTGACGATCAGGGCGCCGCTCCAGATTAAGGCGCCGAGCACAATGCGCCGGACTTCGCTGAGCTGGCTGGCGTCGCGACGCACGACCAGCACCTGTCCCCATGGCAAGCGCTCAGCCAGGGCGCGCTGGGGCGGCCCGTCGCCGTGAGGCGTGACGTTTCTAGGAGAGCCGTCGATCGCCAGCTCCGCCGGCGACAAGAGCCGGTCGCCGGCCACCAGTTGGCCCGTCTCGGAGAAGAGGCCGAACGCCGAAAGGGAACCGGTCTTCGAGACAGCATTCAAGGCGGGAACGATGTCGCGGGGGCCGGCGCGCTGTAAGGCCGAGGCCTCGGAGGTTAGAATGTGGTCGACGCGCTTGGATAGGAAATCGACCGTCTGGCCATAGACCAGCCCCAGCACCAGAACGATGCCCGTAACGAAAATCGCGCAAAAGGCCAGGGTAAGTCGAAACGCTGTCGTGCGCCAAAGTCTAGCCATCGCGGCTCAGCCTATAGCCAGCTCCCCTGACCGTATGCAAAAGCGGCGCTTGACCCGGCGCTTCCAGCTTCTTGCGCAGCGTGCCGATATGGACATCGATCAGGTTCGTCCCCGGATCGAAGGTGTATCCCCAAACCGTCTCGAAGATCATGGTGCGGGTGAGAACTTGCTCGGAGTTTCGCACCAGCATTTCCAGCAGCTTGAACTCCTTGGGAAACAGGCGAAGGTCGACTCCACCCCGACGGGCGACATGGGCGACAAGGTCCAGCTCCAGATCGGCGTAGCGCAGCACGAGCTTGCCGGCGTCCACCTTGCGCCGCAACAGCACCTCGACCCTGGCGACCATCTCCTCCAGCGCGAAGGGCTTGACGAGGTAGTCGTCGCCGCCAGCACGTAGGCCTTTCACACGCTCGTCCACATCGTTCATCGCCGTGATCATCAGGATCGGCGTGTCGAAACCTTGGCGCTTCAGCGTTGAGGCGATGCTCAAACCGTCCAGGCCCGGAAGCGTTCGGTCCAGGGTTATGGCGTCGTAGGCGCCCGTGGACGCCCGCTTAAGGCCCTCGATCCCGTCGCCGACATGCTCGACGTCGAAGCCTTGCTCCACGAGCGCACGGACGATCTCCGAAGCGGTCGTGTCGTCATCCTCGATGGTCAAAACCTTCGGCAAAATTCGAGCGACCTTTCAGTTCAATCCGCGCCACGGCATGGCGAGGCCGATCGCTTAGCACAGAGCGAAGCCACTGTGCTGATCATAGCGTCAATCTAAAAACTTCTTAATTCGCCAATATTGGATTTCATAAATAGAACATGGCTCGACCAATAGGTCAACGTGAGCCCTCCAATACAATGGTCAGCCAGATGAAAAAATCTTTAGACTGCAAAAAACTCGGAACTTATGTTGGCTTAACAGTCGCCGCATTTGTCGGCCTGACGACGGTCGCCGCCGCCGCTCAACAGCCCTTCAGCTTCATTGCGGTCGAATTCATGCCGCACGATCAAAAGCTGGCCGCCGCCCAGGCGTTCGTCGCTGCAAGCGCGGCCCCCGGCACGCCGATCCGCGTCGCCGAAGCCGCCCTCAGCCGAGCCGGCGTCTACTGCCACGGCGGCCGGGTGGTGAATGGCGTGGTGTCCTGCACCCTAACGTCCGTCGCCGCCGACAGCGGCAATGACAGCCAGCAAGAAGTCACCTGGCGGGTGCAGATCACCCCCGACGCCAACGGCGCCGTCGCCGCTGCTACTGTCGGGCGGATCACGGACGGGTTTTGATCCGCAAGCCAAACGCTCCGTCGGGTCCGCCCCCCCAGCCCAAAGCGGCTCCCGACGGACCAGCGTTCCGTTGGCGCATTCTGTGGATTTAGGCGCTCGTCGTGCGGGCTGACTACCGAGCCGGCGTGTTAGGGCGTTAAAAGCGTCGTCTTATGTAGGTCTGGAGTGAATCGGCGGGCGCCAAACGACCAGAGCGGCCGACCCTAATTAAAACCTGGTTGAACCGCTCGAACCGACGGCCGCTCGCGTCGGACGACAGGAGCGCCAGCCCCGTCTCGAAGCGCCTCCAAGTAGTCGCTCCACCATTGCATCATCTCGACCCGCTCAGCCCAGTGCAGGCCCCGGTGATAGGCGCCGCGCACGGTGTCGCTATCGCCGTGCGCCAAGGCCCGCTCTATGGCGTCCGGATTCCATTTGCCGGACTCGTTCAACAATGTGGACGCCATCGACCGAAATCCGTGGGACGTCATTTCGTCCGCACCATACCCCATGGCCCGCAGGGCGATATTCAGCGTGTTTTCGCTGATGGGCTTCTTCGGATTGCGGAAAGATCGGAGCACAAGCCCCTCCCCGCCCGTCATGGCATGAAGTTCTTTTAGGATCGCAAGCACCTGCCATGAGAGCGGGATGAGGTGTTCCTTGCGCATCTTCGTCCGGGCCGCCGGGATGCGCCAAGTCGCGGCCTCGAAATCGAATTCCTGCCAATCGGCGAGGCGAAGTTCGCCCGGACGGGGGAAGGTGTGCGCCATCATAGCGAGCGCCAGGCGGGTGAGCCGCTGGCCGGTATAGGCTTGGATCGAACGCATGATCCGCCCGGCGCCATCGGCGTCGATGATCGCCGCGTGATGGGTAACCTTCGGCGTCGTCAGCGCGCCCCGCAGGTCCGCCGCCACGTCCCGTTGCGCCCGGCCAGTGGCTACGGCGTAGCGGAACACACGGCCGGCGAAGGCCAGCGTGTTGACCGCCGTTTCGTAGCGCCCAGAAGCCTCGATCTTCCGCAGAGGCTCCAGAAGCTCAAAGGCCTCAATCTCTGCGACCGGCCGGGCGCTGATCTTTCCGAGCAGGGAAGCGTACCATCTGAGCTTTGCGGCGGTGGTCGGCGCCAGGCCTTCGCGTTCCCGCTTGGCGACCACCTCCTCGGCGACCAAGGCGAAGGTATTCCCCGCCGCCGCCTTGGCTTGGATCGCCGCCCGTCGTTTCTCCAACGAAGGGTTCTTTCCCTCGCGCATCTGCTCCCGCGCCGCGTCGCGCTTTTCGCGGGCTTTGGCCAAGGTCACTTCGGGGTATGGGCCGAAACTGAGAAGGCCTTCCTTACCCCCATGGCGATATTTCATCCGCCAAAACTTCGATCCGCCGGCCGTGACGTGCAGAAAAAGGCCGTGGGCATCGGCCAGCTTATAGGCCTTGGGCCGGGCCTTGGCCTTGCGTATCTCCATGTCGGTCAGGGCCATGGGGGTATCGTCACACGGGCATTTTTTGAATACCCCCAGACTCTACCTCAATTTCGTCGGCTGTCACGGATTGAGTTGGGACGAGACCGGACAGCTCTCGCGGCGCGGAAGCCGACTTACATCAGATTTTATTGAGTAATTAGGACCCCTCGGGTCCTGCGGGGACGCCCTAGGACGTCCCCTAACAGGCCAACTGGTGCGGTCGAGAAGACTCGAACTTCCACGGGTGTTACCCCACAAGCACCTCAAGCTTGCGCGTCTACCATTCCGCCACGACCGCTCGTGCTGGAGGCGGGGACCTATCAAACTCAGGCGCCCCTGTGAAGGGGCCTTCGAAGAGCCTTGCGCGGCGAGGCTTCAAGCGCCGGTCAGATCACGGCGCCAGCTGTTGTTTCACCCGCTCCGCCAAGACCTTGATGTCGATGGGCTTGGGCAGGAAGGTGACGCCGGTTTCGCCTTCCAGGAGGTCGGAGAACTCCGCCTCGGCGTAGCCGGAGATGAACATTACCGGGATATCG
>Ga0209208_10012256_pt1 | contig 10875 bp, 3 predicted proteins | sample S1TSphfallax_3_FD_187694 | JGI IMG/M metagenome (GOLD analysis project Ga0209208, IMG submission 187694) | Host-associated microbial communities from peat moss isolated from Minnesota, USA - S1T2_Fd - Sphagnum fallax MG (SPAdes) (version 2) | ecosystem: Host-associated > Plants > Peat moss >... | reverse complement strand
AAAGGGTTTTTTTTCTTAATTCAAATTTTTAAAAACTAACCAAGGTATCAAGTTTTGAACTTTTTTTATTAAGCTGATTTTCAAATGGTTGATTCTCACAAACTTAAGAACAATCGATTCCTACAGAATCAATGACCCAATTACCAAATTTCCAAAAGAATTTTTTTTAATACAAAATGGTATTATTACAATTCAATTTTGCAATTTATTAATGCAAAAGTACAATCTTCAAATAATGTAGCATTGATATTCACATATTGGGAACATTCTATTGTACCAAGATTAATTTGTTTCAATTGTTTTTCTTTTGTGATTATCCAACTGGTAATATGTAACTGATGTATTTGCTTTTGAACTAATGTTTTGTTAATATCCATATTCAACCAATGTCAAGTTAATAAAATGTTTTCAGATAATCTACAGACTTATGTGGGACTATAGAATTTTTTAAAAGAAGATTGGATACTATAGACGTGAATGTAGATTTAGGTTTTATTGACATTAAAGGTTCAAATTGTTGGACAATTGATAAGCTCATAGTATCAAGAGAAAAAAAATTATGTTCTGTAGCAAATGCAATGTCTTCTTCTTCTTTTGTGAACCCATTTTGGAAAACAATTGAGGACGTTTTGTTTGACTACTCAAATGTGTGGTTACTGTTATGGTTCTAACTATACCATTACCTTGAATAATAATGATATTAGTTCCCCAATCATGGGATAGTTTAACATCTCATAATCAAGGTCATCTTATAAACATCGAATATGGAATAAGTCCATAACATTATTTTACATAATTGTAAAGGTTACATTATGTGGAATACCTAAATTAATATCTCAAGGTCATGGATCAGCCCAAAAGGTTTCACAACTGTTTGATCTACTATCCGCAAATTATAGGGGGCTAGTTAAGGCTTAGGTAGTCCTAAAGTGGCCTTCAACTTTTCTATGATTATATTGACTCTAAGTATGCGTATACATACCTAAGTCATGAAGCATTACAAGAGAATGCACAAGACACTATACAACAGGCCAATGTGTAAGGGGTCTCCTTTTTCCGTGTAGGGAATATTAATTTCTATAAGGTACCCTCCAAATGGACTAGGAAATTTCTAGTGCATCTATAAATGCAACATTATTGCTAATCCACATGCAATATTGTTTAATAATCTATTAAAGCATCTCAATTGACATGTCATATAATTTTTTTAGACAAAGACTGGGAAAACTTATGTCAGTTCAAGAAATTAGGTCAAATAGTTGATGAGTGGCCTTTCATGCAATGCATGTTAAGCATGGACAGTACAAATGTTGGAATACATCAAATTTTCATGATGATTAATGTCCCCTGTGTTGTTGACCCGAGTGTGAACACATTGAGGGTTCCAAACCCAAATTTTCCTCCCAAACCCAATTTTTGTAATTTGTTTTGATTTCCAGCAAACAAAATTCACTCAGATATCAATATCTTGCACATATTAGCTCTGAAAATTGTGAAACACAATTTTTTAAATCTTACTCATTGAGGGCTTTCCAACAACACCAAGAGTGTCCCCAAATTTCATTACAGTTTCCAGTTTTGATTTTATTTAATTTTCATAGAGAAAATGGTTCAATAATCAATAGCTTCCACATTGTAGGTCCAAACACTCTCAATCCAAATGGGTGCACCTTTAATCATCAAAAGATACCAAGAATGTGACATGAAGCCATGCTTTGGGAGACCTCAGTCTACAAAACAAAACAAACTACCTTCATTAATAAATAATTTTTGGGTCAGGATGAAATGACAACTACATTAGGAAGTTACTTGGACACAAGATGGTGGATGAGATTGATTACTTTGTTTTGATGCCTTGGAATTTTGAGGGTGAATTTTTTTGCAATATTTATGCTCCTGGTGCTGCATGGTCTCACACCATGGCCAAAAATGCTAAATATTTTAAAATCCAGGTGCTTGGGTTTTATGTCAAGACTTTTTGAGTGCAGGCAAGGCGCACCAAAGGACCATTGGGAACACAGTGAACCAAAAAGGCTCTTGGGGGATTGGATTGGATGAGGACCTTCATCCACCACATATGGATGAAGGTCCTCCAAAGGAAGATGGATCATTGACCTTGGGAACATGATGGGGATAAGTTATTCAATGAAAGAGGCAAAAATTTACGGAGCCACTTGTTGACATATCTGAACTTTTGTTGTAGAAAATGAAGAAATTCTTTTTGAAGTTTCAAAGCCCAACATGTTATTTACATTTCTGCTTATGGAACAAAAAGTATATTTAGAAAGTGAAAATAAGAAAAAGATGGATACCCTTGTTGCATTGTTGCCAGTAATGGGATAAGGTTTAATCTATACCACATTGTTGAATTTGCAAAGTTGCCCATCGTCATGATAACAATGAGAAGACAAAATGGTCGGTGTTATTAATTAGTTGGGCATGGCCCATGTTTGTAAGAATGCATGTTCAACTGTGAGCAAAAGGTCTGGGATAAAGTGGGATGTAGTTGGGAACATCTTGGGGAACACATTGAAAACTTAAGCAACACATTGAAAACTTCATTAGGACATGCAAGACTATATTTAGTAAGACATTGGGAACTTGGGGATTCTTAAATGATTACTTGTCATGTATGCCCTTTTCACAAAAATAAATGGGCATTGTTTGCTTAACAAATTAATTTCCATAAAAATTGAAAACCCTACATACCTCTTGTAATCAACCAAAAGAAGCTCATGGAGAGTGACATCATAGTTTTTTTTTCGAAGTCCTCAAGTAGGTCCACTAAGGAGGTTCATTAAGTAGAACTAAATGGCTAATGTCCTAGGTGGGCTATAGCATTTAACAAAAGTGATGCTACAAGTGAAAGCCTATGAAGTGCCTATGTCTAGATGTAGTAATTCATTTATTTTTATTTCAACAAATGGTGAAATATCCCTAAAAATCACAACTTTTTTGAGTTTTTTCATTTGTTGAATCCTTTTGGACCAACTTGCAAAACTTGGCCCCAAAAAAAATCATTCAAGCACATGAGATCATTCATGAATATTTCACAAAACCCCACTCAGGAATACTACTAAGATTTCAATTATCACCCCATCATAATAAGTTATTGCTAACTATATATCACATAATAAGTACTTGGGCTGGAATGAACTAGCACGCACCAGTGCACCAATTGAGGATGAAGTTGTTCAAGCCGTTTTGGGGATGAACCAAAAACACATCCTCTTCCCTTGCACAAGGATTTTTCAGCCCCTTTCTCTGCCCCAAAATTTTCCCCTCCTACCTACCTCCCTCCCCCTCTTACCTTGCTCCTACCTCCCTCACCTCATTTCTCGCTCACTCCATCTCTCTTGAGCTTAAGTAACACAAAGCTTCAAAGAGCTAGAAGACACAAGGCTTGAAGAAGGTGGAGAGCTTGATGTTGAAGGAACGTGGAGAGGAGAAGGCAAGAGGAGTGTTTCATCCCAAATGCGGAAAGCAAGAGAAGAAAGTTAAGTTCCCTCCCTTCTTTGCATTTTTTTTGTTCTTCTACTTGAAAAGAAGAAGATACCATCGTTTCCTTCTTTTTTTTTTGTTTTTGTTTGAAGCGAAAAAGGTGACAACATAGGAGTATCATTACCTTTTCTTTTTCTTCTATTTTTGTTGTGAACAAAGTGATGACAACAAGCGTGTTGTTGTCTCAAAATTTTCCCTTCATACCTACCTCCCCCCTCCTACCTACTTACATCACTTCATTTTGTGCTCATTCCATAATCAGAGCTCGGAAGAGCTTGAAGCGGGAAAGTAGAAGAAGGAGGGCAGAACTAGGAGCCGAAAATAGGAGGGTAGAAGTGGCAACTAAAAGAAAACGCTTGAAATGGAAGGACAAAAGCCAAGAAGGCAAAAGTAAGAGGGTAGAAGTGGGAGCCAAAAATGAGAAGGTAGAATAGGAGCTTGAAGGTAAGTTCCTTCCCTTCTTTTGGTTTTTTTGTTGTTGTTTTCTTGCATGTTTTGTCTTCTCTATGTTTGAGAAGAAAAAAACGATGGTAATGTGCCATTGTCTTCTTCCGTGGTGTTGTAGTGAAGAAGGTGACAACAATTCATTGCCATTGCTTTCTTATCTATGCTTCAAAAGAAAAAAGACGGTGACAATGCGTTGTCATCTTCTTTTGTGGTGGTATTGTAACGAAAAAGGCGACAACAAGTTGGTGTCGCCTTTTTCTTTGTGTTTGAGAAGGAAAAAAAAACTGCAATGTAACAATGCGCTATTATCTTCTTCTATGGTGGTGTTGAAGTGAAGAAGGCAATGGTAGCTTAATTTCGTTACCTTATTCTCAGTGTTAAAGAAGAAGAAGATGATGGCAATGCACCATTGTTTTCTTTTGTGGTGTTATTATAGCGAAGAAGGCAATGATGACAAGCTCTGGAATTTAATGTGCACACAATGTTAGAGCTGATATATTTGGATGATATAAAACACTCTCAGGCAAGCCACAAAACATCTTCCACAATGTGGAGCATGTGCAATGGGCCCATACAATAGGAAATTTTGCAACCCTCTATCTAAGAAAAAGAAAAAAATGTATTACATTTCCATGAATCTAGGATGATTCATGGAAGGTAAGAAAAAATAATAATCAATGTTTTTTTAAAACAATTGTTTCATCCAGTGTGTGTTAGAGTTTAATTTGGTGGATTTTGGGTGTTTATAAAGTTCAAGGCATAACAAAGGAAGAGTTTCATGCAAATGCAGTTTAGGTTGAAATGCAATGTCGCCATCTGTACACTACTCATCATGCAGCAATTGCTTACCAAACTAAACATGCAATTATAAATAATGATATGGTTTAAGGTTTCCACTTTATATAGTTAGTTAGGGTTTTTTAACCTTGTCATTTTTTGGATTACCCAATTTGTGAACTTTGGTGCTTTGATATATTATAAACCCATTTTTTGATCCACCCATATTTGTACATCTTTTATCAATATAATATTTTCCTCTACTCACATTTGTTTAATGAATATATGGTTAATTATATGTCTTCTTTTCATAATCTTCTTAATACTTTAGATGTAAGAATCAAATCTTAAATAGGCCCATATGAATAGGTAACATTAATTTGTTTAAGGTTTACAAGATCAAAATGAACATTGTGCAATACCTACATCTTCTCTATTATAATTTCCATAAGGCCATTTCAAATATGTAATACTCACATATAGGTTTCGTAAATAATTGTTTTTTTTTTACATCCATTGCAATATGTACATATAAGTCTTGTAAATAGTTATTAGTTTTTCTATATCGATTGTAATATTCACATATAGGTCTAGTAGTTGATTTTTTAAACATCCATTACAATACCCACATATAGGTCCATAAATAGTTATTGATTTTAAAAATGTTTTGCAATACTTGCATATAGGCTTCTATTGTAATATTTATGGGAGTTATATGACATAATAATTTAGTATAAGTTTCAACAAATAATGTCATAATTAAGGAATTATTAAAAGATTATTTCATATAATGTAAATGATTGATTATCATATTTAAATAATAATTTATTTTTCAAATATTAATGAACCGATTCTTTGGTTGAAACTTAAATATTCAAATAATTAAAATTTAGATTTAAAAATCAAATCAATAATTTGATTTTTAATTAAATTATATTATTTTAATTAATTTTTTTATGTTGATAAATTATTCAAATCATTATTTTAGATAATTCATGATAATTAATTTTCATAAAATTAATTTAAGTATATAAAAAGACATATTTTGGATACCTAAACCATTTATTTTGAAATGACTTTACATGTGGGAACTACATTTAAGGTTGATTTTTCACCTCAGCTTGTCTAAATCACCTATGGATTATTTCAAAATGAACTTGCATGCAAGTATTGCATATAGGCATTGGTTTTCATTGAAAGGCCACCCAAACTACATATTGATTATTTTGAAATGACAATACATGTTGGTATTGCATTTAAGGTTGCGTATGCACTTCAAGTTACGTAAATCACCTATGGGATATATCAAAACAAACTTGAATATGGGTATTGCATTTAGGGCTAGGTATTCATATAATTTTCTAATACTCGCACACATATTTATTTTCACCAATTAAAAAATTGGCCTTAATTTTTTGTGTAATTAAATAAAATTTGTAACAAAACACAAAAGAAGGTATGTTTATTAACATTTGGTAATATTTCCAAGTTAAGTTCATTCACTTTCTTTAAAAAAACATAAAATGACATTGCATTATTTTACATATGTTTAAGCCCTACAACTTCTACCCAAAATGCACCTTAGATATATTTTTATTATTATAGACTTGTAAAAACATGTTAATCGATTTATATTTCCCAAACTCTAAACCTAAACCATAATTCTAACAATAAGTAATAAAATTTACATTAAACCCTAATCCCCTGTATCATTTGTGACCAATTTTACATTATGTTCATTTTTATATATGTTAAATCATACTATAAGGTGAATAAATAATTTTGAAAACATGAATTTCATGATTTATTGGCAAGGAATCAAGTAATTAAAAAATATTTTTATGTTTCATGGTTAATGAATTATCACAATATGATACAAATATTGCATTTAAACAAAAGTGGGTTAGGAAATATTGAACTTTAACAACTATGGAACATATGGAAACAAAGGAGATTCATAATTATGTTATAGATTTAAACAAATGATAAAACTAAAAACCAATACAATGAGGAAAACCTAGAGTATAAACCTTAAGTCTTGATATATATGAACCAAATTCCTAAACATTAAATCATAAGACATAACCCTAAAAATCCAAATGACATTTTTCCATAAGCCTTATTACAACCGTAACAATACAAACCTTAAAATAAAAAAGTCCTAGGGATATATGCCCTAAACTCAAAAAATTATACAAAATATACAAATTACATAATGCAAAACAATTTTTTTTTAAACATAGGAAAAAAATTAGATACCAAAATTTAAAGTTTTTAAACTATAAAAATTTACTAACCCTATACCAAATCTTAAAAAAAAACCTTAATCTTAAAAAATAATCAAATAAATTTTGGAAAAAAAAAAAAAAAAAAAAAAAAACAACTCTTACCTTGGTGTGATATCTCCAAACTAATTTTTTCCCCACTTTCTTTGAAAAAGATATAAAATGAAATTGTATTGCTTCACATATGTTTAAACCTTCAAATTTAACTTAGTTTAAGTTAATTACTATAGATTTATGAAAAAATTACTAACTAATTTATGTCCCAACCTTAAACCTAAACCATAATCCAATAATACATACTTATAGTAATTACATGAAAAAATGTATTGTAATGTTCATTCCATACATAAATTAAGTAAAAAAAATTTAGTAAAATACGCATTAACTAAACCAAAATGGTTGCAATTATAACATTGTTTCCATTATAAATTATTTGTAATACTTACATATGGGGACATGCTTTCATCAACCATGAACTAGGGCAAACCTTAATAAATTGATAGGTAGGCTTAGGGGCTGGGGGTGGGAAAAATGAGTGGGTAATTAGATAGATATTTGGCTATGTAAAAAACAAAGGTAGGTAGGTGAACATAGTGGAAAGTAGGAAGGTGGGTGCATAGGTAGGAAGTTGGGTTAGTAGGCAAGTTAGTAAGTAGAAAGGAAGTTCAAGGAACAAGGTAGATAGGTTACTATAGTAAGTAGGCATGTAAGTAGGCAAGTTAGTAGGTAGGATGAAGGTTAAACTAGCTAGCTAGATAGGCAAGTGATGGGCCAATGAAAGTGGCCCCTTCCAAAAAAAAAAAGCCTTTGGGTGCACCCTGAAACCACTTCATAGAATCCATTCGAGTATGGAGAGATGGGTGTAGCTTGCATTTGGTCCCACATTTTCAGGATTGTTCACAAAGTGTAAATATGGGACTGTGAGTTCATTTCTCTGAACTTCATTGAACATTTCTTTGTTTAATTGTTTGTAGTTTTAACTGGTGTTGTCCATTTCTTGCTTTCAAAAGGAACATTCAGTCCTCATTTTAATTCTTTTTATAAAAATTGGATGGAAGTTTCAATCCAGTTTTGAAACTGATTTTTCGAATTTTTAAAACCTTTCATCATTATCACAAAGAATTTAGAGTTGATTCCCATTACGATAAGGTCTCTTCCATCTGCATCACACATAACTAAATAATAATGATTTTGTGTAATATTAGTTTGTTCAACTAATGCATAATAATGTTTTTAAAAAATGTAGCCACATGATGGGCAACCAAAGGATGATTTACTCAGGTTTGACTACAAGACAAATAGGAAGCCAAAAGTTTTTTAGAACCCTCCTATTTTAAAGGATCACAAAGTCTAAATGTGGCCACTTTTTATCCCTACTTTTTTGGCAAATTTTTTGAATTTCTTTTGAACAAACCCTTTGAAAGATAGTAGATCATTTTCAGTTTTGTAACAACTCAAAATTTTGCATAAATTTTTTACTAGTGCACAGAATTCAATAAAAATTATGTAATATTATCTATGTAGAATTAAATAAAAGCAATAACTTGCATAATACATAGGCCCAAAGTTATAAAAATTTCATAAAGAATTATACTTATATACCTAAAGAATTTGAACTTGTTCAAAACAAGACAACACCCTCAAGTCTAATTCTAATTCGATTTTGAAAAGAGCTATTTCTGCTTTTCATTCCAAAAGAACTTGAAACCACTAATAATCCCCACCTCTGCCCCAAAAAGAAAAAAATGGACCCCACCCCACACCCTCATGAAGATTGCGGTGCTAAAACTTTTCATCATTGCTTTTGGGCTAGGTTAAATTGCTAATGCAAGGAAAACACAATATAGGCATATATTGCACTATGGTAGTATATTCGAGTTTCAATTCATTAGATGGGGGGTTGCTTCCCAAGTTTTTTTTTTTTTTTTCGGGCAGTGAGCCATTTTCATTGGCCATCACAAACACAAACCTGAAACTCTGCTCGCTCCCCAAAATAAAAGTTTCCATCGGCAAATGGAGCATTTCCTCCCCCTTGGCCCAGCTCTAGAGCTGAGAAGGGGATAACTTTGGGCAAAGCATATGGAATAAAAGTGTGGTTCTAATGGGAACATATTGAGGAACACATTGGGAACTCTATGGGAACAAAAAACCCAGAAACACACCTCAGCCCTCGATCCAAAAGAAAACAAATTGGGCCCTTGTCTATCTATGTTGAGCCTTCTCCTTCCCTGCGTCATATTTTTATTTCTAAAACTGTTTGTCACCATTTTTCACCTGGGCTATTGGAAGGCATGGGGTGTACCTTGTATGGGTGTATATAAGTTCGCTCTGTCCTTGTTGCCAATTCAAAGTTCAAACCAGCAACACTTATCCCAGGGGTGAGCGCTCACTGGTGTAGCCCCTTATGGAGACCCTTGGACCAGGAGAAGGTCCTGGGTCCAATGACCCGGTGCTGTCCAGGTGAAACTCCTGATGGCCCTCTCTGCCCATGAGCTTGACTTGGGGGTGGCATAGGCTTGTAAGGTCGGGTCTGCCGTTGTGGTTGGAAGGGGAAGAAAAAATAAACAAACAAGGGGTGTGTCACACTGTAGCCTTACCATTTACATTTTAAAAAATTATATTAAGGAAAAAGAAGAATTAAGGGAATTCAAATATGTCACATGAAAAAATATAGTCGTCCAAAAAAATCCTCTAAAAGAAACCAAATAATCCTTCAAGCTATCATAACTCTATAACTAATCTCAAGTTTCAACACAAACCAAGATATCATCTTTCAAAATCCTCATATAAAAATAGACCTACTACCTAGTGGCCAAAATCCCTTAAGCTACTATACTTAAGGCTTTCTATCATCAATCTAAACACAATGATTCCTTGCCTTGGAATTCAAGGCCAACAAACTAGCAACACTTAAAATAGGAAATGTTCAACAGAGTTCAGAAAAATGAACTCACAGTCTCACAACAACACCTCTTGAACATTCCTCAAAATGTGGGACCCAAATGAATGCCACATTCATCTGTAGTGTCTCTCTTACCGCCTGCCTTACTTTGTGTACTTGATGAGAGAGCGTATGAGTTTCCAATTCCGTTGCACGTCTCCGAACAGAATGCCTACATCTGCACATGATTTGGGCTTAGGCAGTAGCAGATCAATGTCAGTTAAATGGAGTGAAATGATGGGTTGGGCTGTTGTTGGAGTTTTATAAACACCACATGAGTTTTTATGAGGCAAAAGGCTTCCAGATTGCTTGAAGTATTGACAGCTGGACTATTGCTCCAATGGGAGGATCTGTGTTATATCTGGAGGTTGGTCTAAGTGGAGGTTGACTTAAGAGAGAGAAATGGAGAGGTGTCTAGGTCTGTCATTTGCCTATCTAGGGGATGTGTGTGACAATGGAGCCTTTCAAGAAGCGATGATGGTAGCTGGTCTTGTTTGGTTCATTATACATCCACAATTATGCATGTTTACCATGCACTTCTTGCCTGCTATTGTCCTGCCAAGCCAATCAGCCCACAATAATTTCTCTTTGTCACCAAGGACCTTTGGAGCTGTCATCAAGAATGGCAATGGTGTTGGAGCAGGAAGTGTCCTAATTCTAGGGTTTATGGTTAGGGCTTAAACTTTGTCAGATGCAACTTTCTTCTGGATACAGTGATTCAAAATGATCCTTTAATATTGCACTTCAGAGTTGCAGAACATGCGGGTGTGTTGTTGTGTGTCTATCCTTGTATAGCATCTTCACATGAAAACAACAATAGGACATGAACATTGAGCATTGGAGAAGTGGCAACATAGCTGTGCACAATTGATAACCCTGCCAGCCGTGTTGGTTTCACTGGGGTATGTACCACATTGCATACCT
>Ga0209208_10012255_pt1 | contig 10876 bp, 7 predicted proteins | sample S1TSphfallax_3_FD_187694 | JGI IMG/M metagenome (GOLD analysis project Ga0209208, IMG submission 187694) | Host-associated microbial communities from peat moss isolated from Minnesota, USA - S1T2_Fd - Sphagnum fallax MG (SPAdes) (version 2) | ecosystem: Host-associated > Plants > Peat moss >... | reverse complement strand
ACTGTTATTTCGGGGGAGAACCCAGCCCTAGGGCGTTATTACTTTCTCCCAATTCCTAAAGAAAACAAGTTAGTGAAGACGTTGATGAGAGCAGCGAAGATGTCAGGCATTCGTAGCTGAACCGTTGCATGGCTGTTCTCTCTCTCTCTCTCTCTCTCTCTCTCTCTCCCCTTACATCCAGTCCATGAAATTCTGAGCTGACACGAAAACCGGCGCAACGACAACGGAGTAGGTATCAAGAACACTCTTTTAAAAATGCTTGACATCATACTACTCCACACAAATCAAGCCAAAATATTTGGGATCAGTGAGAAACCGCTGCACGCGGGCAAAGAAGAAGAAGAAGAAGGCCCCAAAAAAATGGTGCATTTGCCTTTTTCCACGATTTATTTCGACCTTTGGCCGAGACTCAAGGACTCTTTCCTGAAGGACGGAATACGAATTAGAATCTGAAGTTGTCTTAAAAACGCACAACGACAACGGAGTACCAAGAACACTAAGGGATTCTTCTTGCCTATTTTGGAGCTCGGGCTGAATTTGTTCTACTTATTACGGATCAGCAATGTGTTCTTATTATGCCCTGCGTTAGATGTTTTCCCAGGGAATTGGAGGTAAGGAGAGGAGGAAGATGTAGCGACGGATAACCGCGCTGCCTTTGCGAATGTCGCAAGAATATCAGCCGTGTGCAAACCCCGAAGCATACTCTCTCCCCCTTCTGTCCAGGGCAAGGCTGTGACATGAACTTTGAAGGTGAATCAATTGCAATGCCGAAGCAGCAACAAGAAGTACTGGTCTGTTCCATAAATCTGACATTTGCTAAAATCCTCAAGACATTGCGAAAAAGCACTTAGAGATTTGGGCCAGACGAAGGTTCATCATCTCATCTAGGGACTTCTCCATTTGATCAACCACTTGACAACATTCTTCTTCTTCTTCTTCTTTAGGAAGGAGCAAGAAGAAGAGAAAACTTGGGAAAAAGAATCAGCAACTAAATTAGAATAGCATTGATAGAGATAAGAATCTCAGAGAAAAGATAACATGGCAAGGTCCCCCCCAAGCGCTCTACAGAAAGGTTGTGTCCTGCAGGAGGTGTGGAGGGAGGAACAAAGAAAGTGCATAAAAAGCCTGGAGAATGAGCTTGTGACCTCGTGCAAAAACAATATTGGGCTTAGCCATGATGCTGCATCAGTGGTAACAGGGTTCTTTTGTCCTTCAATTTTCATAGGTTTATTTAGGTTTAAGTCTTTGGTGTGCTCTTTCTTTCCTCATCATAAATGCAGGGTCTTTTTTGTGTTCATGAAGATCAACATGTCACCATATCTCATCTACCTGGATCAAGCTAAGCGGACCTTCCATTTGAGGTTTCAGTCCATCACATATGGCATAGCCTACTTGTATGGTTTGCAGAGGGTGTTGGCATTAAAGGTACTTGTGGGAAGTATGACATCAGGACACTGTGGAGGAACTTCTGTCAAAACAGGCTGCAGAAAGTCTTTGCTGGGACACCCTTCACTATGATGAAGCTCTTCACAAGGTAGTGAAAACCCTCTCTTGTGTTGCAAACAACATCTAGCAACCAGGAATATATGCATAGACGCTCGAGCGTTTGTTCATCCTTGACAGTTCTTTATGCTACTTTATTTGTGGGGTTCTCCAGCTGACTAATCCTTTCTTCCAGTTCACATCTGCATATTCCTTCCTTTCTTTCAAGCTGTCAGCTGCCCATTAACTAATCCTTTCTTCTTCCTACCTTCAATCCTTTGGTCCATGGACTGTTTGATCAATGAAATGTACCAATGTCCAGTGATTTTATTTCATATATTTTCTTCTACATTCTGCAGTTTCTGTGTCTTGTGCGGATTTTTTATTGTTGTGCTCCTTCATTTGTGGGCTCAATCAGCAATCAACTGGACATACCTGTCCATTCTTCTCACCATGTCTTAGCATGCTGAGCTAGAAGTGAACTCTCATCAATCCTTCTCCTTTTTCTTGGATAATGTATGGGGTTTGTCATTCTTGGCTGATATGACCACAAAACAGAACAAAATAGGTTGACAGAATATCAGACTCACTTCTGTGGCTTATTATACTCTGTGGGATTGTACAAATGGGAATCAAGGAATGCGCTTATAGAAAGGAAAGAGGAAAAGAAAAAAGAGCTGCATCCACTCGAAAGAAGGTAGCAGAAAGTGCAGCAAATGCAAGGAGCAATGCCTGCTCTTGCACCAGCATTGACAAGTGAGAGGAACAAGAGATATGTGGTACAAATTACTTTCCATTTCCAAGAGAGAAAAACTGTATGCCCCTAATATTATAAAAAAAGATACCCATAGCAGCAGAGAGATATACTAATACTTTGAAATAACATGTCCAGGAAGAAAGACATAAAAGTAAATCACATAATTGCACATAGTAGTGTGCCTTGCTTAGTATGTATTGTGGAAAGGATAACTCACTGGACTGATGCAGTCTGACTCGGATAGATTTTGGCCTCATCTTAGTGACCTAATGATGCCACAGATGGATAAGTTTTTCACAGCTCATAAATGTCCTATACAATCAGTCACCTTTGTATGGTAGCACGATCAATGGGTGCTTATGCAATAGTTAAGGCTTAGGTGGGTCCATAACTTGCAACCCAGTGCTTCAAAGGTTAACTTGCTGCACAAAAAGGAGTTAAATAGTGGCTATTACTTCTCAAAGGTCATGCAACTCTTGTAGGTGACTGTGAGTCATTTCTGTCCTTCAATGACCTGTTGGCTTGAGGTTGGCTAATCTCCTAGATCTTGAATAGTACATGTTCAGGAGGAAGTAGATCATTGCAATTAACAACATGATTTAGGCACTGAATTAGCCAGACTTCTTACAAAAGACTGTTACACAGTCCCATCTAAGTATTGGCTGAGCTATACTTATTGCTGGTATTCAACAAATTTGAAGAAACTCTACTATGCTGAAGATGGTCGAAAGTGAAGGCTGATAGAATTACAGACCTGCAGACTGAAAGAGATGTAGCCACAACATGGCAAGTAGAGGAGTCCCAAAGTGCAAGACAGTATCAGATGCTCATCAAAGGTTCATGTTGGCAATGGCAACTTGTGGGTTCAGGATTTTTCAGCCTTCAAAGAAGAGGAAACCTTCAATTTGCTCATGATGGCATCAATGTCAAAGCACAGTTGGTTGTCATTCTGGTCTGCTTGCTCACATCAACCAACAATCAACAGTTGTAGTGCATGCTGAGATACAGCAAGAGAGCATGAAGTCAAGGAGAGTATGTCACTCAGCTAAGCTCTGGCATTCTCTTAACAAAATTAAGCTCCAAAGAGAGGGCCACCTATCTTGCACTGCTGCACAATGAAGAATGCTCATTCTGTGTTCCAGCTTAAGGAAAAGGGAAATGAAAAACTAAATCCAGCTCACAGCCCAAGGAACTGGAAGCCATGTCTGAAATCAAAACCACTAACATCAGCTTGACAGTTCAGGGAACAGATGGAAGGAAAGAAATTGCAAGTCTTCAGAAGCTCAAGGAGCTAATGATGTCAAATATATAAACATATGCACATGAGACAGACAGACAGACAGAGCAAACAAATCCACCAGTTAGTTTTATCATGAGTAACAATAAACCTGGTGGTCTCATCTAAGCTTTCCTGTGAAGGATATACCTGAATGTATTCACATTAATAAGTGTGACTTCATGTAAGACTTGAGTCAATTTTCTAGACTAGAAATTCAAGAGTGGACCATCCTTCTTCAGCCAAAACTCAATTGTTGGTACATGGCAAACACTGAGGTTGAATTACACCATCTGAACCTTTGCTTATCCATTGATGTTGCTGTCTCCCAAGATCTGACAGCACATTTTTATGTAGAGTGTTGCACAGGTATCACAGGAGCTGAAGGAAGCTCCCAGGGGTTGGGATCAACAGCAAGGATTGCTTTCAAATTGGTATCCAAATTGGCTGTCCTCTAACCCCTGCAATGTATTGGATAGAAGGCCTGTGACATCATTATACACAGGTATATTTCCTCTCTGTCAAGTACACTTGAATAAATTGTATTTGATGGTTGATCACTTCAGTGAGATGTGATTGGGTTATCAGTTTCTATGTACAGATACTTGCAGAAATTTAAAATTGCACTTGCTGGAATGATTTCATATATTCCAGTCTAGATATCAGTCACTTTGACTTTCTTTGCATTTTTTGCACTTTTTAGTTGGATATTAGAGTAAGTAGCAGTTGATAGCAGATGAGTAAGTGGATAACACCTTCAAGGGCATTGTCCGTCATTTCTATTTCTTTGCATCTAAGTCTCGTCCTAAGGCTCTCATATGGTACCTTCAGCTTGAATCTGTGGAACAACAGAACAAAGTTCCTTTCTGATCTCATTCATTCATCTCCAACCCTTCTGGTCAGCTTGTGGTCTGACCTGCCAACATGATGTTGGTGACTCTTTCCTTGTAGATTTCTTCCCCTGTCCAGTCACTCTACACTCATGTTATTTGATTCCCATCTATTTATTGCCTCCTTTGTTCTCCACCTCATCGTATGATTTGAGATTTTTGGTTCACACAGTATATCTGCTCCTGCTCAATACGATGCCTCAAGGTTGATTGGTTTGTGCTTTGCTGTTTATCACAGTTGCCATAAGGGAAAGGGAAACCTACGATTCTCAGCCACATGTTGTGCCATGATTTTATTCAAAACTATACTTGTGGTATGACAGAAGTGACCTCTCAATTCAGAAACAAGGTTCTGAAGTTCCATGGTGTCACAGAGATTGATCTTTCTCAAGGATAGCAGCAAGAATGAACCTCTTGTTTGCAACTCAAGAACCATAACAGCATTCCTTGGGGAGTGCTGTGCATATTTCGTGATGAAAAAGGTTGTGGTTTTGTTTGTGGCATGCCATGTGCAGGACTGCAATACTGCAGCCTCACAATGGTTAATTAGATAGAAAGACCCGAGCCCAAGCCCCAAATTTTGGAGGAATACCCCCTGTTGCCTCTGGATTCTGGTGGAAAGCCTCTTTCGTAGAAAGACCTGCCAGTACAAGGCTAACAATCTGCTGAGTCTCACATGACTCAAACCCCCAAATGGAGAGTACTATTGAACATACCTGGTATGTCAAAGTGCAAAGAGTAGGATGCAATAATTCCTAAGCACATCCAGTCTATTTCTGACAATGAAAGCAGGGTTGCTGATCCACTCTATCTGATGACTTTGTTTTGATGTCTGTTAGGTCATGAACTAAACCCTTCAGGGTTTTCAGTTATTGGTAACTGGAGTTAGAGCTTCCATGAAAGAATCACGTCATAAACTTGAGGACCTCCACAAATTGCCTTGTAGATGAGAGGGTGTTTCATGTTTTTGTAATGTGTTTTGCCATAGGTAGATCCACGTGGCTCTGAGCTCAGCACTGTAGATATTCTCCAGTTGTCTCATCAGCTTCAATTGTCCTCATTACACATCTTGTTCCTCCTTCCTTATACTCTTATCCATTTGTCCTTCAGTTCTCTGATTTGTTGAACCAAAGCTTGTGATTTTCTCTCTTTCTTTAATTCTGTTGTTTCTTGGGTCCAGCTGCTGTGAACAAGAAAACAGCTGTTTGATTCATCTCTTTTGAACTATTCAGCTATGTGACTGGCTGCAAACCTTCACCAACACACACATTTTATGTAGGCTTAACTCTTGTTTCCCAGCTAACCAAACATTAGCTGCAAGGCCATACAGCTTAAGAAGTCCTTAGTTTGTTGTCAGTGGTGAAGGTTTCTGAAGAAATAGTTTGATGATCCATTGGCTCTCCGAGATGCCAAAGGGCTAAATGAAAATATCTAGGCTGATTCTAAGCAAGGTCCTGATTTCATTTGAGCATATTCAATTGCTGTGCAGGTTCAAATAGGCTAGTAGGTTTGAAGCAAAGGGATAAATTGCTTAAAAGGAGGACAACAAGCACCATTGAAGAGGTTGAGCTTGTATTGGGGCAAGGTTGCTTGGATGTTGCCATGAAGTCATCTTGTGAGAAGCTCTCTAGCGTGGCATTACAGGAGACTGCAAAAGAAATAGCAGTGAGAAAGGGTTTTTCACCTGGTCCACCCAGAGAGACAAGTAGTGAACAGCTGGTGGTTGAAAGCCTGACCCATCATACTGCAAGATGTTCTAAATCTGCTTCAGCAAGAAGGCCAGCTATGAATTGGCAAGTTACTGTCCCTGGGGGGAAAGAACAACAGAGTTGTGGGGTCATAAGCTCTACAGCAAAGAAAGCTGCACATCTACTGAAAATGGAATCACTTAACTTGCGACACTCACTGGCATCGCATGATTTTCCATGTGTTGGTAATGAGCCAGAATACAAGGAGTTGAATCTCCCAAGGTTGAAGTTGAAAAATTGTTTCTCACAAAAGTTCCAACAAACTGAAAGGAAACCACACATTGCTGGTGGGGAGGATGGTGGACACTGCCAAGCCAGGGAGAGCACATGGGGTTCAAGTGCCAAATTGGGACCAGCAAAAGGAGAAAATGACTTAGAGAGAGAGAGAGAGAAGGTATGCATCCAGCACACTAGTTTGCACACTTTGTCACATGGTTTAATTAAGGACATTGCAAATTCCGGGTGCAAGGATGGGGCAGTACAACATAAAGGGAGCACCAGAAGCTTGAAGCATAGGCATTCTAATCTTGCAGATGCAGTGTCTCAAAGACCATATACCAATGGATGTAGACTGCCTTTGGAGTCAAGGAAAAAGAAGGCCAGATCTCCTTACATGAGAAGGTTAACTTATCAAACAAAGAAGAAGAATAATCTGAAAGCCCTGCACAAATTAGGTCACTGCAGGTCTCATGTACCTGCATGTGTTTTGAATTCTGGAGAGAAGGAAATTGTCAAGAATGGTTCCCACTCAATCTTAGAATGTGTTAAAGGGAACATTAGAGAAGACGTGTACATGGCATACAGGGGTGATCCTCCCAATCTCACAAAAGTGAGGCCTCAATTGCCAAAATCACTATGTATCAGATGTGGAGACTACAACCTTAATGCTGACTCCACCTTTCCAGACAGTCCTCATTCATGCCTCACAACTGCTCGCAGTCAGATGGAAGCTGTGAACATTGTTTATGGAGCAAAGCGGCGGGCTCATGTCTGGTCTCCCTGGAAAGACTCTATAATGAGCTTGGATAACAAGATCACAGTTCCTGGTGAAGCCTTCTCTAAGACGGTTCCCAAATTGGAGAAGGGACTACTCACTGATAGCCATCCAAGCTCCATCAATTGCCCTGCAAGGAGACATCCCAAGGTCAGCAATCCATTTATTAATGATATTTCCAACAGCAGCATTAATCAGGTGCAGCAATGTGTACTATGTCCAAACTTGGATCTTCTGACGTTTTCATACACTAAAATGTCCCTTGTTTGAAGGAAATACATAGTACATTGCTCTGGTGATGGAATTCTATGCACTAAAAGGGATCTGATCACAGTAATCTCCGTTTTCCACTTTTGTGATGCATGTAGGGAAGGATCATATGAGGTGCAGGCTTCTGTCCTTTGCTGCAATGAGATATTTATGTCAGAGAAATTTGATTTGTTTTACACATTGTTGTCATCTTAGCTGCAATCAGGTACTCCAAGATGGAAGTTGGAAAGAAATGAATGAAGCAGAGGTTATAATCCTTGATGGTGCAAGGCTTGTGAAGCAGAAGAGAGCTAGATGGAAGAAGGAGAATGACGCAATTACTATCATGAGGAGAGCAACGGGGCTTGAGGCTAACTCCAAGAACAAAAGCCTGGTAACATGCTGTAGTCTCTGAGGAATCAACTACCTCTGATGTTCATATTTTTAGAGCATGTTCTTCTCATTTGAAATATACATGCTCGAGTATTGTGACTGCCTAGCAGTAGTATTGTACCTGTATCTAAATGCACCTCTAGGCACTCCTCTCATCTGAAGTTTCCTATTATCACTTGTATGCTTTTGAGGAGCTGCTCATTCTTGTTCTTCAGACAACTGAAAGTTCTCTATATACTCAGAAGCTACACAGCTGGCTCCTTGACTGGATTTTGTAGTCCTGATCCCCCATATGACATGAATTCTGCATAAAAGAAGATGAAGGATGTCTAGATCATCTTTTCTCCGTTGTAGAAGAATGGAACAAATATGCTTGTATGGGTGATCTTGAGTTGCTCCTAACCCTACCTTATGATATAAAATTGCCACATGAGGCCAAAACACCTTTGTCAACTGTTGTACCTACTCAAATTCAGCCATCTAACACACCACATGTAACTGTTGCTATTTAGAAGTCTTTGATGCGATGCTGTTGTGTGTGAAATTACAACCAACACTGAGTTTTATTTTGAAGCAGATGAATTCAGGCTTAGCTGCACTCATACAGGGTGAAGAATTGAAGTTGCAGATGCAGAGAAGTTTGACACAGAAACCCTCAAAGCTGAACAGCAGAGAATCTTTGTGTTCTACGGTAAGCCTGCCATGGCACACAAGTGCACAACTTGCTGGTCATGGCTTGAATCCAAAAATGACTTCCAACATCCAAGTAGGTGTCGATCAGACAACTACTCGTAATGTTTCAGAGAAACTGATTGAAGCATGGGTAACTGGGAGGTTCGGCAGCGATTTCAAGAAGGCTCTGCGACAAGCCGACAAAATTTTGAGTGAAGAAATTGTTCACCAGGGGCAAAAGGAGATTTCAGACTGGCCTTCACCCTCAAGAGCTCTCAAAGGCGGAAGCTCTTTCAAGGTAGCAAATTTTGTTGATCCCCATCCTATTCAAGAAACCACAAGAAGTTCAAATGCATTGTCTAGAATTCAGAAAGAGCTGTGAGGTTGGTCTCTGGGATGTCTCTGCTACAAACAAAGTATGTCCTTCAGGGCAGTTTTTACACTGGGTGAGACAATTGAACATAACGTACAATAATACTGTGCAGATAGATTATATCTGGATTGCATTGAGTACTTTTGTCTAGATTCCTCTGTTTTAATTTCTTTGCTATTCAGCTAAGATCTCTTCACCTATTTGTGCATGCTGACATTCTGTGATTTGTAGGTCATCTAAGTTCTCCCAAGTCACAGGAGAAAGAAACATACTAACAGATAACATTTATCAATCAAGAACATACATAGGAATTTTCTTGGTTTGATGTACTGCAACTGAAGAGGCCACTCCTGCAGTGTATAATGGTAACCAGGACTCAAAGAATGAGAACAATTAAGTTAAGTGATTGGAAAGCGGAATAGCATGAGTAGGAGATTAGCCGATCAAAATGCAGAAAAGTATGGTTAGCATGAATAGCAGATTAGCAGATTTCTAGTGCATTGATCAACTTACGTTCCATATGTTTAGTGTAGTGAATTCTGTAGTACACTACTCTAGTGAATGGGAATATCTGTGGATGGGGTGTTCAGGAAAGTGAGCCAGTGTCTTTATCCTCTGCAAATGCTCCTGGAAAGAGACTTTGCCACCGGAGCACAATGAAAGCCAGGTGGAATACCTCAAAAGATGATGCCCAAGAAAGTTTATACACAGAGTACAAGTCAAAAAGAGGAACTCAACTTTCCCTTGCAAGCTTCATCAAAACCATTCAGATCCCTGAACGGAGCATCAGAAATAACAATGCAAGCAATTCCAGGAGGAACAAGAGTATGATCTTCTCTAAGGAAACTTGGCTCCCACCTGAGAATAGTGAGGGTGTGCTTAAAGCTCAACTACTTGCCCAGTCCAATGACAAGCTCCTTGCCATTACGGCATCAGAGGAAATAGGTCTTCAAAAGTCTCCAATTCAACTCATGAGGTCATTACCGAGGTGGAGAAGGGTCTCAGACAATGCTGGCTTTTCAAGTTTAATAACTAACCAGGAGCTGCAAAAGAAGAAAAAACATTATGGAACTCAGATCTTTGATTCTCCAGCCATGTGCATTGCCCAGGGTGCAGCCAACTCTCAATCCAATGCTCTATGTCAGGAAGATAACACACAATCCAGTAAAGAAAGAGGTAAGCAATTGATAGCTTGCGAACTCTTGGTTTCTGGCTTTGAAACCATGGGTCTTAACAGTTGAATGGGAGACCTAGCTTATAGTTTTTCCACTTCTAGATTCTTCTGAGCTGCAAATTAGATGCAATAAGCAACCTCATAGAGAGAAAACTGCAACAGTTACAGTCACCAAATACATCTTGAACAAGATGTTTATACTCTCTTGCTCTGGTTCTTGTGTCCCAAGTCCAAGCGAAAAGCTTCACAGAAGGTTTATGTAGGTAGTGGTCAGTAAGTGGACTCAATGAGGTTACACATCCCTGAGATCAACCTAAATGTGAGGGTTGCTATTTTTTGTGGAGAGAACTGTAGCTGAAGTCAAGAATACATAATCTCTTTGAAAGTTTCATGAGAATGTCTGGATAATTGGCAACACAGTGGTTGTTGCTTTTTACGTCAGGCAGAATTTGTTCCATTTTTATTACGCTTAGTGTGATGTGTCAAAACCTCTGTAAAGAGTTTCCACAAATTCTTGCTGAGCTTTGGTTCAAAGAGGCTCTTTTGTATTGAGAAGTTGGAAACAGTTTTCTATGGATGTCAAGGGACTTGCATCAAAACTGCATTCTGACTCATTTTGACAGCGAGTGCATTGTGGACCCTGCATTTGCAGATTGCAGCTTGCTTAAAAATTCAATACAGGGACTTCCTGTCACTATCAAACTGGCCTCTTTCTCGCCAAGGACACTAGGAGATATGGCTGTTGAAGCTCATGACCACTTACTTGATATTTCCCCATGGGTGAGTGGAAGCCTTGCTGAGGATGGTCCTCATGGAAGAGACAGCTATGCATTTTGCGCATTACAGAAATGGCCAAGCCAACCAATCT
>Ga0209208_10012254_pt1 | contig 10876 bp, 2 predicted proteins | sample S1TSphfallax_3_FD_187694 | JGI IMG/M metagenome (GOLD analysis project Ga0209208, IMG submission 187694) | Host-associated microbial communities from peat moss isolated from Minnesota, USA - S1T2_Fd - Sphagnum fallax MG (SPAdes) (version 2) | ecosystem: Host-associated > Plants > Peat moss >... | reverse complement strand
TAATAATAATAATTATTATTATTATTATTATTATTATTCTTGAACTATGGATGAGTCAAAATATACTTGCATTAAACTTGTGATTCCAACATTAAAAAATAAATTTGAACCCTCATTTTTTTTTTACCACAACTGAAAGTTTTTATCATTTGACCACATGATGACAAAACTTATTATTGCAAAATATAAAAAAACATATATATTTTTAATATGATGCATTATTATCTTATTACATAATTACATAATTTCACTCATTTCATATTAGTGTTTGGTAAATATAATGACTTTAATACATCATCCATGAAAGTGTAAATATAAAAATTCAAAAGAGAAACAAATGAAAATATTTTAGGTTCAAAGAATTTCAAACCAGATGAAGTTAAGGGTATAAAGGGTTTGCAAAATTGTCAATCCTAATAAAGGTAAAGGTTCAAAAGGTAAAGGGTAATGATAATTATTTGGTATTCTAGTTATATTTAACTTGTGGGTATAAGTGGGAAACATAGAACAAATCAAAATATATACACAAGCATGGCACATTGCAAAATGGAGAAAGACAATTAACTTTGTGGTTGGCATTACAAACATGAAACTTATGACCCCATGGGTGATGGTTTAGTGATATAGCCCTTGTCTAGGACCATGGGACATCATAAAAAGTTTTGTTTTGATTTTAAACCAATTGGTGTGCATGTGAAAGCCTTGTTGGCCCTCTATCACTCAACTTGACTTTGGGTGGTGCCAATGGTTTGTCAATTAGATCTAGTGTTGTGTTTTTAAAAGAAACATAAAACATATGATAAAAAGAATTGAAAATGTTAAGATCAAACCAATCAACACCCATTGGAATACATTTAAAGCATTTTTATAACGACAAATGATAGTTAAATTTTAAGAGGTTCAAGAACATAAGGTAAGAATGTTGGTCGAGGTAATTAATGAGATGAACAAATATCAAAATCCAAAATATGTTCAATAGTTAGTCATCATAATCCAAACAGAATCCATCCTAGCCACCGACGTGAACAGAATTAGATTACCCTAGATAAGGGTTAACATCAAACATACACTACCATGGTAAGGTAAAGACATTGTTAAGTGTGAAATATTTACTAGTTGTGTAGCCTAATTAAATCAGAGTCCAAAAAGAAAAAAACCCCAACTAGATAGGGTATATATTTACCCTAGTATATACCTCTTGGTATATGAGGGCAAGAGACTTACCAACCTAACGATGGTAGAGAGACCCGTGTTTGGCCTCTACTAGTGTTGGGCGGATATCACTTTTTCCCAAAGATATCCACCCTACTTCAGACTGGTTTTTAAAAATATAAATAAATAAATAAATAAATAAAACCTTCAAGGTTTCCAAATTTGGTTTCTCCTATATCATAATAGATGAATATATGAAATTGGTTCTTTGATTAGCAATGAAAGCAATTTGTAAAATTAAAGAAATTAATTAACTGAAAATTTCCTTCAAAACCTAACCTTAATTAAAACCCTAACCCTAACCTTAACCTGAATGCAAAACCATGGGTTCTCGGGTGGCAAGGGCACCATACCTGATGGATGCCACTGGTACTTTTCATGAACTTGCTTGCTCTACCTATTCTTTGAGCTGGTTGGATATTGGATGTGATGACATCCGGCGGATATTTGGGAAAAGAAACACTGAGATATATGGTATTTGCCCAACACTCAAATGGAGATCATCAAAACCCTATGGTTAAAATATAGGGCAATTCTCCATTCCATATATTCTGTGGTAAGATAGATTCTTAAGACATTTTCTTTTCTGAACTGCATTTATGAAGACTCAAGTTTCTTTGAAGGAGAGATTTCAAAGAGGACTTTCACTCCAAGACATCCCAGTGACATGAACACATCTAGGTCACCCTAATTAGTGTACAGATCCCAGTTCAAAGGAATGATGAGCTCTCTTTTCTCCTTGCAATGGAGTGCTTCTTCATTTATGCCCAAAAAATAATTTAATTTAATTTTTTAAAACTATATATATATATATGGTGAGAATATTTTACATTTTAAACTTATAAACTCTACTTTGTGACCAATGTTTTTAATCCCTTCTATACCACAAACAAGTTGGCTAAGTGGGTTACAATTTATATGAATTTTAAAAGTTTGTCCTAAAATTATAAAATTTCAAATAGTCAAAATTGGGACCGCCAAAAAACCCCGGTTCTTTCAATGTTTTATTGGCCTTGCCCACCAAGGCAAGGATATTGTGTTTTTAGATTCATTATAGAGTATAGTAGTAGCTTAAGGGATTTTGGCCCCTAGGTAGTAGGTCTACTTTTATATGAGGATTTTTGAAAGATGATATTTTGGCGTGTGTTGAAACTTGAGATTAGTTATAGACTAGTTATAATATCTTGAAGGATTTTGGTTTTTTGAAAAGGATTTTTTTGAAGATTATATTTTTGCATGGTGAAATATATTTGAATTTCCATCATTCTTCTTTTGCCTTAAGGTACTTTAAAATATAAAGGGCAAGGCCACAATGTGACACACCCCCTTGTTATTTTGCCTAAAGACTTGACTATCAGTTACAATACCTGATTTCATGGGGGCTGCAAAGTCCAAACTCTAAGTAGTCCATCTTCTCATTTCCAGGTGCATTACCAAAGAACTAGTGTTTGTGATGCAATAGTTTGGGTTGGGGGTTTGGTGATTAACAAAAGAAAAAAGAAGAAGAAGAAGAAGAAGAAGACTACTGTAGCCCAGGGTCAGTTTCCACATAGACAAAGTGAATAATTTTTATTTTTTTCCCCCACCAAAAATTAAATTTTTTAATAAATTTGAAATTATTATTTTTTCATGATTTATTATGATATCATCATGAGGAAAGCAATTATTCACATTGTAGACTGCAATAACTATGATGGGTTTTCAACACCTTAGCTTCATATTTTTGATGCAAATTCTATTTCACCATTTTGATAATTATTTAATGATGAAACTGATCCTAGGGCACAAAGTATATATATATGTACATGCAACTCGCCATCTTTGAGAGTTTCTAAACCTAACTTTCTTTCTCTTCTTACAAGACATTATTGGCACTTTGTCACTTGAGATAGGCCATCTACACGTATGAAAAAATGATCCCCAAGTTAAAACAAAACTATCATGGCTTCAATGAGTGAACACTCGAAAGAGAAGGACCAGAGTACATGTATTAATGAGAAAAAAATACTCATAAAGAGATACTCCAAACATCAGCTACACAAAACACAACATTATTTAGTCTTGATGAGTGTTGCTTGGACATGCACACTGAACTGAACCCAACCGAGTGGTAACCAATATCTCTGTACCAAAGAGTCATGTGCCATTTCCTGCTATAGTCAGAATGTGACAATTAGTTGGCCAGGTTTTCCTCACAATTACACTACAAGATGTATGCTTTTAGTTTATAGGTGCGAATAAACTCCAAGGGCGATGCACTTGAAAGAATTGGAGAGGTGCCAATGTTGTACTTGTTTGGAATTTTGTTTTCACCCTAGACAATCAAATCGTTCTTTTTCATCTCTGAAGTGCTGGGAGAAATTTCCCTTGTGATATATTGGAAGGGCGCCTTAACTTCGTGAACACCTACTTATAAGTGTACAATATCCTTCCCACTATTGAAAAGTAGGCATAAGAACCCTCCCCCTCCTACACCTTGTGATGTGCATATGTTTAAGTTCATGTGCTTGACATGCTCTTGCCAAGAGCATTTGTGGATGTTTAGAACATCCACAAACACCTTGAAGAAGTCTTGCATCCAAGCTTGAAATATCTCAATCATGGTATGAATTAAGGTACTTGTGGTGTTTTAAGGGCATGACTATTCAATCAAACAATCCTTATTTTGTAATAGCATCGATTTTCTCCTCATTTTTTTGTCACCATCCAAATTTGCTAGAAACCACTTTGCAAGTTTAGAATTAAAAAGAACATCAAATGGTAAAGTTGATTAAGCACATCATCCATTAACAACATTGAAAATTGTGTCCCTCCTTGTCTACAAATTTAAAGGTACGTAACCTTCATAGAAATGTTTGCTTCCATCTTTCTTTACTTGGAAGGTTACTTTGCAAGCACATTTTGATGTGTTCGCCTTCATTTTGCCCAATTCCACCAAAGCCTAAATTTGTTTATTGATTTTAGGTTCTTCCCATTCTTCCCAAAAAGACAACCTATTAGGCATGGATTTGCATGGTGAAAACCCCCATTATCAACGTATTGTTCCCCAACTACATTAAATGGTGATTTCAATAACTTATTACAACAAAAAATATAATTAAGTTAATCAATCAAGTATCAAATTGATCGATCTGATTTTGAGATCCAAATTTTTATTATCCAAATAAATAAAGTGAAATCCAAATGATTATCTAATTTTTGATAACTAATCATTTACATTATCTGAAATAGTTGTCTATTAATTCTTTTATTATATGACATAATTTGTTGATAGTACATTAATTATCTAAAATAATTTTCTAATCATTCATTAATATTTTAATATTTTAATATTTTTTAAATTTGGAAATCCATATGTTAAATTCAATAAAAAAACTAATTAACAATCACAAATCTTTTTATTTATCTGAAGATCTAGAAGAATCATAATTAATCATAGTTCATAATTGCATCACTTATTTTATTATTAAATAATTATCCTTTTTTCTTTAGTTGGATGAATGATGTGTCAAATGATGTGACTTTTCTTTTTTTTTTAATTCACAATTGGATGGGTGACCCATCATGTGACAACATTATCATTTCAAAATTGGAAATTAAGACTTAAAGTTATAAACTATTACAAGTTTGCAATTAGGTTTTAATGTTAGGATTTAAGATTTTCATTTCATGAAACTTAAATTTAAATTTCATATAATTCACATAATTAAACAATGTCGTCCATAGAATAAACAATGTCATATTTCTACATTATTAAACATTAGTAAATTTTATCATGTGTTTATCTATGGTTAATAAACAAACATGTATGTCAATTGTTATGTGAATGATTTATATTAATGGATAGGTTTTTAAAAAATTGTGAATCATACACATTTTAAAAATAAGAATGTCATAATTGCTACCATTTTGGTTTAGTTAATGCATATTTTATTAAATTTTATTTACTTAATTAATTTATGGAATGGAAATTATAATACATCTTTTCATGTAATTATTATAAGTATGTATTATTGGATTATGGTTTAGGTTTAGGGTTTATGAGACATAAATTAATTAACATTTTTTTCACAAATCTACAATAATTAACCTAAGCTAGGCTAAATTTGGGGGGGATTTTTTAGGGTTGAAAAATATGTGAAGCAATACAATTTCATTCTATATCTTCTTCAAATATATTGAAAAAATTAGCTCAAAAAGAGATCACACAAAAGTAAGAAACATACCTTCTATTTTGGTTTTTTACAAAATTTATTTGATTGTTTGAAAAGATTAAGGTTATTTTTTGGTCAGTAAATATTTGTAGTTTAAAAGCTTTAGAATTTGGTTTCTAAATTTTTCTTATATATATATTTTTAATTTCATTTTGCATTACATAATTTGTATAATTTATATAGTTTTTGGGTTTAGGGCATATATCACTAGGACTTTTTTTTAATAGGGTTTGTATAGTTAAGGTTTTAATAGGCTTATTATGGCAAATATCATTTGGATTTTTAAGGTTAAGCCTTATGCTTTAGGGTTTAGGAATTTGGTTTATATATATTAGGGCTTAAGGTTTATATTCTAGATTTTTTTCGTTGTATTGATTTTTATATGATCAATTACTGAAATCTATAACATAATTATGAATATCTTTTGTTTCCATATGTTTCATAATTGTTAGAGTTCAATATTTTTTAACTCACTTTTGTTTAAATGTAATACCCATATCATATTGTGATAATTCATTAACCATGAAACATACAAATATTTTAAAAATATTTGATTCCCTACCAATATATCATGAAATTCATGTTTTCAAAATTATTTGTTCACCTTAAGAGTATGATTTAACATATATAAAAATGAACGTAATGCAAAATTGGTCACATTGATGGTACATGGGGTTAGTGTTTAATGTAAAAATTTACTAATTATTAGAATTTTGAATTTGTTGAAATCAAAAAATTAAAAGTCCATGCTTAACATTTCTTCAATTATGTACATATTTATGTTTTTCCCTTTAGAAGTTATAAACTCATTTCAAAAAACAAAAACATAAAGTTTCTAATTTAATAAAATTTTAATGCTTGAATATCAAGATTAAAACACATTATTTTATTTATTTATAATGTTTCACATAATAATGAAAAATGATCTCTCCCATATATTAATCCTATGTATGATTGAAAATTTACTTACGTTTTTAAATATATAATAAATAAATTTAAAGCTAAAATAGTTATATAATAAGTTGGTAATTTTATATTTTATAAGTATGTAATACAAGTCCTTATCTAATTTTTTATTTATTTATGATGTATAATATTGGATTAAATATTGGTCTAAACATATTGTTATTTATAACATATCAAGTAACACATTATATATAATAAATAATATTATGGAATAATATTGTTGCTTCATTTTAATACATATCATATTTTCATAGTTATTTAAAATGAGATAAAAATTGATTAAGAATACATATTAAATTTAAATTATATATATCAACCCATGGTTATGTATGGTGCAATTTTTTTTTATGAAGTTTTTTTTTAATGAAAATAAAAAATTCTAAAAGATAAGTAGCTAGGTATGAAAATGTTCACAAGTTTTTGGAACCCATGCTAAAATTGGGTGGATTCAAAAGCTTTGTGAGAGCCAAGTTGTTATGCAATGCTCTCGACACCTTGAAAAGCTAAACATGACTCGGCCATCCAAGAAACACAACAATAATTAGAAGAAGGCAACCAAAAATCCATAGTCTAAACAAATTATTAATTGCAATAGAAGTTCATAGCCAAGGTTGTTATATTGATTAAAGTGTCAACACTAACCAAACTAAACAACCTAGCTTAGCATAAATAATAGGTTAGTAGGTTACTTGTTAAATAACCTAACTAACCACCTAGTAGCCTAGCCTAGGTGTACCTAGTAGGCTACCTACATAATATAGGCCTATTATGTAGTTGATTCACTAGTCCAGGCCTTCTAGGTTCGTATCTTAAATGGTTTAATTAAGTATTCAAGGTGTTTTAACTTACTAAGTAAACCTACTAACTATGTAGGTAGTTTACTAGCGTAGGTCACCTAAGCTAGTACCCTACGCCAACTAGGCCTACTGAGCATTTATGATAGTTTAATGTCTATTTTTTGTACTAAAATTTTAAAAATTATTTTAAAAATGCATTTTTTGATTTAATTGTTCCAAATATATACTATTGGATTATGGTTTAGGTTTAAAATTTGGGACATATAAATTAATTAACATTTTTTTTACAAGTCTATAATAATTAAAATAAATCTAGGGTGCATTTTGGGGGGAATTTTAAAGGCTTAAACATATGTAAAACAATGCAATGTCATTTTATATCTTTTTTAAAGAAAATGAAAAGATGCAACTTGGAGATATTACCAAATGGTAAAAAAATACCTTTCTTTTTGTTTTGTTACAAATTTTATTTAATTATTAAAAAAATTAAGGCCAAATTTATAGTTGGCACTATAATAAAAGGTGTCCCTTTACGCCAAGTGATTTCATTGGATTTTGAGTGAATTCATTGGTTGTAGTGAACGAAGATTATTGAAGAAATAATGAATTCACTAATCTAATGAACATGGATTAATGAACTGCACCCACATTTTGTAGTAGTGTGGTGAAAGTAAATATGTGTACAAGTATTGCAAAATTATATGAATACCTAGCCCTAAATGCAATACCCATATTCAAATTTGCTTCTAAATAACCCATAGGTGATTTAGGTAACCTTAAGTGAAGACCCAACTCTAAATTCAATACCCACATGTAGGGTCACATCAAAATAACCAATATGTACTTTGGGTGCCTTTGAATGAAAATCAAGGCCTAGATGCAATACTCGCATGTAAGTTCATTTTGAAATCATTCATAGGTGATTTAAGTAACTTTAGGTGAAGACCCAACTTTAAATGGAATACCCACATGTAAGGTCATTTCAAAATAACCAATATGTAGTTTGAGTGCTTTTGAATGAAAACCAAGGTTTAAATTCAATACTCACACGCAAGTTCATTATGAAATAATCCACATGTGATTTAAGTAACCTTTGGTGAAGATTGAACCTTAAATGCAATACCCACATGTAAGGTCACTTCAAAATAATTAATATGTAATTTGGGTGCCTTCGAATGAAAACCAAAGCCTAGATGCAATACCCACATGCAACTTCATTTTAAAATAATCCATAGGTGATTTAGACAACTTTAGGTTAAGACCCAACCCTAAATGTAACACCCACATGTAAAGTCACTTCAAAATAACCAATAAGTGATTTGGGTACCCAAAATATGTCTTTTTATATACCTGAATCAATTTTATGGCAATTAATTATCATGAATAATTATTTAAAATAATGATTTGAATAACTTATCAACATAAAAAACCTATATGAGTGTATTACAATGGATGTAAAACATAAAAAACCTATATGCGGGTATTGCAATGGATGAAAAAAAAATAACAATTATGTAAAAGACCTATATGCAAATATTACAATGAATGTAAAAAAAATCAACAACTATTTAGGGGACCTATATGCGGGTATTGTAGTGGATGTAAAAACATTTAACTTCTATTTAGGAGACCTATATGCAGGTATTATAGATATAAAATGGTCTTATGGAAGTTAGAATATAAAGGATGTAGGTATTGCATGTTTGATTTCATGACAATGCCCATAAATTGATTAGAATGTAGGTATTGCTTTAAAAATCCTTAGGTGATGTGATTTCTAATACATTATATATAGGTATTGCACAATGTACATTTTGATCTTTATAAACCCTAGACAAGTTAATTATAAAATGTGCATATGGGATTATTTAAGTTTTGATTCTTACATCTAAAGCACTAAGAACATGACAAAAAAAAGACATATATGATTAACCATATACCCATCAAACAAGTGTGACTAAAAACATTAATGATATTAATAAAATATGTTAGAAAATGAGTGGATCAAAAAATGCTAAAGAACCTAATGAAAAAAAAAAGTTTTTTATAATATATGGAAAGACCAAAGTTTAAAAAATGGGTAGTCCAAAAAATGAAGGGGTTCAAAAACCCTAACATACCATATAAAATGGAAACCCTAAACCATATCATTATCTACAATGTTGTGTTTAGTTTGGTAAACAATTGTTGCTTTTGTAACCCTTATTACATGACGAGTAACATATAGATGGCAACATTACATTTTGACATGAATTGCAGTTGTAACAAATTCTTCCTTTGTTGTGCCCTACACCTTATAAACACCAAAAAACCACCAAATTAAACCCTAACGCACCTTGAATGAAACAAATTTATAAAAAAACAAACATTGATTACTTTTGCTTACTTTCCATGAATCATTATAAATTCATGGAAATCCAATACAAATGTTAACTCTTGTGTCTGATTCACTTTAATGGACTTTAGATTCCAATTTTTGACATCCCATGCCATTTTCAATCTTTATGCATACGCATACTGAGTTGATCGGATCATCTTTTATAAATCTTCGCCCTTTTCCATATGTGATATTGCATTTCGATGCATGCTTCCCATGCCCTAGGTAATAAGACCCAACACCTTTTAACAATTATTGTGAAGCTAACTTAACCAAAATTGGTTTTGGTAATGGTTGACTTCGTTGTGCAACAATTACAAGTTCATTTCACTCACACTGGGCTTCAGCATAAGTGCAACTAACAACCTTTTAATCAATCTACCTCTACACAACCATGACATTTCCCAAGATGCAAGTGTTCATTTTAACATGGTTTTGATGTCAATGACCTCCTTTAGAAGTTGAAAACCTCCCAAGTTTGGCCTTTTCTACCATTAAACCATGCACTTCCCTCAAATGTTTGGTCAACAACCATTTGGCATAATATGAAACAATATAAATGTCAACTTTACACTACCATTTCAACCCATCTTTAATCCATTATTTGTCTCTTCAAGCCGTATTAGGTGGACAAGGGGGTATTGGTGGCTGAATGGGGCCAATTTTTGTCTTTGGACTTAAATGACAAACCCCCCAAAAACAAGTTATTACATTTTAATAAAAAAAAACCCTAACCCTAAATCTTAAAAACAAAATCACACAATAAAATGTAGGTATTGTAAACAAAACTATTTTTTTTTTAGGTATTGCCATTAAGAAAATTTCAAAAAAAATCCCACACCTTCCATCAAATGATGAAAGTCGTGGGTATAATTAAATTTAAAATTTTTATGCAATTTTTTTATCAATTAAATAAATTTTAATTTAGCTAAATTTTGAAATAATATAACCTACCACTTGGATTGGACACAATCACCATGGCGAATTCTAAATTGCATTGAATACTTGTTTCATAAAATCCAAGTTCCCTAACTCCTAATTTGATGTAACAACATTTTGTTCTTCAGTTGCCAATTCTAATGCATCAACATTTTGCTCCTCAATTGCTAATTATGATGTAGTAACATTTTGCTTTTGAACTTCTTTTTCACAACAAACCTACTTCAATTTCTTTTTTCTACCCATTGTAATCTTACAAATCTAAGCAAATTTTTTAGTAAACAACCATATTCATTTTTTTACCTTTTCCAAAGGACCATAACCATAAAAATGAATTATTCCTTTTGAAAGGAGTACCAATAGGAATTGAT
>Ga0209208_10012253_pt1 | contig 10876 bp, 19 predicted proteins | sample S1TSphfallax_3_FD_187694 | JGI IMG/M metagenome (GOLD analysis project Ga0209208, IMG submission 187694) | Host-associated microbial communities from peat moss isolated from Minnesota, USA - S1T2_Fd - Sphagnum fallax MG (SPAdes) (version 2) | ecosystem: Host-associated > Plants > Peat moss >... | reverse complement strand
TGCCGGGTATGAAGGCCCCTGCCTTCTTCAGGTTCTCCGCGGTATCCCTGGCATCGTAGACCAACGCCACGTAGAAAAAGGCAAAGCCGATGATGAGCAGCGCGAACAGCACCACATGCAGCGGCTGGCCATAATTTAATATGGAGGCGATTTCCTGCAGCGTCCGCTGCAACTTGTTCGGATTCGCGCCCTGCCCGAAGAACTGTGCGATGGTCGCCGGGAACACCAAGAGGCTCGAGGCGAAAATCGGCGGGATGACGCCGGCCATGTTCAGTTTGAACGGCAGGTGGGTGCTCTGCCCCTGCATCATGCGGCGGCCCACCTGACGCTTCGCGTAATTGACCTGGATCTTGCGCTGCGCGCGCTCGACGTACACGCAAAACAACGTGACCAGGGCGACCACCACAATGATCATCAAGACCACCAACGGGTTCATCTCGCCGGAGCGCACCATCTCGAGTGTGTTGCCGATGGCACGCGGCAGCCCGGCGAGAATACCTGCGACGATGAGCATGGTGATGCCGTTGCCGATGCCCCGCTCGGTGATCTGCTCACCCAGCCACATCACGAACATCGTGCCGGTGGTGATCGATACCGTGGCGATGAACAGAAACTGCGCCCCCGGATTCGGCACCAGGCCATTGCCCGAGTTCTGAATGGCAAGTGCCGCTCCGAAACCCTGAAAGCCCGCCAGGAATACCGTGCCGTAGCGCGTGTATTGCATCAGTTTGCGCCGGCCCGACTCCCCGTCCTTGCGAATCTGCGCCCAGGGCGGATAAACCATCGACGCCATCTGGATGATGATCGAGGCAGTGATGTAGGGCATCACATTCAACGCGAAAATGCTGAACCGCTGCAAGGCGCCGCCCGAAAACATGTTGAACATGCCCAAAAGCGTGCCCTGCTGGCCCGAAAAGAACGTCGCGAATCGCGCCGCATCGATGCCGGGGACGGGAATGAACGTGCCGACCCGATAGACCACCAATGCGCCCAGCAGGAACCACAGTCGCTTGCGCATCTCGGCAAAGCGCGTCATGTCTCCCAAGGCGGCGGTATTGGTGCTCGAAGTGGCCACGTGGTTCTCTGTGTCGTCCTAAGCCGCGAAACTGCCGCCGGCGGCTTCCACGGCGCTCTTCGCGCCCTTGGTCGCCATGATGCCCTTGTCCTTGATGACGAATGCCTTGGTCACCTTGCCTGAGAGAATGATCTTCACCAGCTTGGTGTACTCGGGCACCAGGCTCTGCGCGATCAAACCGGTCAAGGTCACTTCGTCGCTCTTGACGCGCATCAAGTCGCTCAACGTCAGCTCGGCACGCGACGCCTTCATCGCGGACTTGAAGCCGATCTTGGGCAGTCGACGCTGCAGCGGCATCTGACCCCCCTCGAAGCCGGTCTTGTGATAGCCACCCTTGCGGGCGCGCTGCCCCTTGACGCCGCGGCCGCAGGTCTTGCCCTGGCCGGCCGAGGCTCCGCGGCCGACCCTGAGGTGGGCGCGCTTGGATCCGGCACCCGGCTTGATGGTGTTCAAATGCATGTCTTACCCTTCCCCGGAATCCGATACGCGCTCGACTTTCAGCATATGGCTGGCAGCATTGATCATGCCGCGGTTGGACGGCGTGTCGCCCACCTCCACGGTATGGCCGATACGGCGCAATCCCAAGCCCTTGACCGAGCCGCGAATGCTCGCGAGTTGTCCATAGATGCTTTTGATCAAGGTCACTTTGACCGTCTTGTCGCTCATGTGGCCGCTTCCATGATTTCGGCCACACTCTTGCCGCGCTTGGCGGCGATGTCGTCGGGGGTGCGCAATTTGGCCAATGCATCCATGGTGGCGCGCACCACGTTGATCGGATTGCGCGAGCCGTAGCTCTTCGCGAGCACGTTGCGCACGCCGGCGCACTCGAACACGGCCCGCATGCCGCCTCCGGCGATCACGCCGGTACCGTCCGCGGCCGGTTGCATGTACACGCGCGTGGTCCCATGACGTCCTTTGACCGCATAGAACAACGTATCGTTCTTCAAAGACACCGTGACCAGACTCTTGCGCGCCTGCATCATGGCCTTGGAGATCGCCACCGGGACTTCGCGCGCCTTGCCGTAGCCGAAACCCACCCGTCCGGCACCGTCGCCGACCACGGTCAGAGCGGTGAAGCCGAACTGTTTGCCGCCCTTGACCACCTTGGCCACGCGATTGACTGCGACCAGCTTTTCGAGCAGGTCGTCGCCGGACTGTGGTTTTTCTATTCTCGCCATCGTGCCCGCCTCTTGGATTTTTAGAACTCGAGACCCGCTTCGCGTGCGGCCTCGGCCAGCGCTTTGACGCGCCCGTGATACATAAAGCCCGACCGATCGAAAGCCACCTTCTTGATGCCCTTGGCCTGGGCGCGCTCGGCGATCGCCCGGCCGACGGCCTTCGCCGCCTCGATGTTGCCCGTGGTCTTCAATTCGCCGCGCACGTCCTTCTGTACGGTCGAGGCGGCCACCAGCACCTTGTCGCCTTCGGCCGCGAAAATCTGCGCATAGATATGCTGGGGCGTCCGATGCACCGAGAGACGCAGCGCGGCCAGCGTCTTGATTTTCTCGCGTCCCCGGCGCGCGCGGCGCAGACGGGTATCTTGTTTGGTCAGTTTCATGTGCTTACTTCTTCTTCGCCTCTTTCAGCGAAATCTTCTCGTCCGAATACTTCACGCCCTTGCCCTTGTACGGCTCCGGCGGCCGGAAGCCGCGGATTTCCGCCGCCGTCTGGCCGATGCGCTGACGGTCGATGCCCTTGACCAGAATTTCCGTCTGCGTCGGTGTCTCGATCGTGATGCCATCCGGAATCGCATAGTTGATGAGATGCGAGTAGCCGAGCGTCAGCGTCAGGCTCTTCGCCTGCACCGCGGCGCGATAGCCGACGCCGACCAGTTCGAGCTTCTTCTCGTAGCCCTTGGTCACGCCCGTCACCATATTGGCGAGGTGCGCACGGGTGGAACCCGCGATGGCATCGAGGCCTTCACCCGTCGATGTCGCCTCGACCTCGAGGTGCTTGTCCTGCTGGACCACCTTGATGCCGTTCTTGAGCGGCAGCGTCAGCGACCCCTTGGCGCCTTTGACCGTAATGAGATCGGCGCCAATGGTGACGGTAACACCCTGGGGCAGATCGACCGGCTTCTTTGCAACTCGAGACATACGCAAATTCCTGTTGAACGACCTATTGAAAGACCTATTGGACGACGAAGAGCACTTCGCCGCCGGTGCCCGCCGCACGAGCCTGCTTGTCGGACATGATGCCCTTGGGCGTGGACACCACCGCCACCCCCAAGCCGCCCAATACCTTCGGCAGCTCATCCTTGCCGCGATAGATCCGCAGGCCAGGCCGGCTGATACGCTCGATCCGATCGATGACCGGGCGTCCGTCGTGGTACTTCAGCTCGATCGACAGACTGCTCTTGGCGCCCGCCGTCTCGACGCTGTAGGAACCGATGTAGCCCTCTTCCTTCAGCACCTTGAGGATGGCCAGCTTCAACTTCGATGCGCCGACGCCCACCGTCGGTTTGCCCGCGGATTGCGCATTGCGTATGCGGGTCAAGAGGTCAGCGATCGGATCAGTCATGCTCATTGTGCGCGCCTCACCAGCTGGCCTTGGAAAGGCCGGGAATTTCCCCACGATTGGCCGCTTCGCGCAGCTTGGTGCGCGCCAATCCGAATTTGCGGTACACGCCGCGTGAACGCCCCGTGATCGAGCAACGATTGCGCTGGCGGCTCGCGGCCGCATCGCGCGGCTGCGCCTGCAGTTCGGCCTGCGCCTTCTCGCGCTCTTCGGCTCCGGTCTTCGGATCGCGGATGAGCTCCTTGAGCTCGGCCCGACGGGTGGCGTACTTCTTCGCCACCTTCAGACGGCGCTTCTCACGCATGAGCATGTTCGTTTTGGCCATTGCGTAACCTACTTGCGGAACGGAAAGTTGAAAGCTTCCAGCAGCGCCCGTCCTTGCGCATCGTTGGCTGCGGATGTGGAGATGGTGATGTCCATTCCACGGATTTGGTCGATCTGGTCGTACTGGATTTCCGGAAAAATGATCTGTTCCTTGACCCCGAGGCTGTAATTGCCACGGCCATCGAAGGAGCGGGCGTTGATACCGCGAAAATCGCGGATGCGCGGTATCGCAATACTCACCAGGCGATCGAGAAACTCGTACATCCGATCGCCACGCAACGTCACCTTGCAGCCGATGGCCTGCCCATCGCGCACCTTGAAGGTCGCCACGGATTTCTTCGCCTTGGTCACCGCCGGCTTCTGCCCTGTGATCTTGGCCATGTCCGCGGTGGCGGCGTCCATGACCTTCTTGTCGGCCACCGCCTCACCCACGCCCATGTTCACCGTGATCTTGAGGATGCGCGGCACCTGCATCCGGTTCTTCAGCTCGAGCTTCTCTTTAAGCTCCGGCACGATCTTCTCGTTGTAAATCTGTTTGAGTCTTGCTGCCATGGTAGTTACCCGGGTTGTCGCGCCGCCTTACTTGGCGTCGACCATTTCTTTGTTCGACTTGAACACGCGGACCTTGCGGCCGTCGGCGAGCGCCTTGAATCCCACCCGGTCGCCCTTCTGGGTCGCCGGATTGAACAGCAGCACGTTCGACACGTGCAGCGGCGCCTCACGCTCGATGATCCCGCCCTGCACGCCGGCCTGCGGATTCGGCCGCTGATGCTTCTTCGACATGTTGAGGCCTTCGACCCGCACGCGATCATCCGCCAACACCTCGATGACGGCGCCCTTGCGGCCCTTGTCACGACCGGTGATGAGAATCACCATGTCACCCTTGCGAATCTTCTTCATCACAGCACCTCAGGGGCCAGCGATATGATCTTCATGAATTGCACGTTGCGCAGTTCGCGGGTCACCGGCCCGAAAATACGCGTGCCGATCGGCTCGAGCTTGTTCGTCAGCAATACCGCCGCGTTGGTATCGAAACGGATCAGCGAGCCGTCCGCGCGCCGCACGCCGCTCTTGGTGCGCACGACCACCGCGTCATAGACCTCGCCCTTCTTGACCTTGCCGCGCGGAATCGCGTCCTTCACGCTCACCTTGATGACGTCGCCCACGGCCGCATAGCGTCGCTTGGAGCCGCCCAACACCTTGATGCACATGCATCGCTTGGCGCCGCTGTTATCGGCGACGGTCAACATCGTTCGAAGCTGGATCATTTGGCGTTATCTCTTATTCGGGACGCGCGCGTTCGACGACACGCACCAGCATCCAGGACTTGCGTCGCGACATCGGTCGGCATGGCTTGATCGAGACGGTGTCGCCTTCCTTGCATTCGTTGCTTTCGTCATGGGCGAGCAGCTTGGTGGTGCGGCGGATGTATTTGCCGTACATGGGGTGCTTCACCAGACGCTCGACGGATACCGCAATGGTCTTGTCCATCTTGTTGCTGACGACCCTGCCCGTGAGCAGGCGCTGGCCCGCGACCGGAGCCGCTCCGGTCGCGGCACCGCCCGCCGTCGCTGCCGCGGTTTCCGCCGCCGTGGGTTCTGCCGCAGTGGCTGTTGAAGTCGTCGACATTAGACCTTACCTCCGCTCGCCCGCACCTGCGCGAGCACCGTCTTCACGCGCGCAATGTTCTTGCGCACCTTTGCAAACTGATCGGGTTTCGCCGCCTGTCCGGTGGCTCTTGCCATTCGCAAATTGAACTGCTCACGGCGCAGCTTCAACAGCTCCTCGCCCAAGTCGCCCTGCGCCTTGCCGCGCAACTCTTTCGCTTTCATGACCGCATCACCCTCATGTTCGGACTTGGCGCTTCACGAACGCCGTGGAGACCGACAGCTTCGCCGAGGCGAGCCTGAAGGCTTCGCGTGCGATCTGCTCGCTCATGCCTTCGATTTCGAACAGCACCTTGCCCGGGAGCACCTTGGCCACCCAGTACTCGACGTTGCCCTTGCCGCTGCCCATGCGAACCTCGAGCGGCTTCTGCGTGATCGGCACGTCAGGAAACACCCGGATCCAGATGCGACCACCGCGTTTCACATAGCGCGATATCGCGCGGCGCGCCGCCTCGATCTCGCGAGCGGTCATGCGGCAGCGGTCGGTGGCCTTGAGGCCGTATTCGCCGAACGCGACGAAATTGCCGCGCTGCGCGCTGCCCGAAATCTTGCCCTTGAACTGTTTGCGGAATTTGGTCCGCTTCGGCTGCATCATGTGTCGTTACCTTTAGCTCTGCGCGGGCGCCGCGCTCTCGGCGGCTTTCCCGACGACCCCTGCCGCAGCTTCCGTCTCGGCCTCGGCCGTCTCAGCCTCGGGCTGATCGAATACTTCGCCCTTGAAGATCCAGACCTTGATACCGATCACCCCGTAGGTGGTCTGAGCCTCTGCCAGACCGTAATCGATGTCGGCGCGGAAGGTGTGCAGCGGCACCCGGCCTTCGCGATTCGTCTCCGTGCGTGCGATCTCCGAACCATTCAATCGTCCGGAGATGCGCACCTTGATGCCGAGCGCACCGGATCGCATGGTGTTCGTCACCGCCCGCTTCATGGCACGCCGGAACATCACGCGCTTCTCGAGCTGCTGGGAGATCCCCTCGGCCACCAGCTTCGCATCGAGCTCGGGCTTGCGGATCTCGGCGATGTTGAGCCGCACGTCCTGCATGGTCATGCCGAGAATCTTGGCAACGGCCGTACGCAGCTTTTCGATGTCCTCGCCCTTCTTCCCGATCACGATGCCGGGCCGGGCCGTGTGAATGGTGATATTGGCGCGGCGTGCGGCACGCTCGATGTGAATACGGCTCACCGACGCGTCGGCAAGCTTTTTCATCAGGTATTCGCGTACCAAGTGGTCGGTGTGGATGTTCGAGGCAAACGTCTTGGATCCCGCGTACCACTTCGAGGACCAGTCGCGGGTGATGCCAAGGCGGATGCCGATCGGATTGACTTTTTGACCCATTAAGCGTCTCGCTTTCCGTCGGATACTTGGACGAGGATGTGGCTGCTGCGCTTGGCGATTCGCACGCCGCGCCCCTTCGCACGGGCATGGAACCGCTTGAGCATCGGCGCCGGATCGACTTCGATCCGCGTGACCTTCAAGTCATCGACATCGGCGTTGAAATTGTTGTAGGCGTTCGCGATCGCCGAATCGAGCACTTTGAGGACGATCTTGGCGCCCTTCTTGGGCATGAACTTGAGCGTCGTGACCGCGAGCGTGGCGGACTTGCCGCGAATGGTGTCCACCACCAGTCGGCACTTCTGCGGAGAAATCCGCGCGTACCTTAATATTGCCTTGGTTTCCATGCCCTACTCCGCCGCCGACACTTTCTTATCGCCGGAGTGCGCCTTGAACGTGCGGGTGGGGGCGAACTCGCCCAACTTGTGACCCACCATGTTCTCGGACACCAACACCGGCACATGCAGACGGCCGTTATGCACGGCAATGGTCAGGCCGACCATGTCGGGAATGACCATCGAACGACGGGACCACGTCTTGATGGGACGTCGGTCGTTTTTCTGACTGGCCGTTTGCACCTTCTTTGCCAGGTGCAAATCCACGAAGGGGCCTTTCTTGAGCGAACGAGGCACGTTGGTATCTCCAGTCTTACAGTCGTTTATTCTTACGGCGCTGCACGATCATCGCGTCGGTGCGCTTGTTGCGACGCGTCTTCTTGCCCTTGGTCTGCAGACCCCACGGGCTCACCGGATGCGGGTTACCCTGGCCGGACTTGCCCTCGCCACCGCCGTGCGGGTGATCGACCGGATTCATCACAACGCCGCGCACCGTCGGTCGAACGCCGAGCCAACGGACCGCGCCGGCCTTGCCGAATACGCGCAGGTTGTGCTCATCGTTCCCCACCTCGCCGATGGTGGCGCGACAATCGACGTGAATCTTGCGCATTTCACCGGATTTCAAGCGCACGCTGGCATACAGGCCCTCGCGTGCGGCGAATTGTGCCGAACCGCCGGCGCTGCGCACCAGCTGGCCGCCCTTGCCCACCTTCAGTTCGATGTTGTGCACGGTGCTGCCCACCGGAATGTGCCTGAGCGGCAGGGAATTACCCGGCTTGATCGGCGCATCGGCGCCGGAACGAATCTCATCGCCCGCCTTCACGCCCTTGGGCGCGAGGATGTAGCGGCGCTCGCCATCCTTGTAGAGCACGAGAGCGAGATGCGAGGTCCGGTTCGGATCGTATTCCAGACGTTCGACAACGCCGGGGATGCCGTCCTTGTCGCGCTTGAAATCAACGAGGCGGTAACGCTGCTTATGGCCGCCGCCGATGTGCCGCGTGGTCTGCCGGCCGGAGTGATTGCGCGCGCCGGTGCGGTTCTTCTTGGTCGTCAGGGACTCGAGCGGTCCACCCTTGTGAAGGTGCGACCGATCGACCTTGACGACGAAGCGCGCCCCGGGCGAGGTTGGCTTCATTTTGATAAGTGCCATGAGCCTTGATCCTTAACTAGCGGCGCCGGTGAAGTCGATCGACTGCCCGGCTTGCAAACGAACGTAAGCCTTCTTGTAGCCGTTGCGCTTGCCGGCCACATTCTTGAATCGGCGCGTCTTCCCCGGCTTGTTGAGCAGATTCACGCCCTCGACCTTGACTTCGAACATGAGCTCGACCGCGCTCTTGACCTCGGCCTTGGAGGCGTCCTCACGCACGCGGAACACGTACTGATTGGCCTTCTCGGTCACGGTCGCAGCCTTCTCCGAGATATGCGGCTGGATCAGCACCGTCATCAAACGCTCTTTATTCATGGGCGCCTCCAAGACGCTGCTCGAGCAACTTCAAGGCCCCGACGGTGGCAATCACCTTATCGTGTTTGATGAGGCTCAAAGGGTCGAGGGAGGCCACCGCCAAGACGTCCACATAGGGAACGTTTCCGGCGGCCAGGAACAACTTCTCGTCATAGGCCTCGACGAGGATCAATGCTCTCTTGAGTCCGAACTCGGCGAGCTTGCCGATCAGGAGCTTGGTCTTGGGGGCGGCCAGCTCCAGCGAATCCACCACCAGCAAGCGGTCCTGACGCACCAGTTCCGACACCATGCACTGCATGGCGGCGCGATACATCTTGCGATTGACTTTCTGCGTGAAATCCCTCGGCCGCGCGGCGAAGGCCCGGCCCCCGCCCACCCAAATGGGACTGCGAATCGACCCGGCGCGGGCCTGGCCCGTGCCCTTCTGACTCCAGGGCTTCTTGCCGCCGCCGCGCACTTCGGCACGCGATTTCTGCCGCTTGGTGCCGGCGCGGCCGGCGGCCATATAGGCCGTGACGACCTGGTGCACCAACGCTTCGTTGTACGTGCGACCGAAGGCGTCATCGGAAACCTGGATCTCGCTGGCCGGGCTGACATTCTTGAGCGTGAGCTTCATGGCTTACTTCTTATCCGATTTGGATGCGCCCTTGCCGGGCGCGCCTTTCCCGGGTGCGCCCTTCGCCGCCACCGGCGCCTTATTCGGCGCCAGGCGCTTACGACGCAGCTGGGAGGCAGCCTTCGCGGAGGGCCGCACGACCACCCGTCCGCCTTCCGCACCCGGCACGGCGCCGCTGATGAGGAGCAGATTGCGGGTGAGGTCGACTTCGACGATGCGCAGGTTCTCGATGGTGCGGTTCTTCACGCCCATGTGGCCGGACATGCGCTTGCCCTTGAACACCCGGCCCGGCGTCTGACGCTGGCCGATCGAGCCGGGGGCCCGGTGCGAAACCGAGTTACCGTGGGTTTTCATGCCGCCGGCGAAGTTATGACGCTTCATGGTGCCGGCGAAGCCCTTGCCCACGGTGGTTCCGGTCACGTCGACGATCTGACCGGCCGTGAACATGTCGACTTTGAGCTCGCCGCCGGTGGCCAGGGCTTCGCCTTCACCGGCTTTCAGACGAAATTCCTGGGACGCATATCCGGCAGCGACATTCGCTTTGGCGAAATGGCCAGCGAGCGCTTTTGAGACCCGGGATGGCCGACGCTCGCCCAGCGTGATCTGCACCGCTCGGTAGCCGTCGGATTTTTCGTTCTTGAGCTGCGAAATACGATTCGGCAACGCCTCGATGACCGTCACGGGGACAGTCACGCCGGCGTCAGTGAATACGCGGGTCATGCCGCATTTGCGGCCAACCAGACCTATGGTCATTGTCAAAACCTCTATACCGCGAGAGCTTCGATTGGCTCGCGCTTAAGCTGAAAAAGACCAGCGGTTTGGGCACTCGAGACCCCAGGATCCGAAAGGAGACTGGCGTCGGTGCCCACGCACTCTGACCTTGAAAATCGGAGGGCGAATTGTACAGGTTTAGGGCCGACGTGCAAGTGCGGTCAGCGAGGGCGACTAGTTTTGCCCAATCGTCCCCGACGCTCCGGGGCCAATGGAGACCCATTGGTCGGGGTTGGTCATGACGTCTGAAATGGCGTTGTTCTGCACAGTGATGCTCTGGATCGGGGTCCCCAGAGGCCCGGAGTAGCCGGCGGCCATGCTGGTGCCCGCGCTGATGGCGGCAGGATAAGGCGCGGCCGGAAACCGGTTGACCTCGCTGATGGTGTTGTCTTCGATGGTCACATGCTGCGCCCCGGGGCCTTCGAACCAATAGCTGGTATCCGCCGGGACGAGAATGGCCTCCATCGTGACGCGCTCGATCAGGTTGTTCTCGATGAGCGCGTAGGAGCCGCCGATGAGGATCCCGCGGGCGCGATTGTCGTGAAATTGGTTGCCGCGCAAGACGACATTCTTGGGGATGCCGTCGGTGCGGGCGAGAATGACATGAGTCGTGTTTGCGGGGAGCGACGACAGTTCGATCAGCCCCGAGCCCGGATTGACGGCGAGTACCCTGGCTGAACCCAAGCTTTCGAGGCCGGCATTGAAGAGGGACACGTCGCTGCCGACGGTCATGGTCCACAAGGGTTCTTGCCAGCCGGCGGCCACCTGCAACCAAG
>Ga0209208_10012252_pt1 | contig 10877 bp, 8 predicted proteins | sample S1TSphfallax_3_FD_187694 | JGI IMG/M metagenome (GOLD analysis project Ga0209208, IMG submission 187694) | Host-associated microbial communities from peat moss isolated from Minnesota, USA - S1T2_Fd - Sphagnum fallax MG (SPAdes) (version 2) | ecosystem: Host-associated > Plants > Peat moss >... | reverse complement strand
AGAGTGCAACATTATGAGTAAAGCTCACATCAATCCTAATAAGTTCATGGCACTCCAATGTAGGGTAAAGCGCACAGCCAAAGGCTTTACTACCAAGCACAAAGATTTTTTAAAAAAAAAAGCTCTGAATATATATATATATATATATATATATATATATATATAAACTCATGATACCCGATGGGTATCTTAAGGAAAACAAAAGCAAGTGTTGTAGGAAATGAAATGCCCACCCTTCTTCACAGAGGAAAAAAAATTGGCCTGTATTGTGCCCTCCAACTACACTACACAAATCGACATAGGTCTTTATAGGGTTGGTCCTAGGGTGGGGGGGAGGCAGGTAGGAAGTGACCTCAAATTATATTGGCTAAAACACAGTTGTTAAATCCAGCTTACCCAAATGACATTTTCTCTTAAACCCAGGTTAGAAAATCATGACAATATGGTAACCTAGGGTCAGTTTCCACATTGACAAAAATGAAGAATTATTTTTTCTTCAAAAAATGAATTCGTTTTGAAATTTCTTGAAATTATAATTTTTTTTTATCATGAAATTATTCAGGGTTGTGGACTATGATATTTAAGATGATTTTTCAACATGTTAACTTCACATTTTTCACAATTTTTCATTTCACTATTTTGGGGATTATTTAATGACGTTAAAGCACTGCCTGGATTTTTCCTTTGTATTTTCAGCTCCCTTATCTGTCTGAAGAAACCTGTTTTCAGCAAGGGGGATCTTCTGCGGTGGAAGGTACCAGCAAGGGGGGATCTTCTGCAGTGGAAGAAGGTACCAGGAGGGAGTGGGAAGAAGGTACCAATTTCTGTCAACCTCATGCTCAACCAACAACAGCCTTGCATGCCACTCATCAGTTCATCCGGATAAGATTTGGAGTACCATGTTTTTACTAGGTGCGAGGATTTTCTCGTTGACCCATTTTTATGGCTATCTGGTAGTTGGACGAGGAGACAAGGGAAGTCGGAGAAAAAAGGACCCACAGAAGCGCATCTGATGAGAAGCCCTCGCCCCTGGGCCCGCCACTTCCTCCTCCTCCTCCCTCCCATGCCATGCTATGATGAATCGTGATGATCACAGCTTACTAAGCCGTGACGCTGCCGGCACTCGCCCGCTGTGCGCGCCTTCCGCGACGCAAATTGGAAGTTGGAAAAGTTGGAAACGCAGGATCGTTGTTCAGGGAGTGAAGCAAAAAAGAATAAAGAAAAAGAGAAAGCCCGGTGAATGAACGAATGGGTGGGCAGTAGGTAAATGTGAGTATGACCCAGCGTCTGTAGACTGTGACTCGATGACAATCACCAGATTGAATTCTCTCTCTCTCTCTCCCTCCCTTTACGCCAAAACATACGTGAAGGCGTGGGTGCGCGGAAGTGGTGAGTGGGGGCAAAAGGGCGGTGTGTGTTCACGTGATGAGATTTGGACTTGGTCGAGATCTCTAACATGCAAAACAAATTAAGTACTATTGCAGCCCATGTGCCCAGCACGGGGGCTGAATCATAAAATTTGGTACTTGCGTAATATAACAGATATGAGCCTACTATAGCTTCTGCTGACACCAGATGTGGTGGAGCCAGTTTTGGATCCCATGTTTTCATGTGCGCTTCTCTGGTATTAGGTGAGTATGTATTGTATGTGTGTATGTAGTAGAATAGAGTCCAGCAGCTTTCCATGTGCCGCAACCAGCTTTGTGGGTAGTAGGCCTATGAAGGCTAGTAAGGGGTCTCTCCCTTTCCATTAAGTGCTCCTGTGATCACAGTTACCTACACACAGAGTTTCTCTGATCACAGCAGCCTAATGGAATGTCACTAACATAGGGCCCTGATTCTTGTTGCAGGGACAATCCCTTTCCGTTGGAGAGTCGCAAGTGGGTTGGAATTATGTAATTAATCATGTTAGGAAGAACTTTGCGAACACATGTTCTCATAAAAAAATAAGAGACAGATGTCAATGCATGACGATTCATAGTTTGATTCACTGTTCTCACAGCTCCTGCAATTGGTCAATGCTTGATCCCAAGAGCTGTGACATGTTTGTGAGCACATCTAGTTGAAAAAACTCAATAATGGAAAGCTGTTGTGATCAGTGAATTTGGAATTAGAGCAACCTAATGGAAAGATGTCCTATGTAGAGTAGGATTGTGAGTTGGGGTGATAAGTCCATGGGAGCAGCATTTGGGATAATCATGTAATACACAACTAACTCTTGTGAGAATCTTGACGACTTGATGGGTTATCAAGTCATAAGTGATAAGGAATTAACCATCAACCTTCATTTTTATTGACAACCTAATACTTGCAACTCTGGGTATCACCCTCAGCTCTCATTGCTCCTATTTTTTCATAACCAACTTGGTTCCTAGATGAAAGCATCATAAGTGCTTCCATCATGGATGAAAATAACCGATCTTTGTACATTCATTTCACATATTTCCTTAATGACAAAAATTGATAATAGATAGGTACAAAATTAAAAATGCTCGATACTCAAAATGGATTGACTCCAATTGACTTAGTAGGGCTGGTCCTTCAATTCTCATAACTAACCACAACAATTAGTTGTGCATGGTAACCAGCTTGAGGCGATCTCATGCCTTGACTATTTCTAGTAACCGGCAGGCTCTCACCAGGTACCTCTTCCATAACTTGGTCCATGCAACTTTTTGAGAACTTTGGAATCTTGGTGTTCCCAACTTGTTCCATATGGTTCCTTAATGATGTTTTCAACTTGACTATTGGGCCCTTGTGTTGTTGGCCAAAGTATATTAATCCTTTTACAAGGTCATCCATCCCCAAGACCATATTGGTTGGAGTGGACTTAACTCACCTAAGTTCTTGTGAAAAAAAACATTTTTAGATTTTTATTTGATTTCATATACATTTTTATAAATTGCTCCAAAATTTACAAAACAACATATGTGTGCACCACTTTGTTGAGGGCTTTTTGGCGTTACCAAAATTGGAGCAAAGGGCTCCATTGTTTGGGAGGGCTACATCCTTGTCACATCCAAACAAACAAACAAACACCTATCTTGATATACAAATTCCCAAATTGTTCCCAAAGGCACCACATTTTATCCCATGTCCTTTGTGCAAAGGACTCTTGTAACTTTTATTTCTAGGTCAAACTACATTATATTTATTTCAGGAATATATCCAATGCTTGGTCAAATTCTATGTGATGGCCCAACCAAAGAGGCCCATCACAAAAAGAAAAAAAATTGAGCTTTTCATGCACCCACAACACATTATACTAATCACACAATAGGTGTCCCCATGTTTGACGTACTTATTTGGGTTTACTTATATTTTATGTTATAGGTCCATGTGAGGCAATGGTTATAACTTAGGACCTTTTAGTGACTATATATAACCTAAGAATTCTTAGACTCTAAAACATTTAATTAACCCTTAAACACCTTTAAAAATAGATCTAGTTTTTTTATTATTAATTAAATGGATTTAGACAACATATAATTTAAGAGTTTTTCAAACATTTTGTTTTGGTTGGATGCACAAGAAGAACATACTTCTGATGGTGTGTTGACCAAACACATCCATGTAAAGGGAGATTTTGTCCCAAAAAAATCTCATGCAATCATTTTCCCCCATGTGAAGAAGGGTGCTTAAGGGCTAGACCCCAATTAGTCAACCTATAAACCAAACCTATCCTCTCTTAATGTATTGTAATAGGTGGTGCCTAATCAATCCCTTTTGTTGGGCTAGGTGTTGTTAATTGGGCAATCGTTACACAACATGAGAGTTTTTTTTCAAGCACCAAGTTACATGGTGTTTCATTCATTGGAGTGTTAGATTGGACTCAATCTAGTTACATGGTGTTTCATTCATTGGAGTGTTAATTGGACTCAATCTAGCCTCGTGTGAATTCAAAATTTAAACATGGGATAGCTAAGGTGTAATCTTTTGTTGTGAAGTTCTATTGAATCACTAGTGTCTCAATATTCTTCTTGGGGACATTCAAAGCTTTGCCATCACTTTGGCCAAGAGCTACTCCCCTTTAAGTTAGTGCATTCTAAATGTCCAATCTTCCTCATGTGTTTATAAAATGTTTTGAATTTTCTTATGTATACGTTTTCATTATGTTCTTCAAATTAATGTTGTGTTTCCCTAATTTTTAAATATGTGCATAGATCATGAAGAAATATGTTTGGGGCCTTTTTTGTATGAAAATTACTTCACAAGAGGGCTTAGGCTTTTTAGGGTTTAATCTTAAGACATGTAGATATTCATAATGTTTATAAGCAATTATTACACATGGGCATTTCAAGATTGTAGCAAAACTTTGATCTCAAGAATGTAATTTTAGAAAAATAATATTGTATCTAGATTATAGATGTGGAGTTTTGATCCTTGTTAAAAGTTGTTAAATGATGATGATGTAAGTTATTAGGGAAGAAAAATTGAGTAGTTTAAGGCACATATGCAATATTTTTATGATAAGTAATTTTTAGATCGGGGGAGAGACTTTTAAAAGCTTTACTTGCTTACATTGGTTAAAGTAAAAAAAACATGACAAGTGAATCATCATCTCATGGCTTTAAACTTCACCTTCAAACAAAATCATGCAAATGATCAGACATTAAACCATGCAACATGAATAAAAACACAATTAATGAAGCTCCTAAGTGGGTGGATTTTTTTTTAAATTGTATTTTTGTATTTTGAAAAAATTAAAAAAGGGAGCATAGTAGTTTGGATTGTCAATCTTTCTGGGAATATGGTTCCATTACTTGTAAATTTTCAATACTCAAAATTTGATGCAAATAAAAAATGCTTTTGCATGTTTAAAACATCTAAATATGTTGAATGTACAACTTTTTTTTTTCAAACTTTCTTATCAAATGTGCACCATTCCTTCTTAAAATTGAAAAGGATCTTAACATTGATGATTAAAGGAACAAAAATAAATAAAATTGATGATTTTTTTTTACAACACATTTGAATACAATGGTTCAAAAGTCATTTTGGCTTCAAAAATTATGAATTTTGAGCATGTGACTTTAACAAAAACTATTCATTTGTATGTGATAAAAGATATGAATGCATAGTATGCATGATAGAAGATCAAGATGTAGTGCAAAATATTTATATCTAACACATAATAATAAATTGAATATGAAAACTACATTAGGATTATAGACCAACATATGAATGCCATGTCTCACATGTAATCCTTGGAAAAGGACTGTTATAATTAAGTAATGTCAATGGAAGATGAATCAGATTAGAAATGTAGCAAAAATAATATAACCAAATCTCTAGCTATCACCCACACATACATGTACAAAGTTTAAGCCAAAACTTCATTCCCAAATCTTACATAGATTCAAAGGTTTCTACCTTTTAAGACAAAGCCAACAAAAGTCGTTATAAGAATTATGTGCACACAAGGTTGTGGTCTTGCAAAACCTAGAGGGACTCCATTACAATTGCCTAAAGAACATGTTCCCAAAAACATTTTATAAGGCAATTAAAGTTTTAAGATTTATAATAATTAATGTTTCAAAAATGTGACATGCATAACAAATGCCACAAGCGTAGCCCTATTATGAATTTCAAAATGACAAGCTTAAAACAAGGCATCAAAGAAATGTGGGACTTGCCATAACATCAATTTGATATATATTGATTGATGAAGAAAAATATTCTTTTTAATATTTTAAATAAATATGTGCATTTGTGAATTACAAAGTTATGTAAAACGTGATTTAAAAAATGTTTACAATGTAAATATTATCGTTACAAGGTGGACAAGTGCCATTGAAGAATTCAAACAAGTACACAAATCATGATTGATGCAAACTAAAAACCTAATATGTAACTCACCATCCGAATGTTTTAAATAATGTAAAAACATAATTTTTTGAATTTTTTTATGAATTTACAAAACCAAAACTTAGAAACACAATATATTTTGGTTTTACAATGTCAAAGGAAGAATGTGAACAAAGGAATTTGAAAAAAATCTTAGAAAAGGAACAAAGACATCGAGTTTGCATATAAACCCTTACTTAGAACCTAAAAACAATCATATTATTGCAAAAACTAATACATCAATAATAAACAATACTTCCAACTTAATAAAACCAAACTTTAAAAACATATCAAAATTTCATTTTGTGACATCAAAATAAGTATAGAAACCAATGAATGAAGAAAATATGTTAAAACAATAACACAAACATCCTATTTATTAAGTATACACATGTATTCAAATTAGTTTCCATGAAAAAAATTTAAATACTAATCAAAATCCAATTAATTAACCCATGACCAATATATAACCAATATGGCTAGTAATTATAAGATTCCAATATGACAAAAATTCAAATTTCAAGATAACCAAGATAAATGAAGTTCAAATAACCAATATAATTAGAATTTAGATTTCTAATATGAGAAAGATAACCAATATATGTATGTTAAAATGCCTTATATGCAATCCAACACTTGAATTCACTACTAGAATTAATAATACGACTTGCAACAATCGAAAGGAACAAAATATTATTATTTATATTCTTCAAGCAACTTTTTACATCCTTATTTACTCATTGTCAAGTTCAATATCTAATGAATAACACCACAAAAATGACTATGTAACAAATGCACATCAAATGCAAAACAACAAAGTTTGTCCTACAAAATAGATTGTGTTTTATCAAATAAGTCACATAAGCAAGTGACCATCATTTTTGTTTTCAACAAATAGGCATGACAATAATGAATGTGATCATGACCTTACAAAATCTTATTCGTAATGTGTCCATCATTGTCATCATAAATGATAGTGATAATCTACCATTACTAATCACCATTGCTTACATTTTGGGAAGCAAAACAACAACTCAATCATATCCTAATTCATGCTACAATAATAGTATGGTAAAGTTTCATTTTGTTTCAACTTGCACTTTTACAAGCAAGTTTCCAAATACAATCACATAGACATGGTTATAGAGGGTAGAAATTGGAGCTTTTTGCACCTAATTATATCCTTTTTGAATGTGTTTGAGTTGGTCATCTTTAACAATTTCATTGCAAGTTTGAGTAAAGGTTGTTGATGTAAGATAAATTGTTGACTTACAAACATTGAAAATCCATTGTTTGACCATAGTCATAGTTAAGGTACTTTATTAAGAACTAGCACACAATCCTAAAAAGTCCTAATAATACCAACAAAACAATTTTAATCACTTTTGATTATGTGACACATGCAACTTAAATTATGTGCATTTGTAAACATTTTGCATCTAGCATTAGTTTACATTTTAAATGTTTCATATATGCTTAGTAACACATTGAATACACATGCAACTTTGTGTTTTTGCAATTATGCATGCAATTGATTTCCAATTGCATGCAACACAATGACATAATGATGTTAACCGATATTAAATAAGTGAATTACAATATGACTATACAATTTCATCCATTTAGTATTCAAGAATGATTGGTTGTAAATGCAAATTTATGCAATTATACTAGGAAAGGAAACACAACAAACAATTTTTTAGCTAAAGGTACAAGGCCACTAATACAACATTGTGACCATAGTAGCATTCATATTAAGTTCAATGTACTATAATTAAATAAAAACAATGGGAACATGTACTTAATCTACTATTGTTATAGGCAACTAGGTAAACTATTATAATAATAAGAATACAAAGAGAAACAACAAAACATGTGCAATAATGGAACACATGTTTTCCAATGTACTCAAATTAAAAATTTCATAAATCAAATCCAATACAAGTAGCCATTGCTCTTAGAATCTAAATACATTCAACAAGTTTTCTATTATTCCAATGGGTCTCCTCCACACCCTCAAATCACCCATACACACATTCACATTCCACACACATCCCAAATCTCCTCCCTCCTTTAGATAGTTAGTCACTATTGCATTAGGTGGTGGTTACTTCATGGTAAGATCTTATTCTTTTTCCTACTTTACCTCTCCAACATGTATTCTTGAGTTGTTTTGGTTGTCCTTCCTAAAATCAAGGGAGGTTAATAAGGAAAATAAATTTACCTTAAAAAATTCCTTAATTAAGTTCTTTTATAGTAACTTTATAGCGACTATAATAAGCCTATAGTTCATTTTAACAATAGGAAACGGGTAGATAGCTTAGGTATGTAAGTACATTCCTATTTATGTAAGTAACTTCAATGGGTTGATAGCCAAAGTAGGTAAGTAAATAGTGTAGCCAATTTAATTAAAAGTATTCTTCGATAGTACCACTAGGAATCACTTCAAAAAATGGTTAAGGAACCAAAAATGGTCAAATAGTATTTTTGAGCCCTTTTAAAAAATAAAATCACAATTAATTTTTTTTTCATTTTTATCCATTGCATGCACAAGTATATGAACTTAAGTTTTTATTGGAATAAAAAGGTGAAAATCAATACAAATTTTTATTTTAAATTGTCATTACCCCTTCAAAATACACATCCTTCAACTTTGAAAATTCATAATTAAATTACACCTATTCAATTAGTTACATTGAAAAAAATCAAATAGAATAACATCAAAGGCATTTAATTAGAAAAATATTCCCTAAAAAAAAACCAAAACATGTTTCAAACTTGTGTTTCTAACCAAAAAATTCAAAGAAAGGAAACATTGTTACATTTGTGAATCATTTTCTAAATGCAATTATTAGGAACATTAAAATAAAAAATGCTTTTGATATCATTAAATTTTCATAGTCTATACAACTTAATAAATGTACTCACAAAAATATATACAATGAAAATATTTATTTAAATGTTTCTTATATTTTCTAAATTTTGATGAGTTTAATAAAATGAAAATGTGACATTCCTATTGGTATCCGGCAAGGATATTTTTTCCCACCTAAATATGTACATTATAGCTAGCTTAATTAGGTAGTGGAACATCTATCTAAGTTGTTTATGAACTAAACTAACCTAATTATGAACCTGAGTACTTAACTTAGGTTAATTTAACCCGTGTAGCCTAAGTAGTCCACATGACCTAGGTGGGTTAAGAACCTAGGCCTCACCTAATGCCTAACTAGCTTTTTTAATGTATGTAGCTTAAATAACATATTGTAGGTAACTTAACTATTTAGCCAAACTAGATAAGCATCCTAGATCAAATATAGAACTTATAAAGGGGTTTGAAAGGTTCATTTGGATGAAAAATGTGAAAAATCATCCATGTTGTTGCCCATATATGCACCCATTGGTTGGATATGCAAAAACATAAGGCAATCACATATGCAATTAATGGGGTTTTATACTTGAATGAAAAGCAACACCACAAATTCTTGCAAAAAAATAACCATTTTTGTGACCACATGCTCCACCAAATTCAAAAAAACCTAAACCTAACTATCCACAAAGTCCATCAATGTGAAGAACTAGTAGATCATGTTGAAACCAAACCATCCTACCAAACATGTGAGCACATCACCAACAACATATGTGAATAACATCGATTAATACAAAAATGCCTTTAAGTGATAAGGGCATGGCCCAAAAAAAGAGCTCAACCATGCATAAACATCACAAAGATGAACTAAAGCACAACAAATATCTTAAACACATTTATTCATGACATGAAAAAAATGAACATTAAAAAATAAAATGCAAATGAATGATGTTATTTTGTAAGATTGTAATTCATATTTGTTTGGATCATATTGAAGTTAATGGGAACTTGCATTACCTCTATGTATACATGTGTGAACATATAGGTCATGAAAGCTTTCTTAAGACCTAATTCTATTTTTATTTGCCAAATTATATAAGAGATTAAAAAAATAAAAAATTATGGATGATATTTTGCATCTAATGAAAAATGAATGATGGTAGATGAGCTTTATTCAATATGGAGGAAATATTAAATTTCATAGTTGATTCTCATCAACTTATTAATGTGAATATAAGATTCAGTTCATTTTTTTGACATTTTCTACAATATTCCAATTGTGTTAATCAATTCATATATTTGGGATTGATTTTCCAACAAAAAAACAACATAACAATAGCACTTGAAGCTGAAAGGTTTATGGGTTACCATGTTCATTTTTATTATTCATAAATTATTTCCAAAAAAATTGAAATATTATTAACCATTTTCACATTTATTATAATAAAATAAAATAATACAAAGGTGGACATAGATACATTCCAATTGCCATAGCAACATATGGTTTAGAATATGTCATATCCTTTGATTAAAATATCCTAATTTTGTATGAACAAAACTATTTTGAAACTTATACAAACACAAAATGAAATTTAGCATACTGCAATTGATAACTTAAATTTGGGTTGATTTTCATTGTTCATAATTATACATAAAACCATAAGTTTTGGTTAAATAAATAGATAAAACAACATCAAACACAAAAATAGATTCACGAATACATATTGGAACAACAATTAACAAACATAACACCAAAGTTCCAAAATCTTGCAACTTTGAAAGAATCACAACATTAAAAATCCCCCATTGAGAAAACCTAGGTAATATGGATTTTATTTCCATCGAAGGCTTTAATCAAAGAAAAATAATAGTTATTTTCAAAACTTCTATGTATGAAGCAAGATGGTTTGTTTTGTTTGTCATGCCGAGATCTCTCAAACTATGACGTTTCATGCTGCATTCTTGGTATCTTTGGAAAGCTCTTGATGGGTGGGGGTGCATTGACTTGGCTTGAGACTGTTTGGAGCTATGGTATGGAAGCTATTGAATATTAAACCATTTTTTCAATGAAAAAATAAATAAAATCAAAACTGAAAATTTTATTGAAAATTGGGGGTGTTCTTCATGTTGTTAGAAAACCCTCAGCAAGTCAGATTTAATA
>Ga0209208_10012251_pt1 | contig 10878 bp, 8 predicted proteins | sample S1TSphfallax_3_FD_187694 | JGI IMG/M metagenome (GOLD analysis project Ga0209208, IMG submission 187694) | Host-associated microbial communities from peat moss isolated from Minnesota, USA - S1T2_Fd - Sphagnum fallax MG (SPAdes) (version 2) | ecosystem: Host-associated > Plants > Peat moss >... | reverse complement strand
TCCTGGTATATCGCGCTGCCGACCACCGTCGCGCTCATCAACCCGCGCCTCGGCAAGTTCAACGTCACGGCCAAGGGCGGTTTGGTCGAGCACGAGTTTTTCGATTGGCGTATCTCCGCGCCGTACCTCGCGCTGGTGCTCTTGAACGTCATCGGTGCGCTGCTGGCGATTCCACGCATGATCTGGTGGAACTCGTTCGAGGTGGACACCGTCGCCATCAACTTGATTTGGACCTTGTTCAACCTAACGCTGTTGGGCGCCGTGCTGGGCGTGGCGGCAGAGACGCGCCAGATTCGCACGGCGCCCCGTGTCCCGAAGCGCATGCCAGCGAGTATCTACCTCACGGAGGGCGCCGCTCCGATCCATTGCAAGACCGTCGACTTCTCCATGCACGGGCTGGGTGTCGCGACCGAGGAGCCCCTCGCGGTGGCGCGCGGTCAGGTCGTACGTGTGAGCCTGCACAGCGACAGCCGCGAGTGTGTGTTCCCCTGCGAAGTGGCCGTGGTCAAGGGCGAACATATCGGGTTTCTGCTCAAGGATCTTTCCATAGAACAAGAGCAGGATTACGTACGCTGCACCTTCGGTTCCCCGGATGCCTGGAGCGACTGGGATCGCAATGTCGGTGTGGACCATCCGCTAGCCAGTTTCGCGGAGGTGTTTTCCTTCGGCGCGACGGGCTACGTGCGTCTTTTCGAGAGCATCTACAACCGGCTGATCCCTTGGTTTCAGCGCCGCCCGCGCCCGGCCTGACCGAGACATGGAATAGATCATGGGTCTTTGGAGCGCGTACTTTTTTTCCAAGCTGCTGCTGCACGCGCGCGGCGATCTCGATTTCGATCCGTGGTTGAATCTGGCGTTCGCGGCCTTCACGGCGTTGCCTCCCGGCAATCCGCGACAACGTTTCGCCAAGAATTTGATCGCGGTCCCATTGGGGCTGCTGCTCCTTTACCACGATGCCCCGTTGCCGCCGCTGTCGACGATCACGCCGGTGTTCCTCGCGCTCGCGGTCTATCACGCGGCGAACTGGACCTGGGCTCTCGCATTGCCGGCCATGGGTCTAGGCTATGAGCTTGCCCGGCGTAAGCTGCGCCTCAGTACGTTCGTGTTCGTCGGCATCCTGTGGGTTGCGGTCGCGCCGACGCGGTTCATGGTGCCATCCACCGCGGCCCGGGCCGAACCGGCGGAAGAGCGTCATGCGCGCGCACCTGATTCGTCGGGTGCGCGCGAGGATCTCGATGCGCGCACCCTGAAACCCGCTGCTCTCGATGCCCGTCTGACTCAGTTCTACGATGCGCAGCGCAGCCAGCGCGTGCGCTTCACGGCCGCGGCCGACGACGGCGTACCCTATGACATTCTCATCATTCACGTCGCGGCGCTTTCCTGGGATGACTTGCAGGCCATCCAGCGCGAGCGAGATCCTCTGTTCAGCCGCTTCGATATCGTGCTGTCGCAGTTCAATTCGGCCGCCAGCTATGGTACGCCGGCGGCCATCCGTTTTCTGCGAGGCACCTGTGGGCAGACGCCGGAACATCAACTTTATGACCGGCCCGATCCGGATTGCTCGGCCATCGACGCGCTGCAAAGCGCCGGGTTCGAGCCGCACTGGCTCATCAACTACGACGCGCGCACCGACGGCTCGATCGGCAGTGTCCGACAATACGGCGACGTGTCCGAACCGCCGGAATCCGTCACGGGTGCGGTGCTGACGCAGCGCACCCTGGATGGCTCACCCGTGTACGGCGATTATTCCGTGCTGTCACACTGGCTGGCGCGACGCGAATCCGGTCACGCCGCGCGAGTGGCGTTGTATTACAACTCGGTCAGCCTGAGCGACGGCAATCGGCCGGCGGGCCTCGGCCGCGGTGAGTCAGCGTACGGTGCGCGCCTCGCGCGCTTCAGCGCGGACATAAACCGGTTCGTCGATGAGCTGCAGCGGTCCCACCGGCATGCGATCGTCGTGGTCATCGGGGAGCACGGCGCTGCACTGCATGGGCACCGCGGGCAGATGTCGGGAATCAGAGAAATTCCGACGCCCGATATCGCGCGCGTGCCGGTGGGGGTCATTCTGGTCAATGCCGTGCGCTCTGCTGCGTGGGCCCAGATCCGCGTCGACGAACCCACCAGTTATCTCGCGGTGAGCGAGCTGTTGGCCCGGTTCATCGCGGACAATCCATTCGACAAGGCGGGCGTCACGCTGGAGCCGTATGTGGCCTCGCTGCCGCGGACGGATTTCGTCGCCGAGAACGATGGGATCACCGTGATGCAGATCGGCCGGAAAAACATGATGCGCTCTCCCGATGGTAGCTGGTCGAGCGTCGACGACTAGCGGCGCCGCAAGATTCGCCGATACCATGCGCTCGCTCAGTATCAAGTCGAAAGTCGTCATCGGCATGGTGGCGCTGACGCTGCTGATCTTGTTGCCAGCGAGCGCAGTGCAGATGCACTTCATCCGGCAGGACATGGTGCAGTTGCTGGCGGATCAGCAGTTCGCCACGGCATCGCGCACGGCGGCGGATATCGATGTGAGACTGCAGTCCAGCGTCAACGTGCTGGCAAGCCTCGTCAAGGGACTGCCGCCCGGGTTGATCGACTCGCCCGCGGCCACCCACGATTACTTTGCGGGACGGCCGGCATTGCTGTCGTCGTTCGATGAGCTGTGGGTCTTGGATGCTCACGGCGACTTCGTCGCCGCGTTTCCGCCCGTGGCGATTCGTCCCGGCCGCACCGCCGCCGAAAGCGCCGATTTCGATCGATTGAAGGCCACGCTCAAACCCCTCATCAGCCGGCCGGCGAGGAGTGCGTCCGACGGTGAACCCACCATCGAGATCATGGTGCCGCTCGTGACCCCGGAGCACCGCTTCGGCGGTGCGCTGGTGGGCGTGCTCAAGCTCATGAACAAGAATCTGCTCGGCACCTTGGCCGGTGCGAAAGTCGGAAAAACCGGGGTATTCGTTGTGCTCTCCAAGGGAGCGACGCCCGTCTTCCTCGCGCACCCGAAGAAAGAGTTGATCTTCACGTCGCGACCGAGCACGGGTGCGCGCGCCACGCTGCGTGCGCTCGCCGGTTTCGAGGGCAGCGCGGAAGATAGAACCAGCTCGGGCGAGCGCAATTTGTACAGTTACAAGTCGCTCAAGACCGTCGATTGGCTGCTCATCGCTGTGGTGCCGCTGACCGAGGTATATGCGCCGATCTCTCAAGCCGAACACCGTCTTTGGGGGATTACCTTGGTGGTATGCCTGGCTGTGATCCCGGTTGCCTGGGCGTTTGCCGCGTTGATGGTGAGGCCACTCTTGGTGCTTCGAGACGGCATGGAGCGATTGCGGCGCCATGTGGGCGGACAATCGCCGCGGCTCGTCCAGCGGCGCGATGAGATTGGCGAACTCGCGCGCAGTTTCTATTCGTTGATCGAGGAACTCACGGAAACCGCCGCCAACCAGCGCGAAGCGGAGCGCAAGCTGCGCGACGTGGCCGAGTCCACCTCGCGCGCCAAGAGCGAGTTTCTGGCCACCATGAGCCACGAGGTGCGCACGCCCATGAGCGGCGTGCTCGGCATCAGCGAGCTCTTGCTCGATACGCCGTTGACCCCGGAACAGCGCGACTACGTACAGACGATTCATAGTTCCGGCAGAGCGTTGCTGGCCATTTCGAATGACATACTCGACCTGTCGAAAATGGATGCGGGCAAGCTTGATCTGGAGGCGATTGCCTATGACCCGCGGCAAACCGTGCACGAGGTGGTTGCCTTGTTCGCGCCCCGTGCGTCGGCCAAGGGGCTGGTATTGGAGGGCCATGTCGCGCCGGACGTGCCGGATGCCGTCATCGGCGACCCGAGTCGGTTCAGGCAGGTACTGTCGAACCTCGTGGGCAACTCGCTCAAGTTCACGGTGGCAGGCAAGGTCAAGATAGACGTCACGGTCGCACACACAGAATCCGATCAAGTCGTGCTCACGATTGCCGTGCTCGACACCGGCATCGGGATGACGCCGGAACAACAATCGAAACTTTTCCAGCCCTACACACAGGCGGACAGTTCCACGAGTCGCCGCTTCGGCGGCACCGGCTTGGGGCTGGCGATTTGCCTGCGCCTGGTTGAACTGATGGGCGGCACTTTCGACGTGCACAGCACGCCCGGCGAGGGGTCCCGCATTTCATTCACCATGCGCTGTCGCCTCGCGCGACCCAGCGCCGTGCGGGTGGAACCGAAGCCCGACGTCGCCCCCGATCATCGCTTCGCCGGACGCATACTGCTGGTGGACGACAATGCGGTCAATCGCAAGGTTGCCGGCATGACGTTGAAGCGTCTCGGGCTCGACGTCATCGAGGCGGAAGACGGCAGCATCGCTGTGGATTTGGTCGCCGGCGGTGGCGTCGATCTCGTCCTCATGGACATGAACATGCCGGTCATGGACGGTCTGGAGGCCACGCGTCGCATTCGGGCGGCCGAGCGCGCAGCGGGTCACCCGCGTATGCCGATCCTGGCCATGACGGCCAATGTGCTGCGCGAGGCGGTCGACGCTTGCCGGGAGGCGGGCATGGACGACTTCGTGCCAAAACCATTCTTGAGATCCCAAATGGTCGAGGCGTTGTCCCGATGGTTGCCGCCGGCTGCCGGCACGGATTGCGCGCCTAAGGTTGCCGGGGTATGAGGCGCGATACGCTCAGGGAATGGCGGTGGCCGGGGCCTTGCGCTCCGTGCGCAGCACCGTCCAATTGAGCAGCAGTGCGCACACACTGCCGACGATCACGAGCGGCAGCAAATCGAGCAGCAATTGCGAAGGTCCATGACCGGCGGCCTTTAAAAAGCCCCCCAGCTTCGGACCGACGATGGACCCGATGCGTCCGGCTGCGACGGCCACTCCCACGCCGACACCCCGAATGCTGATCGGATACGTCACGGGCGCCATCGAATAGAGAAACGCCTGAGCGGCCATCACCGAGCAGCCAAGCAACGCCACGGTGAGTAGGATCAAGTTTGGCTGCGCCGGCGCTTTCGCCAACAGGATCAGCAGAAGCGGCAAGGAGATGAACGTCAGCATGATTGCGGGCGTGCGCAGCGTCCCGCTCAACGAGCAGCCAATCAGTACGGCCGCCGTGGCACCGCCCAGGTTGAAGCCAATCTGGGCTCCGGCCGCTTGCAGATGCGTGAGCCCGTCGCTGACCAGCAGCGTCGGCAGCCAATTCAGCAGCAAATAGAGCAGCAGCAGGCCCAGGAAAAAACTCGCCCACAAGAGTACGGTATGCAGCCCGCGTCCGCCGGCGAAGATGGCGGTGAAGCTGCCGGCCTTCGGCAACCCGGCCGACATGACTCTAGCGCGCTCGAACGCCGCGGACTCGCGCAGTCCAGCGACCATCAATGGCGTCAGGATCAAGGGAAGCAACCCGCCCACGATGAAGATCAGGCGCCAATGCGCCGTCGTGGCGAGCAGGCTGATGAGGCTCGCGATGGCGCCGCCGAATGGTGTTGCCGCATACACGACGGCGACGCTCGCGCCTTGAACGTCGCCGTCGCCGTTGCCGGCCTCGGACACCAGAGCGAGGAGCATCGGCAACGCGCCTCCCACGCCGAGACCGGTGAGCAGTCGGAACGCAATGAGGGACGGAACATCCCAGGCCATGGCCGTCAGCAACGAGAACAAGCCGAAGACGGCAACGGAGCTGACCAATACCTTCTTGCGTCCGATACTGTCGGCGAGGCGTCCGCCGAGGAGGGCGCCGAAAAAAAGCCCGAAAGTACTGGAACTGAAGAACGTGCCGAATTGGTCGGCAGTGAGCTTGAATTCACCGCCAATGCCGGCCGCTGCAACGCCGGCCGCCTGCAGATCGATGCCCTCGCACAGCGCCGCGCAGGCGCAATAGACGAGCGTCGAGCGCGTGGCCGACCAATGGGATATGTTCAAATTCGATGCTCCCCTTTCGCAAAATGCCGCGCCGGCCCCATGCGACTTTGGCAGTATGATACGGCCCATGCGATCCGTAAGGCGTAACATTCCCGCTTTCTCGCTCTACGGCGAACGGTCCGGGCGGGCGGATCCGGCCGAAGTCCACATCGAGGATATTCCGGCACGCAGCAGCAAGTACTTGGGCCAGATTGGCGCGCATCGTCACTTCGAGCTGTCGCAATGCATCTTCGTGACCAGCGGCCCCGTCTGTGCGACGCTCGAGGAATCGGCGATGACGTTCGCTGGACCGGCCGCCGTGATTATACCCGCCGGCGCCGTGCACAGCTTTCGCTTCAGTGCCGAGACGTGCGGTTACGTGCTGTCGGTGAGTCTGCCGCAATTGCTGAAGAATGCTTGCGCGGCTCATCAAGCACGTCTCGATGCGTTGTTCGCGCTGCCGCGTGCGGTCGATCTGAAGTCCAATCCAGAACTCGCGGGTCGTGCCGCCGAGTTGCTCGCTTGTCTGCTGCGGGAATATCGCCGTCCGGGGCGTCTTGCGGAACCCATCGCATGCTGGCTCGCATGGTCCGTTTTGTGGACCTTCGCCGAAGGCTGGGCCGTGGATTCAAAGCCGGGTATGCACAGCTGTGCCAGTCTGCATGGCAGTGCCGGGATGCACGACAGTACTGGTATGCACGGTAGTGCCAGTACGCACAGCAGCGCCGAGCTTACGCAATTGCGTGCCTTTCGCGCGTTGATCGAGTCACATTATGCGCGCCATTGGCCGGTGGAGCGTTACGCTCGGGAATTGGGTTTGTCGGAAACCGGCTTGAACCGGTTGTGCCGTCGACTAACCGACACGACGGCGTTCGAGACGATTCAGCAGCGGCTGGCGCTGGAGGCGCGCAGGCGCTTGCTGCATGGCACGGGCCCGGTGGCCGGTGTCGCGGCCGAATTGGGTTTTCGGGATTGCGCTTACTTTGCGCGCTTCTTCAAGCGCCGTGTCGGCGTCTCGCCCGCGGAGTTTCGACGGGGTGGCGGGAAAGTACCAGACCGAGTCGGTATCGTGCAATAACCGAAATTGGGCTTTGCTACGCTGATGGGACGTCTTCAGCTGGAATCCGTCATGGCTAGAACCCAAGTGGCAATCATTGGCGCCGGCCCATCGGGCCTGCTGCTTTCACAACTGTTGCATCTCAATGGCATCGACAGCGTGGTTCTGGAGCGCCAGAGCCGCGAATATGTTGCCGGCCGGATACGCGCCGGGGTGCTCGAGCACGGCACGGTGGAGCTCTTGCTGGAGGCCCGGCTGGGTGAGCGCATGTTGCGCGAACGGTTGGTCCACGACGGCGTCGCGCTGGGATTTTCCGGCCGCAGCCTGCGCATCGATCTGCATGCGCTGACCGGGCGCAGCGTATCGGTCTATGGCCAAACCGAAGTCACCAAGGATCTCATCGACGCACGCATTGCCGCCGGCGCCAAGTTGGTATACGAAGCAAGCGACGTCGCGATCGAAGGCTTCGACACGAGCCACCCCAAGGTTCGATACCGCCACGCGGGGCGGACGCATGAGCTGGATTGCGATTTCATCGCCGGCTGTGACGGATACCACGGCGTGTGCCGGCAAACCGTGCCGCCCGGCGCCATGCAAAACTTCGAGCGAATATATCCGTTCGGATGGCTCGGCATACTCGCCGACGTTCCACCCGTGAGCCATGAGCTCATCTATTCGAACCATGCGCGCGGTTTCGCCTTGTGCAGCATGCGCTCCCCGACCCGCAGCCGCTACTACGTGCAGTGTGGTTTGGACGAAAAGGTGGAAGCGTGGCCCGATGAGCGATTCTGGGATGAGCTCAAGTTACGATTGCCGGAAGAGGTCGCCGCATCCATGGTGACCGGTCCGTCCATCGAAAAGAGCATTGCGCCGCTGCGCAGCTTCGTGGTGGAGCCGCTGCGATTCGGGCAGTTATTCCTGGTCGGCGATGCGGCCCACATCGTGCCGCCGACGGGCGCCAAGGGCTTGAATCTTGCGGCCGCGGATGTTCGCGTCCTGTACCGGGGGTTGGTGGATTTTTACCGGACGGGCAGCGCTCGAGCGCTAGAACGTTATTCCGAGATCTGCTTGCGCCGCATCTGGAAAGCCGTGCGATTTTCGTGGTGGTTCACGTCGATCATGCACAAGTTTTCCGATGACCCGTTCGCGCACCGGTTGCAGCTGGCGGAACTCGACTATCTGAGCGGCTCGACGGCGGCGTTGACCAGCCTGGCCGAAAACTACGTCGGATTACCCTTCGAAGCCGCGAGCTGACGCTCCAACTGGTCGAGCGTGCGCATGGCCGGCAGGCATTGCGCCAAGCTGGCATTCGGTTCACGGCCCGCCGCAATCGCCGCGAAGAATTCCCGATCCTGCAGTTCGATGCCGTTCATCGACACGTCGACCTGTGAAACGTCGATGGGCTGGTTCTTTCCGTCCAGCAACTCGTCGTAGCGCGCGATATAGGTGCCATTGTCGCAGATGTATCTGAAGAAGGTGCCCAATGGGCCATCGTTGTTGAAGGACAGCGACAGGGTGCAAAGGGCGCCGGACTCGACTTTCAATCCGATGCTCATATCCATGGCGATTCCCAGCACCGGGTGTTTCGGACCCTCGAGAGCGAACATCCGGGACGCATTCTCGCCCGTCTGATAGGCAAAGAGATCGACCGTGTGGCAGGCGTGGTGCCATAGCAGATGATCGGTCCAGCTGCGTGGCTGCCCGAGCGCGTTGGTGTTCGTCCGCCGGAAGAAGTAGGTCTGCACGTCCATTTGCAGCACCTTGAGTTCACCGGCGACCACACGTTTGTGGATCCATTGATGACTGGGGTTGAAGCGGCGCGTATGGCCGGCCATGGCGATGACGCCCGTCTCGCGCTGTACGCGCAGCAGCCGCTCGGAATCGGCCAGCGAGTCGGCCATCGGGATCTCGATCATGACGTGTTTGCCGGCACGCATGCAGAGTTCGCCTTGATCCGCGTGCATCTGCGTCGGTGTACTCAAGATGACCGCCGTCAGGCCCGGTTGCCGTAGGCTTTCCGCAAGATCGCCCGTCCAATGAGGAATGCCGAAGCGCTTAGCGACGGGTTCCGCGGCTGCCTTGGTCGAGCCCGCGAGTGAAATGACCTCGATCCCCGGAATCTTCGCGATGGCTTCGAGATGCTTGACGCCGAATGCGCCCTGACCAGCGAGACATACCTTCATGTTGCAACTCCATTCTCTAGAATCATGAGACCCGCCGCCGTGTTGGACGCCGGCACGTGATAGTGCCGGTAGACTTCCACGGCTTGCTCATCGAGCGCACCGCGCATGACGTGCCACATCACCATCTCGACGCCCTCGGAACCCGCCTCGCGCATGTACTCGGTGTGCGTGATCTTGGTCAGCGACAGGGGATCACGCGTCATGCCGTCGAGAAAAGCGGTATCGAACCCGCGGTTGATGAGTCCGGCGCGCTCGCCCTGGAGCTGATGCGACATGCCGCCGGTACCATAGATCACCACGCGCAGCGGTTCGTCGAACGCCGCCACGGCGCGCCGGATGGCTTGGCCGAGCTTGAAACAGCGGGCGCCCGTGGGCGGTGGATATTGCACCACGTTGACGCACAACGGAATCACGGGAAACGGCCATGCCGGCGGCTGGCCGCACGTGATCGAGAGCGGAACCGTCAATCCATGATCGACGGGCATGGCATTCGCGATCGTCATGTCGAACTCGTCCAATATCAAGGACTCGGCGAGATGCCACGCGAGTGCCGGATGCCCGCGCACCACGGGGACGGGACGAGGGCCAAAGCCCTCGTCGGCAATCGGAAATTCGGCTGCGACTCCGATCAGGAACGTCGGAATGATCTCCAGTGAGAACGCCGACGCGTGATCGTTGTAGACGACGATGGCGACGTCGGGAGCCAGCTTCGCCAGCCATTCACGCGCGGGGGCGTAGCCCTTGAAGAGGGGATCCCAGTACGGGGTTCCCGTCATGCCGCGATCCATCGCCACGCCGATGGCCGGCACGTGGGAGCACGCGATTCCGGCGACGATTTCAGCCATGGTCCTCTCCTTTATCGACTTCTCCTTTATGGCGGTTGCCGTCGGGACTGCGGCCTCCCGCCAGCATCATCTGCGCATAAGCTTCTTTGGTGACGCCCGACATCATCCCGGCCACGTCTTGAAACGTCAGACCATCGCAAAACGCGATCTTGATCGTGTAATAGATATTGCCGCCCACTTTCAGCATCCCCAACCAGTCGCGTTGCAACACGGCCTGCCGCTGATCCGCACTCAAGGGAAACCCATCGAGATAGGCTGACTCGTTCTGCTTGAACCGGGCGCGATTCGCGGCGCTGTTGAGCGACATGCAGAACATGTTGAGTGCATAGCCTTCGCGACCGCGGCGTGAATCGTAAACATATGTGCCCGGGATGCTGTCGTAATCTCTAGCCGCTGTCATGTGAGTGCCTCCGTTGAGCGGATTTGGTGGCTTACGATGTCGCGGACCACGTCGATGGCTTTGCGCATCAGCGGGCTTCTCGGCCGTTGCGCCGAGGTGGCGATCGACAACGATGTGGTCAAGGTCGGGGAAATGATGGGTTTGACCAGCACTTCCTCGGCCCACTCGCTCGAGTTCACCGCATTCAACGGCAACACCGCAAACCCGTGCCCTTGACGCACCAGATCGATGATGGCGGGAATGCATTCGATTTCGTGAGCGACGCTGATTTTCGCTTCGACGCCTGCCAGCGCATGCTCGACCGACATGCGCATGGCGTGAGGACGGCTCGGAATGATGAGGGGATACGCGCCGAGTTCGGCGAGGGTCACCGCCTTGCGCGATTTTCGGGACATCGGCGCAGTGCGCGGCATCACGAGGAAGAGTTGTTCCTCGAGCAGCGGCTGAAGGTCGACATGCGGCGAAGCCGGGGCGTTGTACACCAACGCGCAGTCCACGCGGCCGATGCTGAGCCACT
>Ga0209208_10012250_pt1 | contig 10879 bp, 9 predicted proteins | sample S1TSphfallax_3_FD_187694 | JGI IMG/M metagenome (GOLD analysis project Ga0209208, IMG submission 187694) | Host-associated microbial communities from peat moss isolated from Minnesota, USA - S1T2_Fd - Sphagnum fallax MG (SPAdes) (version 2) | ecosystem: Host-associated > Plants > Peat moss >... | reverse complement strand
AAGCATGCCAGCAACATGTCCCCAGTTGAAGAATTTTTTTCCCGTTTGTTTGTTTCAATCGAGCATTGATCACCAAATAAAACTGGCCTCTTTGTTTCATCAAGATGTACCTTTCTTGCTGACAAGCTAATCTGAGTTTTCCTCTTGAAGATCTTGCAGTCACCCCCCATATTGGTATTGGTTACATTTTCTCCTTATGCTTGTATGATTGAAGTATGATCCTAGTGAACGAATGACTCACAGGCTAATTGTTGATTGTTTTGTGTAGCAATTTTTTTGATGTATTTGATGCGGACCACTTTATAGATGCTTTAAATGGAGACATAGATGTGGTGAAGGCACTTCCAAGCCACCTTATTTCAGCACCCAAAGCTGTGAAGCAATTCCAAAGCTGGGCCAATCTCAAGTACTATGAAGAGTCAATTGCTCCTTTGTGGCATGAGTATAAGGTTTTGTTGCTACCCTGTCTCCTCCCTGATTCTGTCTTTCACTCTCTTCTTCTTTGTTTGAGTAAACCTCTTTGGAGGTATGCAGCGGGGTTCTCACAATTGACTGTGACTCTTCAGTCAAGCAGTCCTTTTGTCTATGGAATGTAATTGTGAGTCTGCCACTGACTATGTCACACTTTGATGCTCACTGATTCAAGTGGAGGAATTGGAGCATGCAAGATAACTGATCTCTTTTGCTGGTGGTGCAGGTTATCCATGCATCTAAATCAGATTCACGACTTGCAAACAATGATTTACCACCAGACATTCAAAAATTACGTTGCCGGGTTCACTATGATGCTCTACGTTTTGCACCCCAAATTGATTCTTTTGGGCAGGTTTGTTCCCTGTAACACAAAAGTCACTTAATTCAAACATGGAAGTGGGGGCTGCCTTATCAGTTAGGAAAGTGATTTTCATCTGTCTGCCTGCACAGCTGGCTTGCAGCTTCCATATATATTTTGACCTGTCTCTTGATGCTAGCTGACATTATGACTCAGTCTTCCTAATGCTTTCGGAAATGTGACAGAATTTTAGGACAAAGATTTTTGTATAGTTGTTTGCAGGAAATTGTTTGCATTCACCTATTCTTGTTATGTGAGCAGAAGCTAGTGGAAAAAATGAGATCAGATGGACCTTTCATAGCTTTGCATCTGCGGTATGAGAAGGACATGCTGGCTTTCAGTGGTTGCACCTACGGTCTTACTGAAGCTGAAGCTAATGAGCTTTCCAACATTAGGTATTTATTCATTTATTGAATTGTTTGTGGTTCCAGTTGTCTGAAAGGTATAAGCAGCATATTTTACAGCATTCTAGTTGGTACAAACATAAAGTAGTGAACAAAGTTATGGTTGTAGGTACTGGAGGTTTCATGTTTCTTGTTGAGATGGAAGCTGTCATAGGGGTGCATAGAGGCCCTATGTATTACAATGCATGGAGAAGATGTTTCCTGCCTCAGGGAGTTTGTGTGACGTCATAATCTTGGTTGGTTGTTTCATGCTTCTTTTCTAGATGTTTCTTCTCCCTTGTGATTCTGCTCCACAGAGCACTTGAATGGTGTTAATTATAAGATGAGTGTTGCTATTCCAGGAGTCTTGAAGTCATCATGTCTGACATTGTGGTCATGTTCTTGCAGACTGCATACAGCTCATTGGAAGGTGAAGGACATAAACTCCACAGACCAAAGAAGCAGGGGCTTTTGCCCCCTGACCCCCACAGAGATTGGGATATTTTTGAGAGCACTGGGCTACCCCAAGGGCACCCGTATATATATTGCTGCTGGAGAAATTTATGGTGGCGATCAACGAATTGCTGGCCTTCTATCTCGCTTTCCTAATGTGATGCGTAAGGTTGGCAATTATGCTCATGGTACTTTGGAGAACTCTATTGATGCTAGTTGCTTTCACTGTGTTGAGCAACAGGGAATTGTGCTTATTGTGTGTAAAGTTCTCTCCAGAGACATAGGGACTACATTGTGGACTACAATGGTAATAAATATCTGACAAATCCTGTTAACAAATGTCAGGAAACTGTATCATCTATGGACGAGCTTGCACCATTTGCCAGCCATGCTACTCAAATGGCAGCCCTGGATTACATTGTATCTGTAGAAAGTGATGTGTTTGTACCTTCATACTCTGGGCATATGGCACTTGCTGTAGAGGGTCATCGAAGGTACCTTGGACACCGCAAGACTATAACCCCTGATAGGTACGCTTTATGTTTTCTTAAACAGAACCTTCTGCTAAAAGACAGCAGTTTTCTGTGCAATCTTGTAGATTTGTTATCTTACCTAGACCCTTCTGCTATTCACCTGAGTTTTGCACACTGGAATCAAGGTGCAATTTCTGGTGTTTACAGTCTATTTTCTTGATTTGGTGTCTGCAGCTTTAACCAACTGTTCATCAGTTTTTCTACTGCTTGCAAGCATCATTGTACTGAAGCTCTGAAATTTACTGTTCCTGCATGGTGACAGGAAAGAGCTAGTAGTCCTTTTTGACAAGCTAGATAGAGGAGAGCTTGAGGAAGGCCCAGAGCTCGCGGAGTTGATCACTGAGATCCATCAGAGGAGGTATATTTACTGCTCATGTTGTAAGCTTCAAACTGTGGAATGATATATAGGTCAATTTCTCATGCTCATGAACTTTCTTTACACGTATATGTCCATTCCTTATGTTTGGGTTGCATTTGGGTTCACTGACTACCATTTCCCTAAAAGGCTTCACATTTATTATATGGATGACTTTGTGTCTGCAGGCAAGGATCACCTCGGAAAAGAAAGGGCCCCCTTACAGGGACTAAAGGAAGGGATCGTTTTCGATCAGAGGAAGCTTTCTACACAAACCCACTTCCTGACTGCCTGTGCTCAGACATCATGAATCTAACAAAAAGTAGTCCATCTGTGCAGAGCAAAGCAAAGAAATAGTGGATGGCCAACAGCAATTGGAATGCCAGTGGAATTCTAGCATCAGTGCAAAGACAATAGCATCACCTGTATGCAGTGTTCCAGTGTAAAGTGCGAAGCAAATCCAGAACTAGTCTGAGTTATCTGTCTTTTTTTCTTAATATCAATTTGCACCAGTCAAATTTGAGGGCTGCTCTGCTCCCATTTCATGTGCTCTGTTTTTCCTGGATGTAAGCAATTCAATGTGTGCACTTTGATGTGTTTGATTAACAGTCAGAAGATTGAGTCAACCAGCACACAAGATGGGGTCTTTAAATCTCTTATCACAAGAGTGTCTTTTGCAAGTCAGACTACCTGAACATGCAGCACAAGATTCTCCTCAAATTCTGCAGGAAGGTGAGCAGGGTGGTACGATTCTGAAAACCAGGCCTTGTGCTGCTGCATTTATTGATATTTTCAAGTAAAGAACTGCTGTCAGAACCCTAATAATCTGGCAATTATGTTTAGCTGTTGAGCACACTTACTGAATACAGGTCCATCATCGAGTTCATTGGTGTTGTTCTGATCTCAGTTTGGAGCTGAGACATAGTTCTGACAGCTAATATTGAAAGGCAAGTATATTGTATGTGTGGGTGTGTGTGTGTGTGTGTGTGTGTGTGTGTGTGGGTGTGGATCACAACTAGGAGACATACAGCAGCTATAGTGCCCTAGTTATAAAGGAGGTTCAGAGACTGGGAAATGTGCAGCTTTTCTGGACTGGTTGCACACAGGCAAGCAATCTTATGGAAACCTCCTCTCGAAAAGGATCAAGTATGTATGCTTAGGATTGGTCCTTGGTTGTCTTTTCACCTTTTTCTGTTTCTTTCTGCCTATTGTTCATATTCTTTGGTTTTCTGTTTTTTTCCCTCTGTGTTTCTCTACAGCTTCTCCTTTCTGTGGTGTTAGATGTTAGCCAGTATCATGGCTGAGTCTTCCCATCATGGCCTGAGTCTTCCAGTTGCTTCTGGACTTGCAACTGAAACTCAGTACACAGGCTAGTGCTTACACTGGCCTATACCCACTGTAGGGAGCTGGAGGGAGCCAATGAAGTCAGTGAATGAGTGGTGAATGATAAGTCACGATCATACATGTTATTGTTGCTGGTCCATGAACAAGTGAGTTGAAGTGTGAGAGACTGCCACTTTTGTTCATACCGCTAGCTAGTTTTATTGCTCTTCATTTTAGTTCTACCCTTGTTTGTTTCTCTTCTTTGTTTTTGGTCTATCTCTCTCGTGTGTTTTGTTTTTCTTCTTCCCTGCTCTTCAGTCCTTATCTGGAATTCTATCTTTGACACTCTTGGAATTTTTTTAAACCAATGTTGGGCAGTTCTTTGATTTTGTGGAGGTTTTGGGTTCTTGAAATTGTTGAAGGATCCTTGGTGCTGTGTTTTTGAAATCCCCCCTTGAATTTTTTTGAAATTGAAGTTCCTCTGGTTTCTGGTTTTTGAGAATTTTCACAAAATAAAAATAATCTCTGCTTCCAGTTTTTGAATCTTTTCAAATCTTGGGAGGGTTAAAAGATAGACACTCTTCTCCCATGTAAAGAGATGCAAATCTACTCATGCCAACAAATTGGAAGTCTGAAAAAGAAATATTACAAAGATCAAAAGAAAAAGAAGGACCTTCCATAATGATGGAAGGTCTTGTGCGTGATTTGGATTGATAATTGATCTACATTTGCACTAAGAAAATTTGAGTCCTTTATGTGAAGGGATTGATCCTTTGGATCAAAGGATTTTATGTCCAAATTCGATGGTAATGGTTTTTTTTAATTGTTTATTCATCTTCTTCAAATTGTCAACTCTTTCACATGTTAACTCGTCTTAAATGCCTTAAAATTGTTGAATAGTTTGAGAGTGAATGATAATGGAGTTAATTTAAAAAATTGAACAATGAATGAAAATTTAAAAAATTCAAATGATGGATAAATCTTGGGAAGTTGGGAAAGTTATAGGGTTTTATTTTCTCCAATTAGTGCAATTTCATTCATTGCTCAATTTTCTTTCAATTAGACATCCATTGTACCACTTGTTTTGGCCCATTCATTGTTCCAATTTTCCAAATTCATTTTTTGTCCCATTTCATAAGGTTCTTCTATTACTTGACTTTCCCAAGGGAATTGGGCGAATGGAAATCTTCCACCAATTCATTCTTATTCAATAAACATATGATAACAACAAAATGAGAAGTGAAAATTATTTGACAAAATTTGTGCCCCTTGAGAACCAACCAAAATGAAGAGAAAACTTATGTGTCCCCAGTTGTGTAATGGTTAATGAATCTAAATATCTATTAATTTTGTGGATTCAAAGTTTAGAGTTTTGGTGTGATAATGAACAAAACCTCATAGAGATTATATGTGGTTACAAATTGAAGAAATTCAAAAAGGAAACATGTTATGTGTCATATACGAAAGGTCAAATTAATTTCATGTTCATTAATGTAATGAAAAAATTGCATGGAACTTGATTTCAAACATGAATGCATCATGTTAAATACACCAAATACAAGTTTGCTTGCTTGTCCTTATAAAGATTGCATACAACATTCAAATGTTTAAGTATTTGAAATAGTTTCCAAGTGTTTCCCCCTTTTGCTAAGTGTTTGGTTTAATGGAGTTTGTAAGGGTTTAATCATTAAAATAACCCCAAGTAGTTCAAATTACACAAATTTGATTTTAGAAATTTCTTTGTTTGCAACTCATATCAAAAGAGCATAACATTGAATATTTAACCAAAACTTATATTTAACAATCTAAAATATTTACCTAGTTTTTCAATATCACGTGGATAAGAAATTTAAACTTATCATTGTAATGCCCTTGCTCAAACTAAGTAAAATCTCTCACTTTTATCTCCCTTCTTCATTTTTTTTCTTGTGTTTTCATATGATTCCAAATAATTCATCATTACTTACGCCAAAATTCAAAATTTCAAGGGAAAGGGGTTCAGTAGATAAGCTTGCAAGAAGTAACTTGTATTAATGTATGATCACAAATGAGAGGGGAGATGGGCTAAAATTGTGGTAGATGAAAAAGGAATTGTTGTGAATGACACCAAAAACATCTTTTATGGTGGTTTTATAGATGTATTTTTAGTTTGGAGAAAGAACCTCAAAATAAGTTTGTCTAATCCTTTCGTGAATTCCCCTTGAAATCTTCACAACTATCGTGAACATTTATAATAAAAGTGGAGGGAGTAGACTCATGATCAAAATTAATGTTAGAATTTGTCATATGAATGACAAAAGGCATAAAAAGTTATTTTATCTTTTAGTGTTCAATTGTAATATCATTTAATGAATGGATTGCTTAAAATATTAACTTTTATTTTGGTAAAGACTAAGTGATGCATTGTTTCTTTTGATGTGTAAAAAAAAGGAAATTTCCTTGGATGTTTTTTCTACAATGTTGTTAACTTTCTCCTCACCTTGTTTGACTCTTTGTTAGTACCTTTCAAAAAAATTAGTTTTCAAACCTCTTTCTATTAACAATCTCTTTTGCTTCAAGTTGCATGTTAATATCCTTATGTTATAACAAATTGATTACACCTTGGGGGGAAAATGAAAATAATGAACAAACACATAAGATTTAGAATGCATGACAACAATATAAAAGGAAAGAAACAAAAACAAATGAATTTTGAAAAATGACATGCTTAATATTTTTTGAAATGGGAATTTGACACCACATCTTATTTGTATAAGCATACAAAATGAAGTGTAGAAACATCTTTAAAAATTTTAATTTTTTTGTATTTGAAAATTTGTCAACTTGTAATTATTCACCCCACAACATAATAAACATTGATTAATTATTACTTAATTATAATATGGTATAAGTTTGATTCATTAATTGTGGTTACTAATTTAAATCCATCAAGTCATGTCCCACAAAATCAATACTTACCAAAAAAAAAACCCCCCATGATTTTTATCCATAACATTGGTGCAAGATATCCAATTAATGATTAGTTAAATCCATTTCTCCATTGATTATGAACCAATAACCAACATCATGTACTCCAATTATACAAAAACATCAATTTTGATAATAAATTAGGTCAAAATTTGTTGACCATGCTAGTTGGTATTTGGCCCATAGTTGATATTTAACATGTTTACCTTAGTTCACATCTAAGTTTGTTTTCAAACTGTGCACTTATAAGGCTCAAACCAACGATGAATTAAAATGGTGGCATAATGAACAAAAATTGAATTTCACAAATACAAATCATATTTTCATCAATTGATCATCATTGATATTGTTAAGCAATGCAAAACTCATTTTTTGTTAATGGGGAAACTAACCTAAGGTTTAAATATGTCAAGATTATAATAAAGTTAAAAGACAATGACAATGTTATGAACTAATCAAAACACCATAGTAAATGAACAAATTTGACAATAAGGTTGTTGAAAAATTCATTTTTAATTTTTTTTGGGCATATAATATATATTTCAAAATTTTGAAGTTATCTTTGTCACAATTCTTTTTAAAAAAAATATTTCCCCATGCAAAAGTAGGCCCAATGTGCTTGCATCCTTTGTTATGTTCTTGGTCATCATTTCCAACACATGACCTTTCTTGTTGCACCATGGATGTGCATCATATAGGCATAATGACATTTTTAAATCATAAGGTTCAAGGAAGAGTTAAGTGCTTTATTTTTTTTATTAACATTTATATGTACATTATATTATGCTTCCATTCAAAGTTCACAATTTACAAATATAAAAAGTCATTGAATTGATTATTTTTTAGGTTTTCACAACTTTTGATAGTGGGAGTTTAATTCTTTGATATTTTGAACAAATTTTTTTTCCCAAAAATCTAAAATTTCAAAAAAAATTTAATTAGTGCAAAATACATTTACATAAAACAATAATCACTTTCAATTATGTTAAGACCAACAATGTGATCAATCAACAAATCAATTAGTAACAATATACAATGGTTGTAAAGAGGTAAAAATAATTTATGAAGAAATGTTAGACAATGTAACATCTCACAAAATTGAAAAAGAAAATTGCTAATGAAATGACAAGAAAATAACTTGTAAAATTGTCGAGACCATAAAATATATCCCAATTTTATTTATTTATAATTCAGTTGTTTATGAAATCACAAAACATTCATTTGCAAAATTGTCAAGACCATAAAATATATCCCAATTTTATTTATTTATAACTAAGTTGTTTATGAAATGACAAAACAATCACTTGCAAAATTGTCAAAACCATAAAATATGTCCCAATTTTATGTATTTATAACTAAGTTGTTTATGAAATGACAAAACAATCACTTGCAAAATTGTCAAGATTGCATTTCACAAAATAAAAAGATAATAACTTGCAAAACCTCGCAAGAATTTGATCGAAACATGTCAAGATATTAAAGTTATCCATAAAGTCCATCAAATTGGGTGAGATCAACTTGTGTCATCATCATATGGGATCGAATGCATAATCGGGGACGATGGAATTACAAAACAGGTGGTTAAATTAATTTCATCATGTCTTTCAAGTTCACCTTCCTTAGGCCCACTACTGAAAAAATTAACAAAGGATTTTTTTCTAGAGCATAAAAGAACATTCAAACTTGACAAGATTTGTGTAAGCAAAAATAGCTTTGAAGTGTGAAATTTGTGTGTGCAAAAACATGATGGCTTGAGTTTGGTGCGTGTGCCAAAAAAAAAACAATAGCAACCATAAAATTTCACATAGGAATGCAAGGAGATTTTGAGCAAGAAGTTGTGAAGGTGTGACTATGGAACTTCAAAAAAAAGGAAGCAAAGCTTGCTGTGGAACTTTCCAAAAGTGCTTGCAAATGGAACAAAATAATTACAATGTAAAGTGCGTAGGGTTCTTTTAAAAGTGAAGATTTAGGTTAGGCTCTTGGAACTTCAACAATATGATCTTTGTAGGTGGTCCTCTTATTGATTATGGTTTAGGTGATGATTTAGTACCTCTCCATAGTGTTTTTGCCTTTGAAATTGGGTTAATTAAAACTTTTATTCATGGTTTTAAGGTGATTATCTTATTGATTATGATTTAAGTGATGATTTAGTATCTCTCCATGGTGTTTTTGCTTTTGAAATTGGGTTAATCAAACTTTTATTCACGGTTTTAAAGTGGTATTCTTATTTATTATGGTTTAGGTGATGATTTAACACCTTTCCATGATGTTTTTGCTTTTGAAATTGGGTTAATTAGACCTTTATTTAGGATTTTAAAGTGGTCATCTTATCGATTATGGTTTAGGTGACGATATAATACCTTTTCATGGTGTTTTTGCCTTTGAAGTTTGGTCCATAATTCATTTTGGTTTTAGGGTTTACACAAAACATATATTATTCATCTTTTAAGGCTATATGCCTTTAAGGTTAAACACATAGAACAATAGAAATGAGTTATGTAAAAGCAAAACCATCCCCTATTACTAAACTAAATCTACAAGGTTTTTTTTTTTCAAAAACCTTGAGTAGACCACCATTTGTAGTTCCCAAATGACCAACCCAATCACTTTGATCAAGATCATTAAGTGCATCATTTATGTAAAGGCTTGTTTCTAGATAAATATAAAGTAAAACAAGACCATTAAATTTTAAATGATGATCTAAACTAAAATGACTGAAAGGAATAGGTGCATACATTAATTAAATGTCCATTTAAAAAAAAAATCAAGAGTGCTAAAACAACCATTAGATCTTAAATGATGATCTAAACCAAAACAAAATGATCCATGAAAACCATTGCATACGTTAATCAAATGTTTATTTTAGAAGAAATCACAGGCAAAACATGACCATTAAATCTTAAATGATGATTTAAACTGAATTTACAATGCATAAAAATAGTTGCATGGGCTAATCAAAGGTTTGATTAGCCAAATTTTAGAGGCTAAAAATGTTGAAGAGCAATGAAATCACAATTTTAAACAAACTAAAACATGAAATTGAGTTGCATATCTTAGTAAAAGGTTTGATTGACCATAATTCAAAGGTGAATGAAGATGACAAAACTACAAAATATTTACATAAACTAGAATGATCAAAGGGACTTACTACATCACCAACTAAAGAATTTTATTCACTAGAATTTAAAACATAAATAATGATGGGGAATTAATTAAATCATAAGCTAATCCAAATTGAATAAAAGCCCATTAGATGTAGGGTTTATGGTGGGGGTTTGATTGACCAAAATTTAGAAGCATTTAAAGATGAAAAGGTTAATTGTTCAAACCTTAAACCAAAATGAAACAAAGGGATCACTAACCTATTTTAATTAAAGGTTTAATTAACTTGAATTCTAAGGCTAAAAACTTTTGAAAAGACATTAAATTAAAATTAAAATCAATAAGAGAACCAATTGCAAACCCTAAATAAGAGTTTGATTCACCCAATTTTTTTAAAAAAAAACATCATTAAAACTTATTAAATCATCATCTTTAATCATAATCAATAGGAAAATCACTTGCAAACCATAAATAAAGGTTTAATAACTAATTTCAAAACCAAAACACCATGAAAAACTACTAAATCATCACCTAAACAATAGTCAATAAGAAGAAGACCACCTGAAAACGTTAAATATTTTTGAGAATTTTTTTTATAAAAAAATTATATATATATATATATATCACAAAATTGAAAATATTTAATAATTGGAAAAAAAAACGGGAAAACAAATAATAATAAAAATGGTTAGGTCAAAATAATGTTTTTTGTGTAAGATAAAAGTTTGATTCCCAATAGCAAGAAAGGTGAAGAATACAAAATAGGCATCATGATTTTTGAGATAAATTACTATGCACAAACCCCTTATCTCTTGGATGAACTAGTATGATACTCTATCCTTTTTATGCAATTAACATGGAATATATTCTCCCATTTGGATGAGAACATCATGGATGAGAAAAGCATCGGCTTCTTCGTCGTGTCGAGGAG
>Ga0209208_10012249_pt1 | contig 10880 bp, 6 predicted proteins | sample S1TSphfallax_3_FD_187694 | JGI IMG/M metagenome (GOLD analysis project Ga0209208, IMG submission 187694) | Host-associated microbial communities from peat moss isolated from Minnesota, USA - S1T2_Fd - Sphagnum fallax MG (SPAdes) (version 2) | ecosystem: Host-associated > Plants > Peat moss >... | reverse complement strand
GTTAGGTAAGGAAGCTAATTAAACCTAGGCTAGGATAGCTAACTAGGCTAGGCAAATTACTTTAACTTAGTAAGGGTTCAATTTTGTGGTATAAAATAATTGGTATATAATTTTATGACATCTTACAAATTCATTAAAATGCTGCAAAATTAAAATTAGACCATTTATAATGTTTGAAATTATATCATAAACTATCATTCATTTATAAATGATTCCATTTATGCCATTAAATGTCATATAATATATATAATGCCATAATTAATTATGAATGGATGGATTTAATGTGGCATATATTGTGGATGAATGAATGAATGATTTAATGTGCCAAATAATATGGATGAATGGATGGTATGACATATAACAATGGTGACAATGTGTTTGATGGGAAATTCAAAATTTGAATTATAGTTGAAAACTACTTGAAACGATGTCAACTTGCATAGTTGAAAGTTAGTTGACATCCCAACTATAACCACATACTTCATCCATCCATGGATAAACGGATTGCCCTCGTATAACATTGTCATTCACTTTGAGATTTTTTTGTGTTTTAAATTGATTTTTTTTTCTTTTTTTACAGTTTGTTTTGTTTTATTTTGCTTTTCTTTAGGCCCAAATTGTGTGTAGAAACTTAAATCATGTATTGTAATATCAATTCATGGATTTTTTCAAGTGAGTGCATCATGTCTTTTACATGTGAGGAATTTTAAGTTTTTCATTTTGGGATTATTGTTAAGTTGTTTTCTTTTTTATCATGTTCAAGCTTTTTTTTCTTCTTTTCACTACATTTAAAAATATATATTATTAAGCACCTTAAGGTCATATGGTGTCAAGGAAAATGAACATGAATAACATGAGGAGACAAGTTTATGGAGTTTGGAAGCCACCACCACACATGCCTCTTACAATTGTAGGTGCCTAAAAACTATTTTTCCTCTTTTTTTTTATTTTCCCTTTACCAAGATATATTTTCTTTTATTTCTTCACCATGTTACTTTTAATTAATTTTTTTAAAAACTAGGTTCTATTTTTAACTCTTGTTGGTTTTTTTTCAACTAAGTTTTTTTTTGAATTTTCATTAAGGTAACTAGTTTGATTTTAGTACATTTAAGTGCTTACGAAAGTCCAAATCCAAAGGGTGGGCTCTTTTGTTTTTGGTGTCCAAGTAGATGTTGAACCCCTCCTTTTGGCACATCTGAGGCACTAAAAATTGTCAAAAACAGATTAGAAATTAGAAAGTTATGGCCCCCCAAAGTAGGGGGGTCAAGAATTCAAAACAACAAACCATAATCAGTTCTTGAACACCCAAAAACTTTCTTTTATGTTGCTCTATTGTTATTATAATTCCAAGATTATCTGTAAAACTTAAAATGGCACTCCTATAACACTTTAAATCATTTAAATGAAGAAGAAATGAGAAAGTTGTGAGCTTTGAAAGCAAGAGGGGTCCAAATAGAAAAAAAAGATAAACGTGTTTTGTAAATATGAAAGTTTTTTTCTTCAACTAATTATTTTTCTTTTCCAGTTACAAAACAAACACTTGGGCAATGAGAGCAAAACTTTTGAACCTTTTGAACCATCAATGCAAGTAAGGTTCTGATTATGTTTGTTTTAGTGAACTACTTTCAACTATATAATTTCTCCTATATTTTGATTGGGTTCAATTAGATTTCAACTATGTTTCAATCATGTTTATTGTTTATGTATAAAGTAGGCCCATGATGTGTGCCATTTTTATTCCTTATTTAATTTTAATTTTTCCATATGTCAAAGTGTTTTTTTTATTATCAAACTTCCTTATTTTTTGTAGAATGTATTGGTTCATTTTTCTTGGGATAAATTGTCAATGTGGAATGGACCTAATCCATGATGATGAGTGTGTCATTGGGTGAACCAAAAACACTGGTACCATGGTAAAAACACCCTAGAAAACATCTATTGCTTCTAAATATCATAAATATATGTACCAACATGTGTGCTGGTTCACCCAAGGCAAGTTATGGTGGTACCTTCGCCTTCTTGACTGTGAGGGCTCTTAGAAGCCTTTTTAAAAAAAAAACCCAGGAAATGTTAAATTTGGACTCAACAACCATAATTAAGTCTGATTTTGTCTAAAGGATTATGTATTTATAATGTCTAGAATAGACTCAAATTAGGTTTGAGACTCAGTGGGTGGGGTTTTTTGCCATGATACACTTGAAGGTGCTGGCTCACCCAAACTGAGTTTCTCATCACACTTTACCCAATCTTGTTGGAAGAATGACCAATAAATTTTTCAGTTTCAAAACTATCAAATTGTCACATGTTTCCTTAAGGTGTGCACATAGTCTTCCATAAGATACTATTGAATTGAGTTAGGTATTGCAGAGACAACATGAGTGCATATGGACAACATAACAAAAATTATGTATGGGCAATGCAACAAGAATTATAGTGATAGTAAAGGAAGGCGGTGAAAGTGATGGAAGAAGGTGGCAAAATCAACAAAGCGATGAAGGAAAAACATGCCTAGCATAATTGGACGATGTTTATGATGTAAATGTCTTGTATTTGAGGTATTTGACAAATTACAATCACAATTGTAAGACTTACTAAAATTAGATTATGGGGATAATGCACTTAACTAAAGAAAATAAAAGCACAATAAAAGCGTATTCTACCTATACATTATCAACTAGAAACACAAAACCTATTATAATCTAAAAATTATGCAAGAAAACATTATTCCCATGTAGGAAATGGTCCCATCTACATCCCAAAGATGCTAATGTTATTAATCAAACATTTATTAGAACAATGAAATGATTATTTTATAAGGCGATTGTCCTATGTTTATGCATTAATGATGTGAACTCATTGTTGACATGTTTAATTGGATTGTTGCCTTGTTGGACCACGTATTTTGACTTGTTCAAAACTACACCTTACATTTTTGAATTAAAAAAAATGAAAGTTGTTAGAAATAAGAAAACTTAATAGAATTTAAGTTATAATGCATCAAGAAAAAGATTCTACATTAGTTGCACACATTAAAAATCTCATTACAAACTATCCACCATATTTGTATGCAGATGCATGTATATGCATTACATAGATAGGTCAATGATTAAGGGGATGATGAAAATTTCAAGGGTTTCGTGAACAACCATTGGCAAGGGAACATGTGAGTGATTGTTGTGTTGGGGTTGTTGATTGTTTTGTGTGAAGGAAGAGAATACCCATTAAGTTGGGACCTCCGAATGTGTGCTTACAATACTCAATTGGGTTGTCAAGTTTATTTTAGTGAGAGTATGGCAACATTTGAACTAATTGGGAATCGGCAATAAAACTAATGAACATTGAGTTTAACATTTAGGATCAAGGTTGTATTTGGTTACAACAATCATCAACATACCTAAGCGTGTGCATGTGCCATGAACTTGAATCTTCTTACATTATTATAGGCTGCAACAACACCAAGTAGGATTCAAATCTTCAAATAACATTCATTATGTTCTATAATCTAGTGATCAACATTTGCAAGCAATAGCTTAAGGATTAATCTTGTATCCACCTTGAATCAACACCAAGGTCGAAGTAATGAGCACCTTGAACAAAATTTTGAAAACAAAATCACAAAGAATTGAAATCTAAATGCTTGAAGCTTCAAAACAATTAACAATATACCATGTTGACACATTATGAAAATCTGATGCTTCAAAACAAATACCCTATCATCATTTTAAAGTCCAAATAAATTATCAAATTTATTTTAACAATCACATTCAAGAGACTAAAAAATCATTAAAGCTTCAACCTTGTAGACAATAGGTCGTTACATATAAATTCACGAGAACGAAAGGTGTGGAGAGGTTTTGAGTAAAGTTCTCACAAAAGGTCACAAAGTGCAACTAAAGATTGTTGGAAAACAAACAATCCTTGATCATTGCACATCAAAACCCAACATCCAAGGGTTCACACAAATTGCAATTGATGACAACAAACCTAAGCCGTTTGTTGAAATGATGGCCCTAAAATCTAAAGCAATATAATTCCCAATGAATTTGACAAAATTTGTAATGTAAAATCATAACAAGGAGGTTGAATCCCAATTTTCTAGGTCAAAAATATGAGAAATTTCACCATTAAAAAAAATCTTGCCTATGCCTCATCAAGTTTCTTTTACCAGCTAGTTTTTGCCAAATTTCATCGTTGAAAATATGATTTCAACCTTTAGAAAGGATTTTCACGGAAAAGATGACCGAAACTCACTAGATGTCAAAGAATTTTTTTCCAAATCAGCAGATTTTTATGATAAGTTCCAGCAGGTAGCCAAGAATATAAAATAATTATATTTTCTTTCTACTTTCGTATCTAGTACATAACCAAATTTGGCTAAATTATTTTCTCAATGATGGGCACTTTGAGTTGCATCATGAGATCCTCAAAAGAAGCCTTGTGCCTCACTCATAAACATGAAAGTGGGACTGCAAAAGGTATCGGACTATTAATAGCAAAACACCTGGATCAATCAAACAATCTGAGCAATGAATAGCAGGTGCCTTTCCCAGCCAGAGCATCATGTGCAAAAATGTAGGCCCAAAACCATTTTGCTGCCCCAATCTGACATCATATGTACTTCCTATTCCTCATCCAAAACTACTTGTGCAGTGCCCTGCTAGAGTTGCACTAAGTGAACTCTTCACTAGAGCAAGGCCAATAATCCCTAGAACTAGTATTGTGTGTAATCTAGTAATCAAATGTGTTATTCCTTGGCCTTAAGGAGTGTTGATAGGTTGAAAACTAGCATAGATAGGTAGGTACCTATTCTAGTTGGTACTAAGAGAATTGGAAGTCTCCTAGCTAGAAAATGACTGAATCAGGCACCACTTCTTATTCTGCCATTTAAGATAACCGAAAAACCTTCAGAATTCACAACTATGGTCCATTCTGATCCCTCGAAAAATGTGAACTAATACTTCTTCGTCCTCATAACACATCCTTCACAAGCTTAGGAAATTCTTCACTTGCTTTGAGCTTCTGAGCTTAATAAAAATCTAGCTTCACTTGACATGTCATCCCTCTCAATGTAGAACAACATTGATGTCTTTCTTAACTAAAATTCATGGAGGATATTGCTCCCCATTCTCAAACAACAGTTGATAATAATTTTTTTTTTCAAAACCCATGAAAAAAATACCAATTCAACCCTAAGACCATGGTCGGCTTTTTATCCAGGTTCTGGATTTCGTGTAGAGCATGGTGCAGGAGATGCAAGCTTGAGTTCGTGGTTCAGGAGATGCAAGCTTGAATTCGTGGTCCAAGGACCTCCAAAAAAATTCTAAAACAGAAAAAAAAAGGCAGGACAAGGTGTTCTAGTGGCAAAATGCAAAACAAAAGCTGATTGAAAAACTTGGGTGCATATTATGATGGGGCAGAAAATTTGTGAGATGGAAAATATACACCATTGGATTCAGTGTAACTGAGCAGCTAGATATGTGCTTTAGCACGACAAACCCTAAAAGTAAGTTTCATTTCAATCTTTTGAGGGCTCATTTCAGTTGTTTTGGTATTCTTATCCCAACATGAACTTGTTTGCATCTCATTGCTCAATGCTTTTCAAAAGTTTAGGTCAATTATACTCCTTTGCCATAATTTGTTTCAACATGTACTTGCTTCACTTCAATTTGAGACACATTGGGTTCAAAGGGGAGCTACTGCACTTAGTCATCCCATCACCAAACGTGAGAAAGGAATGGGCTTGACATGCATGCTTAAAACCTTGCACTTGGACATTAATTGTGCACAAGAGGGTTTGATGCACTCATAATCATCTTCCAAAGTCCTTGAGTGAAAAGAAGCAAGTTCTTCTTATAGGGCACAATTCAACTTAGTCATCCTGATGCCCCAAAAGTGGGACAGTAAAGGGCTTCTTGTGGGGGGCACAATCTTCAATTCAAGAATAAAAACCTTGCCCTTAGATATATTGATTGTGCACAAAGGGATGATGGATTCAAATCATAATCTCCAAGTCAAGGTAAAGGAATATGAAGCTTTTGTATAATTCAAGCATGGAGAACTGCATTTTCTCCAGAACAGTTACTGGAAACTACTCCTTCAAAAATTGGGAGCTACAAAAAGATGTCAGGCAATACATAACACATAGCTCTAAAGCATTGAATTAAATTCAATTACAGTCAATTGCACATGAACTGCACAAATATAAGTCTATACTAAATCTGTTTGCACCTAAAGCAATGGGCTACAGGCACTACTTTGTGAGAGTTGCCAGAGCCAGTAGCAATTGTGGTGTTACTCCCCCCCCCCCCTATAGACATACATGAACCTACTAGTCTTGTCCTTTGATGACAGACCCATTGACAGACTCTCCTATAGACACACACTTTCCAGCAATTACTGGACTGGCTCCTCTTGCAATGTCTGTTGTTGAAGAGCTAAAGAGTTCCTTTGGAAATTGAACTTTCAATGTCTCAAATTGTTGTCAAGAAGCTGTGCGATCTGATTCAATCTTTGAAATGTTCTGATCAAGTGCTTGCATTGGGTTGTGGGAGAGGTCTTGGCGCTGCTTTGATCCTTTTTCAGTACTCCGTTTCAGAAGTGATTGCCTGTAAGGTATCAGGAACCTTTGCAACCCTGCAAACCCATTGATCACCAAACCCATGATTCTCAAGATCTCAAGTAGGTACATGCTTTGTCCAATTACCCATGATTCCAATTCTCAGTCAAGAACCATGACCAGCTGACTTTACAACATGTAACTGGTAGAGCAATCTAGGGAAGCTGGAATATTGTCAAACTCACCAAGGATGTAGAGATTGCGATAAGCTCCAGGAAGATTCTTCCTTTCAACCTCTGGTATGTTTTGCAAGCAGTTGAGGAATTCAACATCAGCATTGTACAAGTCTGCTTGATTGTAACTGTCATATCCCTTGTCATGGCAATAACAGCAGTGATCTAACCAATCAATAGGCTTCTTGTCCCACACTAAAGAACCTGACTCGCGCCCACTTGACCAATTTGGACCACAATAGTTGCCATACCTAGGAAAGAATCGAGAGAAGAGATTCCGAGGAGCACTATGCCATGGAAGTGTTTGAGTATAGGGAATGAATTCTGGAAGTGCACAACCAGCTGGTCCAGCACCAGCTTGTTGGTTTTCGTCAAATTTTATCACTTGCTCAGCATCAGGGAGCATGGCAGTACTATCCTCATCATTGGGAAGCTGCAAGCCAATAGTAGTACTATTCTGGGAAACTTCATTCCCAGTTGCAGGCCCTGATTCTTTCTTCCTAAGGACTAAGTTCTGTGCTGAATTCAGAAGCTTAACAGCATCAACCTTCATCATGACACCCATTGGAAGAAGAAAGAGGTAGCTACAAAAAAGAAGCAGCAGCTGCTTGCATCAATTTGTTTGAGATTCTGCAAGAAACATCCGACATCAAGCTCATGAGCACCCAGCTTCGTGACACTAGTAGCCACAGAAATAATGTATCCACCTTAATTTTCTTGCCTTCAAGCTCATAAGACAGCAGAGATGCAGTACTTAGGGATTCGAAAAACACATATAATTCTGAGAGAATGTTGACTAGTTCAGTGTGCCTGAAAGCTTTTCTATATCTGATTCTATGCACATCCTGATCAGTTCATGATGATCTCAAGTCGAGGTGAGATTAAGATGCTCAAAGCTAAACTCATCAAAATTCAGTGATTCTAGGAAAGGTTTACTTCACCCAAGTGTTATGGAGTGCAGCTCAGTTCCTGCCTTGAACTTTGTGATTACTTTACAACCTGGTTTCCATGTCTGTTAGCATGCATGATTGGCAAAACTTTCTCACAGAAATCAAGTTTGTTCTTCTCTATGCTAAGCTCACATCAATCCTCCATTGTCTACAGTACATGAGGAGCACTGCAAAGAGTTCAAAGCTCAACTCGCCTTATATGTTGACTCACAACTAAAAATAATCCTCATCAGCTAAGGTGGCAAGAACCTCCTCACATCACAACACTGACACAAAACTCCAAGGCTAAGAGTACTTACACCCCAAAGCACAAAACATGGTACCATTCAGAAAACCCACCATTTTTTTGGGTGGGTTTTCTGAGTGGTTTTGTGGGTACTATTGAGAAAACCCACTAAAGGGATGGTGGGTTTTCTGAATAGTTTTGTGGCTACTATTGTGAAAACCCACCAAAGAAATGGTTTTGTGAGTACCATTCAGAAAACCTACAAAAGAAATCAGTGCTTGCTAGCTTGCTAGATGCTGCTGATTTCTCAAATCAATCACATCACCCACGTGGACTCTAATCAGCCTTCGTGTTATTGAGAAGACGACACCCAGCTAGAAACCAACCGGTCATGGAATCTCATTCATTGACCTTGACGGGTGTTGAGCTCCTTGCCATGGCCGGAGTTGTATGAAAATCAAATGCAAAAAATCACACAAAAAACAAACAATTTTAAACAAGTGCAGAGCAGGCAGTTGATCAAACCCACCTAATGGAAAAATTCTCAGGAGACCATCCAAGCTTTGAAAACCACTGTAAGTATCAATCCAGAAGCTGGCTTGGTTTTGATGCACTCACTGTCCAAACGAACAAACAAACAAACAAACAAACAAAAATCTCCCAACTCTTTTCAAAACAAAAACCACCCAACAAGAAAAGAAAGAAAGAAAGAATGAAAACCAAAGAAGAAAAATTAGAAGACAAGAATGAATGACAGAGTCTACTATACATGGTGAGAGATGGAGACTGACCGAGTGAGCTGCACTTGGGGAGAGCTGAGAGATGGAGCTGCAAACGGGCCACCTGTAGAAGAGAAGCCAATTTTTTAGCTGCAATTTGCCGCTTTCCCTTCTTCCGGTAGGGAGAAGCCCCAAAATCAAGCAAAAAGTGTGTGAGAGTCAGGGAATGGGGGCTTTGCGTGTGCGCCATTTGGCATCCCCTTGTTATTACACCGTCCCATATGTGGAAGGAAGAAGATCAGCCAATTGTTTTTTTTTTTGTGTTATTTTTTGGGGGAGCAATTTTGTGTTGTAGCCAAAGTGGTGATCTGATCTGGCTAAAATGTGGCTAAAAATGTGGCTAAAGTGGTGATCAGATATATAGCCAAATGTGGCTAAATCTGGCTTCAAATGTGGCTAAAGTGGTGATCAGATATATAGCTAAATCTGGCTTAAAATGTGGCTAAAGTGGTGATCAGATATTTAGCCAAATCAGGTTAATTCTGGCTTAAAATGTGGCTAAAGTGGTGATCAGATATATAGCCAAATCAGGCTAATTCTGGCTTAAAATGTGGCTAAAGTGGTGATCAGATATATAGCCAAATCAGGCTAATTCTGGATTAAAATGCGGCTAAAGTGGTGATCAGATATATAGCCAAATCAGGCTATATATGGCTATTTTTTAAAGCCATATTTGGCTACATATCAGGTATGAAAGTCAAAATGAGTAGGTAAAAATGTGGCTTCAAAGTGGTGATCAGATGTGTAGCCAGATCTGCTAAATATGGCTTAAAATATTTAGCCATTTTTGGCTATATATCAGGTTTGAAAGTCAAAATGACTAGGTAAGGCTCATTCTATTAATTTTGGCCAACCAACCCTATTGGAACTTATCATAAAAATCTGGTGATTTGGATGATTTGATTTTTTTTTTCTAAACCTGGTGAATTTTGGGTCATTCTTCCATGAAAAATCCTTTGTATAGGTTGAAATTATATTTTTCAGGTTGAAATTTGGCAAAAATTTGGCGATCAACCTTTTCCTTTTTTTACTAGCAAATTTTTTGCCAAACCTCTAAACTAAAAAAACTAGGGCTCCCTATTGCTATCACTGAGAGTGTTTTTCTTATGAATTTTGTGATGAGGCCAAAAGGCCTTTTTTGGGTGCAAAATTTCAAATAAATGCAATTTATTAAATAAAAGAAAATCTGGTCACATATTCCTTTGTTTGCCTGGATGTCAAATTGCCAAATTTCAGGAAAAAAAAAATTCCAAAACTTTTCACCACATTTCAATTGGGACTTTAGTTTGGGGACATTTCCTTTAATAGCATTTTTTCAATTTTAGGACAAGTTTGAGAAACTTGTCCCCATTTTATGCTAAATCCCTCTTGGGGTGCTTACAATTGATGCAATATGAGAAAATTGAATGAAAAAGAAAAAAAGCCTATTGGTCACCAAATTGAGGACCATCCATAGGAAGATTTAGCCATATCTGGCTATAAACCAGATATGAAAGTATAAATTTTTACTCATCCTTTTATGTTTTTTGGCTACTAATTAGAACCAACTATAGAAACATTTGGTGATTTTTACCCTTAGTTCTCAAACTTCTTATTATTTGGTAAATTAGTTGTTTGTAGTTAATTTGGCATTCAAGCTAAGACTTAACAATGTGCTTTTTTTTTTCTCAATTTTCAATTCTTCCTTTGTAATTGTTACATAAGCACTCCCATCACCGAACACGTGCTTACAACCAAATGTTTCTATGGTGCAAAACTTGGTTAGTCAATGGATGGACATATGTTTTCTACCATTCAAAAAAACACTTGTCATCAAACGCCCGGTCTTGAAATATTGTGTTTCGATGTTTTTCCACATTGAAATATTGTGAATTTTGTGTTCATTTGTTGGTATGGCTGGAGGACAAAATAATTCTTTTGGAGCAACCAAACCCTTGAGTGTGGCTATGTTTGGTGATGGGTTGTGACTTGTAACATTTCAATGCATCCAAGCCATCATAAATAAGATGGAACATGGTGGGATGGTGTTTTGAGCATTTGGTTGTGGGTGTGGGTGTTTAGACCAAGTTTTTAAAAATTAGTCCTGCAAAAAGAAAGGAGGCATTTCATTATGGGGGTTGGTTTGTCACATTAATA
>Ga0209208_10012247_pt1 | contig 10881 bp, 15 predicted proteins | sample S1TSphfallax_3_FD_187694 | JGI IMG/M metagenome (GOLD analysis project Ga0209208, IMG submission 187694) | Host-associated microbial communities from peat moss isolated from Minnesota, USA - S1T2_Fd - Sphagnum fallax MG (SPAdes) (version 2) | ecosystem: Host-associated > Plants > Peat moss >... | reverse complement strand
ATTTTTGGATCACATAAAGATTATAGAAATATATTTATTTTTACACTTGCACACAAAGTGCAAATAAATTTCATTATGGGATTTACATTCACACGGAGTGTAAGTCCCAAACCATTTACACACACAACACTGGTCCCCCCCTCTCCCACGAAACCCTAAATTCAAAATTCTGAATCATGACCGTTTGTGCGCCCGTCCGTCAGTCGCGGACGACTGTGATCGACGGAGAATGCGTAGTTCCCGCTAATTAGGCATCTTCTTCTTCGTCGTCTTCTTCCTCAACGCGGAGTTCCTTTTGGACAATCGCAGCAGCAGCTCTTGAAAGAATTGGACGACGGAGGTTGAGTCCAGATTCTGGGTCTTGAAAGAAATCTAGAAAGAAGGTAGCTCATGATGGTTATGGGTGAGCTTGTGACCAACCCAATTCCGGCAGCACCAATGTTTGGAATCCCAGTGTTGCTTTTTCTGAAACCCTAATTGGTTTCAGGAATGAAGAAGCTCGAGAGGGATGTTAGGGTTTCAGGGATGAAGAAGCTCGGGAGTGAGGTTAGGGTTTCAGGAATGAAGCAGTTGGCGAGAGATGATGATGATGGTTAGTGAATTCATTCTTCGGTCACGTGGGTTTGACGTAAATCCTGCTGCTTTCAGTGCAGTTAAACTCCTTGGCAAATGGGTTTAGATCTGTTGTTGCCATGGCCCGCTTTGCTTTCCCATACAGGAGGGCATAGCTCTCCGCCTGTGTACTCAAGTTCAAAGCTCGCGAATGTCGACATCCTTTCGAGGTTTTCTCAGGAGATGACAATGATGACTACGACGACGATGAAGAAGAAGAAGAAGAAAAAGAAAAAAAAATGCAGGGGAGTTTTGTTAGTATCTGCAGGTAATGAGTACGTTCAAGAAGGCTTTGTGACATGGCCCAGGAAAAAACAACGCCAGCATCATCATATGCTTTTCTCGAACACTGTTGTTGGGCTTTCGTCATTTGTTTCGGATATCAGGAATGCTGCTAGTACCACCTCTGTAAAAGAAGAAACAGTATTCTCCAGAGCTGTGACAAACCTTGCAGAAGCAGGTTTGAAACGACCTCAAGCTAAATGTTCTGAGGAAGCAGCTCCTGGGAGACCTACTGTGCCGGAGAATGCCAAGGTTGGCATTTTGGGATGTGTAGCTGGTGCGCTGACTGCAAGAGGGATACGTTTTCTGAATACTCGTCTGAATCTGAAATCCTGTCGACTTGCAACTGGTAAAGGAATTGGGGATGGTGGAAATGGAAATGGAGGAGGAGGTGGTGGTGGAGGAGGTGGAGGAAATGGGGATGGGAGGTTTGATGGTAGTAGCTTGAAAGCAAATTCCATCTTCATAGATGGGCAGGAGGATGAAACCCTAACTCCAGAGACATCTTATAAAAGCAGGAGAAATCGAATGCTGGCATCGTTGAGTACAGCTGCTGGGGATGTAGCAGCTGATGGAGATGCACCCTTCAGAGAGCTTCGCAAGGGGTGGATGAAGAGGAGTGGTGTGGGAGAGGAGCTGGAGCACTTTGCCAAGCATTTGAAAGGACCCTTCTCAGGAGTGAAGGCACCTTCCAAAGCATCTGGAGATGATTCAAAGGCACACCCAGTAGTAGCCTCCTCAACTGGTGGCATTTCTGGCGACGAAAAGACAGAAGATTGTTTGAACTTCCTTGCTCCAAATGAAACCAGCAACACAGACAAAACTCAATCCGCATTTGGTAAATTCATCTTTGCAATCTTCTATGCAAAGAGCTATTTGCTTTTGTGATGCCATTTCTTCTTTGGGCTTTAGTACTGCAACACTGTGATTGAGAAAGAAGTGACACTGAACTGAACCTGAAAGAAGCAAACACTGAACTGAACTGAGTGGAATCAGGTTGATGAAACCTGAATGCTAGCCCTGATCATAAGCCTATTGTTATTTGACTTAAGCACCGGATGTGTTTGAACTAGATTGATGGCTTTTTTGATTCAAAGGATACTTGCATTTGGCTGTATACTAGGTTTGCCTAAAAATACGAGTGTGTTCAGTGGAAAAGAGAGAGATAGAGAAGCAGCTGCTGCAGATGCAGCAGCACTGGCAGTGAAGCTTCTTGGGGACAAAACTGGGGATGAGGCTCTTGCCAAGAGTTCAGAGGTATACCATCCCACTAGTAATTCTTCATGTAATTCATCAATGTACTCAACTCCTGTACTTTCCAAATTACTTGTTGAAAGCACGAGAATTAGACATTTATATGTATCAAGGTATGGGTACACACTTTTTTTGTTTTGTTTTTGGGGATATTTCTTACCAATTTTTGTACTCTTGCAGACAGGTGCATTGAAGCGGTTGCAGCGAGAGGCTTTTGCGGATTTACTGAAGGTTCGGGAGCGTCTAGACAAGCTTGAGCATCATACTGGGCTACGACAGTCAAAGGCAGCCTCTGGTGAAGATTCAACTGGACCTGCCAAGACACATCTAAAGGGGGAGGTTAATGCAGGCACAGCTTTTGTACTGATGGAGGACAATAGTAGCCGTTGTTCACGAGCCGCAATAGTGCAAGCTGGGTTGCACACAGGTCTGGACATTAGGTTCACATTTGAGACACCTTTCAGAGAGAAAGATCTTCTGCTTACACAGTGTACAGCTGGACATTCGGGTAGTGATAGGAGCATTTTGGGGGGTCCCATATCTATCACCAAAATCATCTACTCCGCCCATGTTACAGATGATTTGACAGTCATGGTTGCACCTCTGGGAGCTCATGGCAGTGACATGACTGAGATTGTTAATCCTTTGCAGGTTGGTACTTTTGTATTCCAAGACTGGCAGAAATATTAGCTCCTCAGCGCCCTTCTTGCAGGAATTTTTGCATGCCACACTAAAAAACTGGGTTGTTGTTCGTGTGCTACTTTTTAAAGAAGAGTGTTGAGGCTGACAATGATCCCTCTCTGTACAGGGTCAGGCTCTAACTGAATTTGCAAGAGCAGGGCCAGCATTGTACAATCATTGCTATGGTTCAGCGTTGGGAGCTACTTTGAAGGGAAACAGTTCAGCACTATCAGTCTCACAGTACCTGTCAGATTGGGGCTCAGGGTCATCCCTCTCCCCTGACAGTTCCAGTAATGGGCCACTTTGCCTGAGCACACTGGCACAAATCTTGTTTCAACCATGGGAGAATTCAGTCTTTTCTCTCTCTGCAGTCAACCGGTTCTGGCCTAGCCCACCCCTCCCTTCCTCCAGTGGCTTGCACTGGAGCGAAATGGGAGCACTGGTCCTTGCCAAAAGCATGCGCTCACGTCGGACAAGCACCAGCAGTGCTAACTTGGGTAGTCCTCGCTCTTTGCGCAACTCACTCGACAACCCCCTAGATTTGTCTGCCAATGCTTCTTGGGGAACACCTCTTGCAGATGCTGATAGAGGGAGTTTGGCCTTTCCTGAAAATCAGGGTACTGCTATGCAATCAGTTGCCGTTGCTGGAGAAATAGATGTGGGTGCCAACCTGAGTCTTGGAGGCTGGGTACAGGTTAGCTCACTTCTACTGCCCTTTGCTGTATGGTTCATTTCAGAAGATGAAAATTGTCTGGCCACTTCTCTTCCTATGTAAGCAATCAGGAGGCAACCTTTGTGGTGGGGGTTGTTGTTTGTGGTACAGGTAGAACGAGGGGATTGGCTTCAGGAAGTGGATAAGAAGAACAAACGGTGGGCTGTGAGTCTTGCAAGGTCTTCTGGGGTAGATGTGGATTGGGGAATATGTTGTGGAAGTTCGAAGATTGACCTGTTAAGTGTGGGAAGAACTGAAGATAATGATTTTCCTGGTTGCAGTGATGGGGGTGATGGTATAGGTGCGTGTGCTGCTTTCCTCTCATGTGCCTCTTCTCACCTTTGTTCCAATTTTTGTGTTGATGACAAGTAGTCACCAGTCGTGTGCTTGAAGGATATACTCTTTGTAGAGGCGACCCCAACCACTACTGTCTACATGGGTGTTTCCATGCCTTACTCTTTGATGATTGAAAATGGGTTTTGTGGACTTTTGTGTCGCCAGGGGAGGAATGGGGCTCACAATTGCAAATTGAGGCATTTATGAAGTTGAGATGTGGGCATGGCTTCAGCCTCCAACCAGGCCTTGTTTATCTATTAAACAAGCAATCACAAACACCAGCATTCATGCTTCGAGCATCATGGACACTCTAGTTTGGCAACTTAAAAACAGGCAAAAATGCCTTTGTACCTTGAGAGTGAAAAGAGTTTTGTAGCAGCAATTGTGTATGAACTGTAATTATACCTTTCAGCAATGATAAAGGAACCTGTTGCAGTTCCATTTTAGCATCAATATTGCTGTGTGGTAGTGCTATACATTATCAGTGGTATTGAACTGTGGGGGACTACTGTTGGTTTGGTTGGGTTCTACAACCCATGACCATATCTTATGTGCAGGTACAGGATTTTAGAGTTGGTATACAGGGACACAGTATCATCTCCATTTTGCAAAACTGGGCATTGCACAAAATTGAACCATTTTGTGTCTAGCATTGTCAACATTGTTTATGGATTTTACCCAAGGAAGTTTGCATCAGTACGTTGGCACTTTGTGGAGAACCATTCTTTCCAAACCCAAGATTTTGCATCAGTACTTTGGTGCTTTGTTGAGAACCATTCTTCCCAAACCCAAGGTTTTGCGTCAGCATCTTGGAGCTTTGTTGAGAACTGTCCAGAATCCAAGCCCCCTGCTCCATTTGGATGCTTGTGCATCAAAACTGTGCCAAGGGTGTGATAAAAGGAAATATATGGAGTTCCCAGTATTTTTCTGTGATTCAGGACTGTCACCAACCATGAAGGCATAATTTGTGACCATGAGAGAAGACACAGAACACATTTTGCTCTTGTGAGTTTTACCCAAACTCAGCCTCCTCCAATGATGATGTGGGGCTGCAGGTTACAATGTTTCCATTGAATGAGGATTTCTGCTCAGATATGATGCAAACCACATGATTCTCAATCTCCTCAAGCTTGTCCTTCATTGTCTCCAGAATGGTCCGGACGTCAGCTCTGGCCTCACTCTGTTGATCAATCAGCTTTGTTCAATAGACTCTTTTTTGAAATGCTGTTGCTAGAGAAACCACCATTGCTGTTTCACTATGGAGAGATAAAAGGCGGAGCAGAAACTCCAGGGGAGCCCCAACCAGAAAGTTTTGGGTAGGGCAGACACAGGTGGTCAAGACAAAACACTAGTCTTCAACAAAGATACGAAACAATAAATACTGACATACCTCTATTCGGTTTGCAAATTTATGTGCCATGCTCAAGGTCTTCTTCCAGGAAGTAATTGGTGGTTCCAAGCTCATTCTTTCCTGGTGAAAGCGGATGAGTCCCAGTCTTGTAGGCATGCGGTAACTTGGTGGGTTGAGATCAGGCTGCATTGACATCAGAACTTCACCACCATCACTCAGTCTTGAATATGTTGAAGTGGCTGCAGAATGAGTATTGCAATGATCCTGACACTGATTTCAGATTCCATACTTACAAGACATGGTGTGTAATTATGGAAGTAGCGTACCTCCCTAAATGGAATCATTTTGAGAGCTAGCTTCAGTGATATCACAGCAGCATTGGCTTCTGACATGTGATGAGAGATAGGACTTTCGGAATCCTGCATCTTTTGTAGTTCCTGTGTGGTATGCAGGGTGGTTAGTGGAAAGGACTGATTCATTTAGAGCCTGCAGGTCATAGACAATTTAGTCATAGATTGAGTAGAAGTTTAATGCTTCTCCTTTTCTTGTGCAATACACATTGCATATGAAATAGAGGTCAAACAATGGTAGATGGTTAACACTTGCTGCCTCTTAAAGACCACATGTTGGTATGGCTAAATGCAGTGGAAAAGCGGATAATTTACTGAACAACCATGTCAAGCTGGTTATTGTTGACACAATCACTATGACAAAACTGTTTGAATGTTTTTACAACTGAACAGTCCAGAGGAGGCAGAGCAATCTTCAATTGATTGGAAAGTACCTCCAAAATGAATGGTGAGGGACATTGAGTAGAATCAGATGAGTGGGGTGACATTTTTCCAGATTCACCGATAGCCACTTGAGCATCCATGCCCTCTTCTTTCTGTTATGACAGATTGTGCATTAGCATGCAGAGATAATATTTGATAGCAGTAGTCAAGAAGCCCTGTTGCAGAGTCTTTGACTCAAAACAAGGTGAGCATTGGAAGGATATTGTCCTCCACAGACATGCAAAGAATGGATGATTTACTGGCATGATAGTGCTGGTGGAGCCAGCAAGGATGTGTTCATCTTCTCCCTGCACAGTATTTGGGCAGCTCTCAGCTACTTTCTGGCCAAGTTTGTCAATTGCTGCTGCCATCTTTTCACCAGTGAAGATCACCTGCACAAATATCGATTCAAAAGTAAAGAATTACTTTTCGCATTAAACCCCTTATAAACCCCTTTTTCCTGTGATACCCGGTGGGGTGCCCATTGGACACTTGTTGGGTATGATGGGAAAAAAGTGATGCAGGGCATTTAGAAAATGAAATGCCTGCACATGCAGGTGTTTTGTTTTCTCAAATGCCCCATGGGTTCTTCCACTCTGTAAGCATGCGTCCACGTACAAAACAAATCTGGGTGTAGGTTTTTACAAATTGGAACAACCCATAGAAGCACAAACTGTAAGAAAGTCTATGTTGATATTTTAGCATACATGTTGAAATGGTTTTGGGGGCCGAACAACATATTTCATTATTTCCTCTTGCTTAATATCTGGCTTTCTTGTATCTGGTTTCTCTAGCAACCAGTGTTGGTGTGCTTGTTGTGCTTCCATTGCCGCCTGAAGGATAGGCGAGGAAATTGATAGGCATTTCCCTGTGCTGTCATATGCCACCCTTCCAGCCATAGGAGTGTCCCATAACATAACCTAAGAAAGCACACTTGTATATAGTTAGGAGCAAGCATGATGACAAGACTGTGTACAAACATGATGATTTCAGATGTTATTTTGAAAAATACAGGCTGAACTTGCAATTTGTGCATGAATCGAGCCCCAACTACCTTGCGCAATTTGCTGATCCGTTTCAAAGGTGTCAATCTTTGATAGTCTGCAACTGGATTGGAAGCAAGATGCAAAACTTCCATTTGACAAAATGAATTGCTAATGGACATGACCTGCCAAGTCCACTTCAAACATGCATATGATACAGTGCTGCAATGTTGTGGTAACACAATTGGCAAACTCTGGGATTGTCAGATGACACTGGAGCATGACTGATGGGTCCTCTAATTCAATTGAATAATTGCTCATGTGCGAAAGAAGTGGTGTTTGCTCAAGCATTGGATCACGAGTGGATGCCATTCAGACTTCAGAGTCCCACTCATTGTCAATATATGGGTGATGGTACACAATTCAATAGACAAGGCCAATGCCTCATAGAAACAAGTTCCCAGAACCATGGATATGGAACATACCTCTTCAGGAATTCCTTTGATGAAGTTTTGCTGTAGATTCAGTCTTTCCAGTCTTGGCAGCTGCACAACATCCACCAATTATTTTATCAGCAAGTAAAGTTGTGAGTATCATACTACAAACCCAAATCTTTGCAAGAGGCTATTTTAAAATGTTTTTGCTTTTTATACTTAAGGATACACATTTAGTCTTTTTGAGGAGCTTACAGTTTGCATGTGAGTGCTCTCCATAGCTTACTGTTTATATTTGACTGCCCATCTTGTGAAGCAAGAATGATGAGAAAAGCAAACAAAAATGAATTAACAAGAATGAAATTGAAACAGCAGAAAGTGGGGGGAAAACATAAAGGCAAATGCCAGGCATACAGAGAACAAAAGATATGGAGAACACAAAGGTGGTGTTTGTGGGAGGGGATAGGTTTAGAGTATATTGATGTTGACAAAAAGAAAGAAACCGAGGAGAGAGAATTATAGTAAGCAAGAACCTTGCTTAGAGGTATCAATGACAACTCTGATAACGAGTTCCCTGCTGCACTCAGTTTCTGCAAAGATGGAAATGCACCCATCTCACAACTCTCATCTGGAAAAATCTCCAAATTGTTGTGGTCCACATTGAGCTTTCGTAGTAGAGGGAGTGATGATAGTGCAATTACTGCCATTGGATTCAAGATGTTGTAGGAGACATCAAGATTCTACAGTATATCATCCAGGTGAGGGGTCAGTCTTTGCTTCATTGCTGCTACACTACCACCACCACTTAAGGAGTTGGGTGAGTAGTACATGGTGCTTTGCAAGTTGCAGTGAGATGGTACCTCAAGCAGAGCAAAACTGTTTTCTGGAATGACCAGCTCACGTAGTTGATTGCATTGCAAGCTCAGCTTCTGAAGAGATGGCAGTGTTGCCAAGCTCTCCTGCAAACACAGCAGCAAGCAGTCATCAACATAAAGCAACAATAGACTACTCATGGTCCATGCCACTGCAAACCAAAAAAGCATTCAATCTGCATGTTTCCTCACACCTGAATAAGAACTGCCTGGGTTTGGTTTGATTTTCCACTCTACAAGAACTGTCATGGCCTACAAAAACTGGAAGAAGGAATGTGACATTGTCAAATTGCATGATTTGTAGAATTTGAAAGAGATTGGATTGCCCTCCCCCTTGAAACAGTACCATGGACACATAGTTGTCAGAAAGATCAAGATAACGGAGAGCTGTGAAGCAATTCAGGTTAGCTGGGTCCACACAATCAATACCCAAGTCAGCCAGCTTTGCATACTGCAGGTTTTCCGGTTCATCAACTCCACCCTGATCAAGCTGCACAGCAATCAATCATCCATTGTACTCTTTGGACAGTGGCCAATCTGCAAACTGTGTACCATATGAAAGACTAGAATTGACTGCACAGCTACAAATGCAAGGTACTGGAAAACCAACAAGCAAGCTATACTTCCACAGGTCATTCACATGTTTTTCTCATGGAGCTTAGTTACTGATCTCATGGCATGGTACTGCAGAAACTCTCAGCCTCATGCGAACAACATATCACTCAACTTGGGGACATTTTCCGTAGATCTGGGAGTAGAGTTTGAGTCCTACAAGCAGCTGGCTGGTGAGTGTAGTGCCTGTTGCATGCAATGGCATGACCTTCTTCTTGAGAGAAGTGTGGCTCCTTTTCCTTTTCCTTTTCCCAAGCCTGCTGGAAGTCCATGGTTTCGACAATCCAGCCTTGTGAGCAGAGCTGTAAGAAGCTTTTTTCTTTGCAACCCATGCAGCAAGATGATTGACTTCAAAGGCAATCGCTCTGGGCTTCAAAGAGGGTTTGTGAAACTTGAAGAACAAACTTTCAGTTTTACCAACTGCTGCCTCTTTCTCCAATTGGGTGTTCCTGCAACATGTTCCTACTCCCGGATCATCACTTACTCCTCCCCTGAGACGAATCGTATGCCACTGAAATTAGTGCAAAACAAGATGCAAATGGTCAGATTTTGCACTGGGAATTGGACCTTCTTCCCATGAAGGAACAACATTCCAGGATTGAGAAAGAAAGTCACCACAGCTCTCTCTCTCTCTCTCTCTCCATCAACCACTCCAAACACTGCTTCAAGAAGCAAGAAGAAATTGGACAACTTTCTTACACAAAGCTGGCGACTTTTTTGTTTGTGGGTTCTCACAATTGTGGTTCTTGAGTCCTGGATCTCAACAATTGTCTTTTTGGCTGCTGCTGAGTGCTCAAGTCCTGGTGGTAGTGATGAAGAGTAGTTACTCTTCTAGGTGTGGACCTTCTGGGTGGTGGTGGTGATGATCTTGAGGTGCTGTTGTCTTCATCTTCCTCTTTGGTGGACTGAGTCTGCTGCTGCTGTTGTACTTGATCGATGATGGAACCAAGCCAAACGCCTATTCCCTCTCCAAGCTGAGCGCTTGCGTCATGAAGCAAAGTTTCTTTGATGTCACGAGTTTCTAACAAGAATGCTGCCTCAGTAGTACTATCATCAACAAGAAGAAGTTGCTTCTTCTTCTTCGTCGTCGTCTCGCCATCCAGTACTAGTTTGCTGCTGCTGCTGGTGGTTGTTTCTGCAGATCCTTCTGCAGTTTCTTCGTTTGCACGTGGAGCATGGGAATCACTAGTTCTCACACTCTGTTTTCTTCCATGCTGGACGGCGCTAGTTTGTCTTCGTGGTTTTGCATTGGGATCTTTCTGTGTTCTTGGTTGACGTCTCTGCAAAGCTAGCACACTCGCCGCCGCTGCTGCGGTCTGTTGCTGCTTGGAAGATTTACTGACGAGAGGAGGCACAGTTGTTGCCTGTTTCGATCGCCTTCTCACAGATGCTCGTTTTGATACAATCATCCCAGTGCTTTTGCCTGTCTCGACGAGCTCGCTAGTAGACGACGAAGAGAGAGGGGGAGGAGGAGGAGCATCCTCCTGCAGCCTGGTGCTTTTCCGAGCTCTTGAAAACACAGAAACACGAGGTAGCACCGACGACCTGCTCCTTGAAGTGCGAGAAGAGCTTGATGATGATCGTCTTCTGGTTACACTCCTCCACCTGAATCGCATGTACGTACCATGGCCATAACCTGGATCGCTTTGCACCGTCTTTGTGGCAGACACAGTAGGACTTGGGATTTCTGTTTCCGGCATTTCAGCATCGGAGGATTCTGATGACAACTTCTGATCAGAGGAGGACTCGGCCATTGCGGAAAGCTGTGGGGACCTTGCTAGAGACAAAGTGCAATCCACAGACGGACTAGGTGTGGTGGGACTCAAGCTCCTGAGAAGTTATGTCAGTGCAGAAACCTTGTTCATCACCAAACTAGTTCTTATGGTGAAAGGCCAGCAGCAGACACGGAGAATGGAACAGTTGTTGTTGTGTTGTTGTTTCAGGTTTTGCAATAACTGATCATCTCTCTCTCTCTCTCT
>Ga0209208_10012246_pt1 | contig 10881 bp, 5 predicted proteins | sample S1TSphfallax_3_FD_187694 | JGI IMG/M metagenome (GOLD analysis project Ga0209208, IMG submission 187694) | Host-associated microbial communities from peat moss isolated from Minnesota, USA - S1T2_Fd - Sphagnum fallax MG (SPAdes) (version 2) | ecosystem: Host-associated > Plants > Peat moss >... | reverse complement strand
AAAAAACATAGTTCAAACCTCTATTTATCTTCCAACTTTAAAGTTCGTTTGAATCCCCGATAAAGTTGGGGTGACAATCACTTCCACATGCAAAGATTATGTTGAAATTGCAAAACAAAAAAAAACCTTTTCTAGGTCCTTTTTCAATCAACAATGATCTTAAGAGCTCCATCTTCACTCTACTTATCATTTTGAAGTAAGAAGCATAATGGGGATGATAATCCTAAAAATGCAATGTGAGTGTTAAAGGTTTTTTTTTTCCCGATTTTATATGATTGATTCTTTGAAGATTAGTATTGATTTGTATAAGCATTCAAGTTGGAAGATAATCAAAGGTCTAAACCCCCTTAGTAGTCTAATTTTTCATGTTTAGGAGAGGGGATGGGGAAACAATTAACACTATATATTAATGTGATAATTAATGTATTTTAGACCCAATGTAGTCCTTACCTAAACACATGGTTCAATGAACTCATGAGGACATAGGACACCTCTCACCTAAGAGGATCTCCCTTAGTGGGAGCAATATAATCATCAGAACATTTGGATGTATACAGTCTATGACTAGCATGAGCCTGATTTAAAACCGATGTTGGATGTGGTATTCATTGGTAGACACTCCAATAGGCACGTGTGGATGCAGATGCTCCAAGCACAAAAGCTTCATAAACCCTAATAGGAGTTACGGATTCCAACAATATTAGTTTAAAGCAATGGGGGACCAATCACCTCTACACTTTGATGCATATTGATCAATATTCACACTCTCCAACTGCATCTCCCTCAACGAGCTACCCCCTTCCTTGCTCATCAAGTGCAAGTTGCCAGTTTGATGGGTTGTGTTTGATTATTTGGAACATCTAAAACCGTGTCACATGGCTGTAAAGACATCATTTCCTCAGGTTTGGCATAGTGCAAAACCGACCCTGATTTCTTTTAGGCCTTACACTTAGTGTGCAAACCACTTATCTTCCCAAAGATGCTTTTAGACCACTTGGTTGCAAGCTGGCTGATGGGGTTCCATAGCCACCATGCTCTGCCAGGTGCTATCAAAAGACTCTTCACAAAGTGCAGGGTGGTAGCCCTGTAGTGTCACCTTCTTCTCCATTCATAATTCCTCATATGAGGTTGGCGTGGAGAATATCCCATGCACAAAAGCTTGCTTCCATATCCAGATTATCATAAATAAACTCTGCTCTTGTTCATTACTGTCAAGGCAAGTATGTGAACTTGGAACATTTTCATGAAGTGAATGAGAGTACCACATTGAACTACTGGTGATAAGTAGGTGTCATTGTTCTGGCCCTGATACTTGTTTTAACACTTGTTTGGCATTCATTCTTCTTGAACATGTCAATAATGTGTGCAATGACTCCTGCTGCATCATCAGATAACCACTCATGGTGCACCTGCCACTCATTCACAAAAACCACTTCAAAGAGAAATTCACTGGTGTGATATTGTATCACTCAATTCAGCATCAACCAGATGATTTATGGTTGAACCCCCACAAACTTGTTTGATGAACTGGAAGTTCTCCATGTTAAAAATTGATTACTGCAAATCAGAGTGGCCACAGTTTTTACTCTTTCAGTCCAAGCCCAGTCACTGAAATTCTCTTCTTCATTATGAAATTGTAGGCTTATCCATGTGAGCATCTGTAGAGAAAATTTAGGTACTGCTAGAGCCAAGCATTTGAGGTGAAGCTTGCATAGAGAAACTGAGACAGGGAAGATAAGCTTACACCAACTGGGTTGTGAGCAAAAAATGGCCAGATGGCAGAATGAAAGGTTAAATCAACTTTTTGCCAACTTGCCTGTCGTAGACCGAGAATCGTATCCTCTGTGTCCATCCAATCAAAGAGAATATAGTTTATACAAGGATAGAGAATCTAGGCATTGCCTGAAGAATAAATAGCAATTATCAACCAATAAACTGATGCACAAACAACATCAGCAATGATCAACCCAAGAGTAGAGCCTGAAAGCTGGACCAGCTTCAGATGATACACAGGTTTATGTAGGATGGTACCTTCAAGTGAATCCTGATTGAGAGCTGCTTCCATGCTTCTGGGAATCACGTTAGTCACTGACTGTCTCCCAGTAGTCTCTTGCAGAAAAGTTGGGGTATCGCTAAAAATTGCTGGGCAATATGCCTCTTTCACTACATGCTTGTACCCATCCAATGAGTGGTATGGACTCTGAGAACAAATATATATTCAAAGCTTAAGCATCCCACGCTTCTTCTCTTTTGTCTGAAGAGACCATGCTTTCTACAGTATTTTACAGTAAGGCAGAGCAAACATTCAACTCAACAAAATTTGCCCCTTTCCTCCACTGTGCCTATTTCTTCATGAGAAAATTGAAACATCACTCTTCTTCCTTTAGAGTCAAAAACTGTAAAGATTCTAAGCATTTAGCCAGAGAAGAGATAATTACCGTAAAAAGCTCACTTTCTCTCCAGATATATGAAGTATGCCATCCTACCACAACTGATAACACTTATGTCAAGGACTATAATTCTCTCACTGGTCTGCAGCTTTTTGCAGATTTGTATCAACATGGATAGATTCAACTTTCAACCATGTTCTGATGTACTCTGAGTTTGCATTGTATAGTGCCATTTATTGCATTGTCTGATGCTTCTGTGAAACCTAACACAAAGAGCAATGTGTAAGCATAAAAGCTATCTGAATCTATGCAATTTTGGGATTCTACATGAGAGGATACAGTCAAAATTGAGATTTGCATAGGTGACTCTTGACTCAAACACTTGAAGGGCTGATCTGCAATTCCCAACCCCGTCTTAGTTTCTATAAGTTAGAGAAAAGATCAGTGAATGTACCAAGGAAGCTTGACAACTGCATATCCAACAAAAATTCCCCATCTTCCAAACAAAAGTTTCATCAGTAATGTCCTCACATCTTATATGAAGTTATCCTATCAATTTTAAACATCAACATAGAGTAGCATAATTCCAGGTGAAAAGAAGGTTAATGAAGGCAGTGTCAAAACATTGGTCATCAAATAACCGTAAATGCAGCTAATAATCAGTTGGAGGCAAGATGACAGGATGCACATTTCATGTTCTTCTACCTCATTGCTCAGTTGATGATACTCATGTTAACTCACCAACTTGTCTTGTCAGTGGGGCTGAAGACAGCACAGACCCTAGTGTGTTCCATACTATGTGAGTTACAAAAACTTTGCAAACTTTGTATCTGCTTGACAATTTGCAACAACTGGTCCTGACACCTCAGAACATGACAAGTTGGTGGAGCAAGGGCTGAGGAGATACAGTATACAAAGAGACTAACCAAATGACAACCTAAACCATAAACACCTGATTGTATTTCTAGATTATGTGAGTCTCACTTCTGCATTGTTAGATGAGCTGCTCAGGTAACCCAACTATGCAAAACAAGAAACAGTAACCTAACAAACTTAGTAAGGCTATGTGGAAATGGCCTTGCCCTTAAAATAACTTACATGAAAGGGCCATCTGTGCAATTGTAGGCCATCCGAAGGAGGAGAGGGGGATCATTAGAGTTCCCATAAGTAAGAAGCAGTTGTTGTCCTGTTTGCCTTGATGTAAATGTTACTGCCAGTATTTCTAACACTGGCAATTCCAAAAGCATTGGCATCTGAAACCTTTTGTCATTCTTTAATTATTTCCAGTTTACACTCACTCAATAAGTATCTGAGACTTTGTATACAAAGCTAGAACAATTGGCAATATGAAACTGGCAGTGATTACAGAATTACCTGTCCACTACCCCCAGTCCAAGATGGGGGGTAGCAATTGTGATCAAATTGGCTAGCTCCAAGCCAGCCAGCTTTGCTTTACAGTGGATACTTCTAGCATTGGAATACACCCGAAAGTGGCTACCATTTGAAATGTCTACTTCACCCTGGGAATTGTCATTCAGTCTATAAAGATCTGCAATTGGGTATCTTGAAAATGAACCTCCCAAAGAGTGTGCTACAAAAGATATGCGCTTCAAGCCCTTTGTCTGCCTCACAATTTGCCGCACCTGCACATAAGTAAAATCATTTGTCCTATTGCTTCAAACTCTAGCATAGCCCTAGCATAAAAAATGACTGAAACTATAACTATTATTGATCAAGTGTGAGAGGGAAGGATGCAAGATGTTCCTGTGCAACAGGAACTGATATGGTACTGTGGATATAGATGAAACTAACTCCTCCATGGCACATGAAGAGGTTTCTTTACCTCATCAGCCAGTTGTTTGCCTCCTAAGTCAATTCCAACCTGTGTCTGCAAATTATGGATTGGCCGCACTTGTTGAATTTGATGGAAAAGAGCTGACATTTGATGTTAGTACTAGATACAAAAAACAAAGAATGAAAAAAAAAGGAAGAAACTTTTCTTCTTCCTTAATTTCATATGTCCTCAACATCATACTATTCAAATGAACTTTCAAATTGTTCTACCTTTTCTTCCAAGTCTAGGTCCTTTTCAATTAACTACACCAAATTAGAAGGTGATTTGCAACAAAATCTTGAATCATTAGGCCAATTCTTGCTCACAAATATCAACTTCTCCAAATTGACCATTTGTAAACAACATCTTTTTAAATTTGTCAATATGTTGGTTAAAGAGAAAAACCTCTTTGTTTCAATTTGAGATTCTACAATGCTTAATATTTGGTCAGCTAAAAAATCAATAGTTGGAAATATGGATTCATGCTTCTCCCGCCACTAAAAAGGACATTTGATATCCTTGATGTTTATTTGGTATTTTTTGAACTCTCTACCCGAGAAGCTTTTTCATTGGTTTGTTAGTGATAACAATCTATTCAAAAATACTCAAATTACAATTTTCTTCACAACCAACTTTAGATTCTAACACATGATGTAAATGATTATAGCATTTGATAAGCATGGGATATAAGGATCTCTTGTCATATTCCTTAACAATAACCACAACTTCCTCATAGATAATATAAAACAATACTAAGTGAGTGCTTTCAAACCTAAGGTCTAGCATCAAAAACATGTTATAAGTTTTCTTAGCATTCTATTTTTTTAGAAAGGAAAAGAAAGATTCCAACACCCTCAAAACCTTATTTTTTCATGAAAGGCCAACAAAGACAACTCAAGAACAACCCCATAATCATGTATCAAATTGACTTGGGTTGGTGGGATTTTTGTTTCTTCCTTCAATTTCAAACACATTGTTATTACAAAATGCAATCCATCACTCAACAACTAATGGCGTTGAAATTGATTCAGAACATAGACATTCATAAGCAAGGAAATGCAATCAATAATTATTTGAGAAATGTGCCATGTAAGAGGAGGCATTTTTCCATTGATTTTGATAAAAGTTTGTCTACTATAACAAAGGTTAATAACAATCCAAATTGCAAAACTTCTCAGAACATAATCATTTTGGAGGCAAACTTTCAAACAAAATTTAATTTCAATGTTAATATTTTCAAACTATAGTTCAAATAAAAGCCTAAAATCTAAAGTTTCAAATCTGAATTATCCATGTTCAAATAAAACATCTTAAATGATAATAAATTGCTTTTTAAGTGAATTGTTTTTTACCTTATTTTAATTTTAGTGTTTAATTTTCTTGAACGGATGTTAAAGTCCTCAGAAGCCTTGTTCCATTCTTTGTCTACCTTTTCCAAACTTCTTAAGCCAAATTATATATTTTTGCAACTTTAATTGAACAAACTTAGAAACATATTTGAAATTTCAACATCTAATGTCACATATTGGCAAGCTTTAAAGAAAGCATGGTCAAAATAGAAACCTTGAAAGTTTTCCTCTAAACCTAAACATTCACATACCACAATGACTTTATAACAATTGTCCTAACATTAAAATTTGACCCCTCGTTTTTAACATAAGTAAGTTTTTTCCTTGACCCATATTCATCCAATAATTTTATCAAATTTCTTGCTAAGCCTTGAGTAGTAATTTTTGTTGTCTCAAACAAACCAATAGTGACATGTTTTGCCTACTAATTAGCCTTCAAATTTTTATCATAGAGGCAAAAGTCATGTGCACCTTGAAACATGATCCATAAACCAAAACTTGTTGAAATATTGCATATTGCATTTAGGTAACACCTATTGATAAAAATATTTTTCTTGAAAAAAAGACAACTTGAAGACATAAATGCAAGGTTAGATGCTTCATCCAAATACTTTTCACAAATTGCATTGGCAAGTGTTTTTTGATAACAAAAAAACCCAAGTTTTGTAAAACATTTTTTGCTACACATCATCCATTTTGAAAGGATCTTTTGTGAAAAAAAATTGAATTTTTTTCACTAAAAAGATTAGGCCTTTTATTAGTTGGTTGCCTCTAAATAGTTTTTTAATGGATTATTTGATCTTTTTTTCAAATGTTTTTTGCAATAATCGCATGGTTTGCATTCACTTGTTTGTTGAAAATTATTATGCCATTTGTTTTGTAATATTAAATTAAGCATTTTCTTGCTTGAGTTTTGGGATTAAATGCATTGACATGATGTCACAACAAAGAACACAACACATCATTTGAGGTTGTTACAATCAATGTTTTTGTTGTCATTAACATAGAAAAAACTCATCAAAATGCATTTTTGCCATGAGGTCTCCATTAAAATTTTTTGAGCATGCAACTTTTGAAGGTTCATTTTCATTCATTCTTCTTCATTTTTAAAAACTTTGATATATATTTTTTCCAAACTAGGATAATTCTCAGACATTTTTCCATACAAACATCATTGAATTTTTTTTCACATGTTTCATTTTCAATTGAAATTATGTTTTCATTTTCACTTGACTAGTTCATTTTTCAACAATTTTTCAAGAATCTTATTCAATAAGAATGGAGAAATTGAAACAAGAGATTGTTTTACCAAAGTGTGGTTTTAATTTTTTACTTGCAAATTGATTTAACCATCTACAATACATAATATAACTCAAAACATTTACCAACATTTATAAGGTCAAAATAATTCACTTAACCCTCCCTTATTCATGTAAAAAATGAATATGTAAAATGAAGTGTAAAACTAGAAGAAATTTGGAAATAAATGATTATAATTTTAGTTGTAACAAACACATGCAACTGCAAACCTTGTAGTCATCTTGGAAAAGTGGTAAAAGACAACAAGTTGCAAAAAAGTCCACATGGCATGTATAGTCACACCAGTAGTTGCATATTGCTTGTGACTATAGGGGTTTTTCATCCATTGATTAGTTGTAGGACTATGAAATTACATATATGACTACATAAAATGTTGGGCAACATTTTAAAAATCAATCAAATTTAAATGATTTATTATAATATTTTAAATCACATATGTTAAGTAAATTATTTATATTTATAAAAATAATGTAATATAATAATCAATATTATTGGTAATTTCATTATTTTTCATCCAATGAGTTGTTGACATGTGTCACTACCTAAGTTAGGTTAAAAATATTATTTGGGTAGCTAGGTAGGCCATTAGGTTAAGTAGCCTAACCACATAAGGTATAATATACAATCAACAAACCATTGTTGACCGCAACTATGTCACTTGTGAAGTTTGTTCCTTAGACCCCACGGAAGGATATCAACTACTTTGCCATCAAACAACCCCATTTAATTTGAAAATATAGTAGGTTGCATTTTAATTACCCCATATTTGATTTTAAACTTTGTACAAACATCAACTTCAATATTTCATATCTTATTGATATTTGTCCAAATGAAAAGTTAAAAAGTTTATTTTGAAATTATTGTCAATGATGTTCCATGATTAAATATATTTTTCCTTCCAAAAATGTACATTTAATTTGAATTTTTTTAATTAAAAAAAATTGAACTACATTTCAATGATGATTCATTAGAAAAACAAATTCAAGCACATGCTTTATGAATGGAAGATATTTTTAAAGGCTAATGTTTAATATTAAATAAATAATTAATTTATCTACCACATTTTAATCCTTCATTTCATTAAAAAAAAATACAATGTGATTATAATATATTAGAATTTTAGTTAATTCACATATATCTTTTATAAATGGATAATGTATCAATCACATTTCAAAAAAATAAATAAATTGTAAAATAATAATTATATTATTTATGATGCATAACATTTGTCTATATTTTAAATTTTAATCTAAAACATGTTTAGTAATGCTAGATAATGAATGAATTGAATGGAGTTTTAGGTTTTCTATTTTTACAAATATGATATATAAATTTAATTCAAAATTATTATAAATGTCTTATGATCAAATAAATGATATGTTTTAGAGATTTTAAACCTCTATTTAATTAAGGAATATATCATATTTGATTATGATTATAATATGTTATAATTTTACCAATAAAATTTAATTATATGTATAATATATAATTAGAAATAATCATATATAATAGTTATAAATAAATCATAACTCAAATATATATAGTAAAAAATAATAATTTGTATTATTAATGTCAATAAAAAATTAAAAATACCAACAAAAAATAAAACACATGTTGATTATCAAGTAAATATTATAATTCCAAAGATGCCACATATGTTTTAATCATCAAAATATTGTAAATGGAAAAATTATTGGGCCCCAGTTGCTAAAACAATTATTATGACCAATTGCAAAAGCAATTAAATTTTCATCCATCTAAGGATCCATTCAATATTGGATGACAAAATGCATTTTCATTGTGGCTTTTCCATCCAAATATGTAATAATCACAAACCATAATTGATTTGTGACTTCATTTGGGTTATATCAACATTGTAGTTGCATATATGATTACAAAAGTCACATATATGATTACATACATTTACGATTAAAATGACATGTATGACTAATCTAACAATAGTCATAAAAGTAGTTGATTTGGACACTAGTTGTATTTATAGTCATAACCATATGGTTGGAATGGACAAGATTTCTTTTAATGTAATGTAATGCAAAAACAAATATGAATCCTACAAACAACATACATATATCCTAATGTTAGAATGTTGCCAATAATAAACAAAGATTAAACTTGGAATAACAAAAAATGTTTGACCAAAATAAAGGGAAAAATAATTATTAAGGTGAAAGCATAGTATGGTGAGCTCTTTTAGGGTGTCACATTGTATTACTTTCTAAGGATGTGCATGTTTGAGTGCATTCCACCTCAAACTTTTGAAAGAATATCACAATATTTTTGCATATTATGTTAGAATATAGCTTAAGAAAAAAATTAGAGAAGAAACTATTTCATTTCATTTTATAAAGTGGGAAATTATAATATATTTGTGGAAATCAATGTAATGTACCTATGTACTCAGAAACACAAATATATTCCAAAGAATTTTTAAATGGTTTTTAGTTTTTATGAAAGTTGAAGATATATTGAACCATGCCATTTCACATAATATGAACCATGTTTGGATACCATGTGATTAATTTGTAAATTTTCATTGCAACAAATGAGTTTTTTTAGCAAAGATGCGATAAATGTGTGATAAATTGAAAATTTGACAAGAAATCACATCCACATAAAAGATGACAAACATAGCTAGATGGGCCATTTAAAAAAATTCATTAAAATTGATTATTTTAATGATTAATGAAACCCTAAAGTTAATGCAGTCAAAACAAGACTTTGGCTTTATTATACTAATGTATATTATAAATATACTCAAGGATCCTTCAATATATATAACGAAATTTATTATTATCTTAAAAATAATACTACATAACATTAGTTTTGTAAAAATATTTGTTGTAGGGTCAAAAACCAAAATTGATACCCAAAATTGAATGTACCATGCTTTTGAAATAATTATATTGTATTTATTATATATTGAATCCAAAAATGTCCCAAAGGGGACATTGTAGTGTGCTTTCACCCATTAACATTCAAATATAGGTTACGTAGGTCAAATTAGGTAAGCTAATACATATGTACTTGCCTTTTTTGACCTACTTAAACCTATTACTTACTTACCTACCTATATATTAAAAATTATTATTTTATAATAATCCATTAAAAAAAAATCTAGGTATAAATTCAAGTCATGAAATGATCTACCAATCATATTCTAACCATTCATTATATGACACCTCAACATTATATATGGCTTGTCCTCTTTAATAATTATAAGATGAAAAGTGCCATGTCAAACATTCAATGATTACTTGTCTTTTGTTATTCATCCGTTACAACTAAGAACCTTTAGTTATATAATGTCTGATATGACTACAAATTAAATTAGTCATATATGGAATCATAGATTTAAAAATGTATTTTAATGAAACCTAAGATACAATTTTAGCTAAATCATACTCTATTTTATTTAAATATCTTACATGGGTATTTTTTTAAGATTCAAACAAAGGGATAGGGTCTCATGGGTCGTTTTTCACCCCAATGGGTAGGTTGAATATCAATTTGAATATCAAAGTAAGTGATATCCAATGGTCTTCCTAATGAAAATTGGCTTAAACTCCTAATTGGTTTTCATTTCATTTCTAGTATTCACCCAATACTAGTTATTACATTGCGAACTAATGAATGCACAACAATGACCAATTTAGTAGGTGAAATGTAATTTAATAATAACTTATCCTATCATATAAAGTTGTAAGAATATCTTCCCAAATTTTGGAATCTACAAATAACACTTGTCAATCTCATTAGTCCATCCATTCGTCATCACATACAAATTTACATTTCATGGAAATAATAATCTAAAATTTGAAAAGATAATTGATTGTAAATTGTGAAAAAAATTCAAAATATGAGTTCCTTTGGCACACACCTAGTGTTGTTAGGACCTCCTTTGACAAATATTATGATTTGTTATGTATTGAAACAATATTGTTGTGTTTAGGTCAATTTGAAAATTTAT
>Ga0209208_10012245_pt1 | contig 10882 bp, 11 predicted proteins | sample S1TSphfallax_3_FD_187694 | JGI IMG/M metagenome (GOLD analysis project Ga0209208, IMG submission 187694) | Host-associated microbial communities from peat moss isolated from Minnesota, USA - S1T2_Fd - Sphagnum fallax MG (SPAdes) (version 2) | ecosystem: Host-associated > Plants > Peat moss >... | reverse complement strand
ATATTAATAGATAGTATGATATTGAATTTCACTCCTGATTCAAAAAAAATTTCATCACTTCAATTCACTTGAGATTGTTACGGTCGAATGAAAACATTATTACATATTATGATATTGAGTTTCACTCCTCTGATTCAATAAAATTTCTTTTCACTTTACTACTATGGATAGCAATATTGAGTTCATTCCCAGATCCAAATTTTTTTTTCTTCACTTCACTTCACTTCACTTGCGATTGTTATGGTCGGATTAACATTATAAAATATTATGGTATTGAGTTCCACTCCTCTGATTCAATAAAATTTCTTTTCACTTTACTACTACAGATAGCAATAATGAGTTCATTCCCCAGATTCAATAAAAAAAAAATTCTTCACTTTACTGACAGCTACTGATATTGAATTCATTTCTGATTCAATAATTCTTCTTCTTCTTCTTCTTCTTCATTTTCCGGATAGATAGCAAAGTTTGAGCTTTATTTTATAAAGGAAAGGAAAGGGGGGTAGGCTAAATAAGGGGGGTGAAGAAAGGATGCATTCAAAACACAAGGTGATTTTAAAAACATTTCTCAAAATGTACAAGAAATGTTTCTTGTATTTCCTCATCTAGAATTTATTATTGTTTGCTGCTTCCACTCGCTGTTGTTTGTTTGTTTGCTTCTTTCTTTTCTGTTGTTCTTGGTTTTTGGAGGAGCTTCTTAGTAATGCTCTTTTTTTTCCCTCTCTCTCTCTCTCTCTCCGTTCCTGTGTGAAGACATTGCAACATTTGCTAGTTTGTGAATCTTCGGTTTGTTTTGTAGTAGACTAGATTTTGCATTTGAATTCTGTCTTGTTGTATTATCTGTCTGTTTGTCTGTCTATCTATCTCCGCGGCTTCACTGCAGCTGTTTTCCGGATTTTGTGTTTTGGTGTGTGTGTGTGTGTATGGCGCTTCTTGTGTTGTTTGGTTTTGGTTCCGTGACCAGATCGCTGAATTGTTTGAACGAGAACGAAGCTATGCTAAGATGATTACTGCTGCCAGTGTTTTTTCTTTTGGCTTTCCTTGTAGTGGTGGTTCAAGCTCTGAATCTTATTGAATCTAGATCTCATTTTGATCTATGGTTCAAGCTCTGAATCTCTGTTTGTTTGCGCCGCTCTCCTCGGAGACGTCTTCCTCCTCCTCTTCTTCTTCTTTTTCTTCTTCTGTTTTTCTCTAGTTTCTTTTCCGTTCTTGAGCACCGCTTTCTAAAAATATACAAAATCATTTTGGCGTGTTTTGTCTGGTTAGGGACGAAGTCCAAGGGGGGGAGGATGTGTGTTGGACGATTGACGGCTGACTGATAATGGACATGGACACTGATCACGATTCTTTTATTCATAAGTAAGAGTTTCTTTTATTAGTGCACATGGTTGTTGCTTTGTGAAAAGAGAATGTGTCAGTGTTTCGGCTGCTTCTGAAGACGGGATTTTACAGCAGCAGCAAGATCGGAATCATTGCCGGCGTTTGGAGGAAACAGGCGAGAACTTTTGCGGCAGGTCTTTTGTGAAGAAGTGTTGGTAGCTAGCTAGTTGGAGAAACCAAATCATGGAATGGCTTTCTTCAGGCGGTAGGAATTGGGGGTCATCGGTTTCACATTTTCTTTCTGGTGCAAATCTCCGATCAGGCGATGATGCTTCTTCTTAGAAAGTTGTTGGAATTGAATCTTCTTCTTCTTCTTGCACCGCTGCTTCTAATACACGACAGTCTAAGCGCGCAAATGGAATTACGCGCATGGGTTCATCAACATGTGGCGCTCACGTTTCAGCCTGCAGCCACAATTCATGAGGAGCTTCTCCAGAACTTCAATACACACTGCTGGTCCAACAAGCACTACTGCATCTTGTAGCTGCTGCTGGAGGTACAGCTTTCTTTCGCAGTGACATCACATATGCTTGGATTTTGTCATATGTTCTTGCACGAAATGGGGATCCTACCATGCACACCTATGGCCACAGAAACTCTCTTATGTTGTAGATTTTTCTTATCTTTTCTTAGTTGAAATGAGGCAATGTGGACTTGCATTATATTAGATGCATGAATGCTTGTGCAATATGTATTATCCCGTTGCAGGAAGAGAGAACTACTTTCTTCACACCCCTGATTCTGTTGTTTTAGCTTCTAGCAATACTGCACACATGTCAAGTTGTTGAGGACAGGAGTGAGTGCAAGGTCATATATTTTTTTCTTTTGTTGACTGCTTGGAGGATATCAATATCTTTGTCCACAGGTCAGGCAAGAATTGACATATACAGGAGGAAATCAGTGACAATGGAAAAGGAATTGACTGTGCGACGCAGTTGGCCATGGAAGAAAAAATTCAATGACAGATTTGCTGCATCTCCTGAGTTTAAGTTTGGGGGCACGTCTCCTACTCCGCCCAAGCTATTTGATGAACAGGTCTTGCTCACTCCCAATTACATAAAGCCTTTTTTTTTTCAAACCTTTATCTTGAATTGTTTGCCCTGCTCAGGAATCAGAGTCCATGCAAAGTGGCTATGCTCATTGACAATGTAGTAGTTGATCATATGCAAAGTGGCTATATGGGTGCAGGAATTGACTAGAATACTGGAAGATCAATCACGTGTGGCTGATGAAGCTCTTCATGAGGCAGACGAGAAAGCAAAAGCCATGGCCAAAAAACTGGAGATGGCACTCTCTGAAATAGCTGCGAAGGACCAAGTGGTGAAAGAGCATATCAAAGTTGCAGAAGATGCTGTCATTGGTATTGTTTCACCCTCACTTCCACACCATTCCTTCCTCTCGTGTTGGCCCATTGTCAATGATGTATATGGGATACTAGTTCCCCCCCAAACTCAGCCATGAACCAGTGTTGGATGAATCTCACTCAATTTCTTTACCTGGGGACTGGGATTCTTGTACACTCAAATCTCCTCATTGACAGGTATCTGATGGTCAACATGAGTTAGAGAGTAATGCAGTCAAGAGTGTATCCAGATGTGTGAAGCCAATGTGACTAGTATGAACTTACAACAGATGGTTCCATTGATATCACTTCTGGTGCTCATCCTTTAGGTCAAATGTGATAGGGCTAATAATGGGGTTGTGTATTCATCTTAGTTTTGAATTCATGATCGATCCTCCTTGAATGATCCATTGAGTTAGGGATTGAGTTTGTATATATGTGGAGTAAGCAGGTTGGGAGAAAGCAGAGGTGGAAGCGGCAGAGTTTAAGACACAGCTGGATGCAGCAAAACAACAAAAGCTAGGGCTGGAAGATCGTGTGAAACACCTGGAGGGAGCTTTGAAAGGGTGCACACACCAGTTGCGGGTTGTGCGTGAAGAGCAAGAGCAGTGCATTCATGAAATAGTAGTGAAGAAGACACGTGAATATGATGAGTTACGTGCGGAGATGAATGCCAAATTGGCTGAGGCATCACAACTGTTGTCTCACACTTGCAATGAGCTTACAGTATCACGGGCAGATGCAAATGCTCTCACACTTGCATTAAAGGTATGTCATGAAAGACCAACAATTGACTTTCTCATCTGACTCACCTACCTGCCCCAATAATCATGATGCCAAATGGGGAGTTCAGTCCCTGACAGATGATGTTCTCACACTGACATTAACAGGACTATGGATATGAGCACCTAAAAAAGTCACGAATCCATTTGTTGACTTGGCCTCTATGTGGTTATTTGTTGCCTTGATGGGTTTTCATGAGTTCTTCTACCCTTTCAACTTGCTCACATCTTACTGAACTTTCACAGGAGCGGACAGCAGACTCTGCCAGCCTTGGGGAGGCAAAGCAATGTTTGGAGATGGAAATCCGGGTTTTGAAGGTTAACCAAATGCTGCTGCCCTTTATGCCCTGACTGTTCCAGCTCAGTTTTGGCCCCACTTTGCAGACCAATCCTATTCCAGTTGCTAATGCGGAAAGATATGAATGTGAAAACTGAAAATAGTACTTGGTGAATGCAAAACATCAATCTGTGCAGATACACCAAGAGGACCATGTGTAATCATGGTCAATCTGGAGGGAATGGTGGTGCAGAAGATCCTTGATTGCTGAAAGTCAATCCTAAAAATCCACATTACTTTGTCAAACTCTTAAATCTTGGTGCATGATGCTGTTTATGGTTAATTGCTCTGATTCATGGTCCTCATTGTGCCAGGTGAAACTAGATGGGGTGGAGAAAGATAATGTGACTCTGAAGCATGAAAACCAGATCCTTAAGAAGGATATAGAGATGCATAAAGGCAAGTGTGAATATCAGCAGAAGGCTTTGGATTCTGTTTCTCAACAGAATGTGGAGAATGTGAAAACTATTGCAAAGCTTGAGGCTGAGTGTACCCGTCTCCGCATTGCACTCAACAGAAAACTTCCATCAGGTATCTTTTCATGCCTTGCTTTTGGCTTTCTTTGACTTTCAGTTGTACAAGTGCACGTTGTGGTGGATCAGGCCTGTAAGGTTCTATGCTGATAGCCACCCAGATTCGGCAATTTCTCTGTGCTATCCAGGAGACTTTTTTTGATCCAACTGAAATTCTATGTATCCAGGCACTGTGCCAGCCAGCCGAACAAAACAGGAAATGAATCCTCAAGGAAAGGAACGAGGGCGGGTATCAGTACGTGGGCATGGAGGGATGGATGCTAAACGTATCCAGAAAACACAAGAACATGGACAAGAGAATAATGGGGCAGAAAATTTGAGTGAGGCTGATTTATTGGCCAAGAAGATCATGGCTATGGAGGAAGAAGTGGTCACACTGAAGGGAGCACTGGACAAGAGGACTGAGGAACTTCAAGCTTCTCGAATCATGTGTGCCAAAACAGCAAGCCAGTTATCAGCGGTTGAAGAACAGCTAGAGGCGGCCATGAGAGCAGGTAGATTTGTCTCTAAGTAACTTGAGGCAGATAGTGGATCATAGGGCTCCACATTGCTGCCGAAAGTTTCCAAATGGGGCCTCAGAATGTTTGTGGTTTTTCATAGGGTGCCACAGCAGGCAGCAATGTGTTCTAATTTCAAACGTTCTGGTTTTTTTTCCAGGAACTCCTAGTTCAGGAATTGGCAGGGATTCGGATATGTGGGCAGTTGTCCCCTTTGTTGAGCATGATGAATCCAACACTGTTGAAACCCTCAAAAGGCGGGATTCGCATAACATGGAATTGATGGATGATTTTGTGGAAATGGAGCGATTAGCAGTATTGCAGTCAGAAACTGCAATGCCAGAAGCAGGTGTGGAAACTGCATCTGTGGCCAGCTTACAACAGCAACTATCAGATTTGGAAAAAGCTCTAGCAGACAAGGACCAGGACTTGCAAGCCAGAAGTGCATCTCTGGTCCACTTACAACACCAAGTAGACGACTTGGAAAAAGCTCTGGAAGATAAGGCTCAGGATCTGCAAACTGCCAATGAGAGTTGCCGGGACTTGAATTTGAGGCTTGCAGACTCAGCAGAACAGATTGCTGCCTTGCAAGCCTGCAATGATGCCAATGAAACTTCAATGAGTAATCTACAGGTGCAATTGGATGGGTTAATTGCAGAGCAGGAAGGTGGTGGTGGAGCCTGGAGCCTCTCAAACCACAAGGATGTTCCAGAAGGTCTGCCTTTAATCGCAGAACTAAAGGCATGTGTTTCCACCATATCGACCCACTCATATACATTCTCTTGTATTTCTCAGGTTCCTTGAGGATTCATGGGTTGAATCATTTCTTGGATCGCATGATATGGAAATACAGACTTGCTAAGTCCTTTATCTCTCAGTTTTGTATGACTGGTTATTGTTGGTTGAAGGGGATAATTTCTTTTCACCCACACCCCAAAAAATTCTGGAGTGGCAATGATATTTGTCAACTGTGTACAATGCAGGGAAGCATTGCTCAATCAGAGCTGACAGTGGCACTGAGCAAACTTGTGCAAACTATTGAAGTCCTAGCACAAGCGGCAGCAGAAAGTGAATATTTTCCCTCAGCTTTAGAGCAACTAGACATAAATGCAACTGGACATATTGCTGCATCAATGCACTGGAAAGACTTTCAAATAGAATCTGCCCTTTCAAATCTCATCCGGGTGACAAACAATTTACTGCAAGGAAAAACTGAAATAGTCAACTTCATAGTGGAACTTGCAATTGCACTCAATAGCGTGATGGTAGTAGGGGACTTCTGTTCTCTCAAGCAACAGGTGAATGATTCAGTTAATGAGAGAATTGCTAGCACCACAGATTTAGAAATTGCAAAGGAAGAAATTGCCAACTTTGAAGAGGAGTTGCAAATGGCCCGAGCAGAACAGGCAGCTTTCGAGTCACACGTGCAGGCAGAGTTGGAGCGCTTCACAGACATTGAGTCTCAGATTGACCACCTCTCAAGTGAGAAAAGGGATTTGGAGCTTTCTTTATCAGAAGCCAATCAGCAGGTGAAGGATCTCAAGGAACAGCTTCAAGAAGTTGAGACCCTGTTGGAGGACTACCGACGGCAGGAAGTAAGTGAAAGTTTCAGGAAGTTTAGGAGATGCAAGATGACTATCAAAACAGATGCTTCTGTTCTTGAATTCAAATTCTAAATGAAGCACATTGAGGGTGAGGTGTCTTCTTATTATCCATAGAAATAGGCTTCAAGATTCTACACTTTCACCATCTGTTGTAAGGAGGCTTGAATCAAACATGGATCTGAAATGATCCTGCATTATCTGGATTCCTGCCTGGTCCATAGATTGCTTGCAAAATGGAAACATTTCTCCATCTTGGTGCAGCAGAATGCTCTTGTTGATCAGGTTTGATGAATCTCTTTTGTGGCAGTCTTTAACACAATGTCTAAGGTGAAAGTGTCAGCCAACGCAGGATTTAGAGAGGAAGGAAGATGAGATGATGGAAGATGAGCTGCTGGAGCTTTCATCTTCAAATCCTGGTCTAGCATCATGTCTTCGAGTGGCAGAGGCAGACATGAATCAATTGAATGAGAAGGTGGCTGCATTGGAGGTTGAACTTCACAGGGAACGCAACCGACACCAGGAGGTCGTTGCCAAACTCGAAGATTTGCAAGAACAGATTCACCGGTAAGTGATATCATCTTTGCCTTTCCATTTTCTTTCCAAGAGGGAATTCTTCATACTGATGACTCAAATTAGAGTATCATCATGTACATGACAAGACTATCTGTTGCTTCTGGAAATGCAATGGAAACTCAGGACACAGATGTTTGTATAATGTGTTTGCCTAAAATTTTGGGTATTAAATACTTATCTGTACACACCTCATGAGATGATGAAGTCAGTGGGAAGTCATGGTAGCTCATCACAGCTATTTGTCAATAAGGTGATGGTCTGACACTTTGTGAGTGACACTCATGAGGTTCTGACCACACTCACTGGCAACAACCTCCAAATTTTTGTTGTCAAGTTCACTCTGCAATCTCATCAGATATGCAACATCTTGACACCCTTGCTAGACATTTAACATTATTGATAGACCTTTCATTCTCTTGTCATCAAGGCAATAATCTATCTCGTTGGGTGGATGGACAGGGGAGCTGGCCACAGTGAGCACTCTGGCAGTTCACATGGCCGGGAAATTGAGTGGTCTCAACAGTCAATGTCAGATGATGATGACATGAAGACTGCCAGAAAGGTACCTGAAATTGAGTGCAACTATCTTCCCCATGTTGAATGACTTTGTTATGGTGTCAAGTAACTGGAAAATACAAAAATCTGCAGTCACATCCCAGTATTGAGGATCCTATGATAAATCAACTCAAAAAATAGTCTCACAAGTACCATGATTCCCAGGTTAATAGATGCTCACAATTCAGGCTTGCAATGGTAAAACTGTGGTGACCAGGCACAATAGATGCTCCTGCTTAAGGCTTTGTGATGTTTGCAGGAAAGGGAAATAGCAGCTGCTGCATTAGCTGAGTGTCAACGCACTATCTTAGCCTTGGGTAAGCAGCTCAAGGTACTTGGCATTCAAGACCTGCCGGATGCTAGTCTCACTGCAACAGCATCTCCGACCTCAATTCAAACCATGACACAAACCATGGAGCTTCTGCGGTGGCAGACTCAGGCTGTTGATGGTATGTTCCCTGGCAAAGATATCCCCTGGAGTAGCACTCCAAGGCCACGGGCCCAGAGCCCAATCCCAGTTCAGAATTCACCAGACCAGAATGGATCTCACTCTCCCTACCGAGGTTTCCAACAGACTGGGAATAATGGTGTCAGATCACCGCATTCAAACTTTGATGACCGGGTCTCAATACCTGCCTTTGCACCTGCTCAATCAGACTTGTCTGTCCCAGGGAATACACTATCAACTTCTGTTTTGAGAAGTGTAAGGACATTGCGAGCGAATTCAATGTTGAAAGCCACAAATGGCACCAACTTTTCAACCAATGGTGACAGCTCTTTGTTGGAAAATCCAGGAAGTTTATCCACAGTTAGTCGATTCTATTCCCGTTCACATAGTGAGACCAGTGAGTCTAATTAATACATTTCCAAGTTCAGTTGAATCTACAAATTCAGAAGTAAATTAAATTTGGAGGTGGTTACAAATTTCATACAGGGAGCAGATGTTGTGGTCCAGAAGTGAGTTCTGCACATATGGAAGGATTGCAGAAGCTTTGAAAATCAGCAAATAGTAAGTGGGAGCAGTTGCGTGATGAGTGTTTGGAGCACAACACTTCCTGTAAGTTATCAATTTATGCATTAGTGATGTAAAAGGACCTGTATCAGGTGTAGATTAAAAGCTTTTTAAAATCACAGTCACTGTGTTTTGGGCGTGATCTTCAACCAATTGTCACTGAACATTAATGTTGGGCTTACCATTTCCTGTCTCCACTTGGATGCTGTTCTGGAGCTGATGTTGATGTGTAGGGTAAGTCACCCATTTGCTGCCTCCTTCCTATGTCACTCCAGCATCTTGAATCAGTTTTGGAATGATGGGCGTCAACCATGCAAGTTTGCATCCCGACAGCAAAGGGCAATACCTCCATGAATTTAGGGTCTCTCACCCCAATGGACTTTCTACATGATATCTTTTTGTTGTTCTGACTTTGTGTTCACTATGTAAAGCAGGGGTTCATGTAAGATAAAGAATGTTGGAAAGAATTCCTTTGTATTTTAGAGTATACTCATCTTTTTGTTGTTCTGACACTGTTCACACTGTAAAGAAGGGGTTCAATTAAGATAAAGAAATTTGGAATATTTTCCTTGTATTTTTGAGTGTGCTTATTCCTGTGAAGCTGCCTCAACTTTGTCAGTGGGCACCCACAGAGTGTAATGCTTACCATGCTGGTGGGTAGAGTGGGTTGCACTCTTTTGACACTTGAAATCATGGCTCAAACTAATGAGGCTCCTGTGCATAAGTCCCTTTACCCTTTAGGAATGAAATTTGAAATTTGTTGAATAAAAGGGGTGTTAAGTGTTAACAGAGTGCAACCCAGTCTACCAACCAACCTGGTGAGTCCCTTGCACTCTGGGAATGCAAGTTTGAGGCAAGTTCCCAGGAAATAAGCACAATGAAACATGAAGGAATTTTTTCTAGAATTGTTTATCTTAAGTGAACCCTTTCTTGGAGAGCACAGGCTGCCTCCATCTTGAGGTGGGGCTGTTACTGCAAAGGAGGGTTCTTCTTCTAGGCTTGGAGTTTTATGGGGCTTACCTCCCCTTTCTTTAGTTGATATGCTTCTTGCAACTGGTGGAGGTTTCAGTACTTAGTGGTTCACTTACCTCCGTGTGGCATGCCTCTTTTGGGCTGTTTGCTTGCCTGGACTTTGGTCCTTGCTGTTTGTTTCTTTTTCTCTCCCTTTCTTGGGTGCTTTCTTTTTATGAAGTTTGGCAGGGTTTCTTGTTGGATTTTTGTTTGGAGAGGCTAAAATGCTTTGAGTAGGTACCTACAAAAGTCCATCACGAAGCCAAAGTCGAGAGGGTCTTGGGTGAGTCATACATTACAGCCAGCCAGCCAGCCAGGAGGAGGAGGATCTTTAAACCTTTCAACTGTATTGCAAGAAATTCCATGTGCCAAAAGAGAGATGTGAAGCAGTGTTTTTATAGGGGCAAATTTCCCTATTTTTGCAACCTGAAAAATATGATTTTAACACATACAAAGGATTTTTGGAAAACAATTGGTGAAGAAATAAAAAGAATGGGCTCCAAAATTCTCTTGACCTTCATCCTCTTGGAAAAATCAAAAAGGATTATTTGACAAAAACTCCTTCCGTAACCGGGACTCGAACCCGGGTCGCCTGGGTGAAAGCCAGGTATCCTAACCATCTAGACTATTACGGATGGATGGACTTCAACGGAAAGCTCCAGTCAAGTATCTTAGTTTATATAATTAAATTACAAGGGAGTTCACAAAGGAGCTGCTGTCTGAAAATACAAGAAGAGAATTTGACACGGTTCTGGTAATGGAAATCCCATGCATGGCAATAGTAAATAGGATTGGGCACTTAAAAGCCTATAAAACAACATTATAAGAGCATCTCCAGCAGTGCTCAGTATGTCATCGCACACAGTAAAACCAGATAACAGAAAGTTCAAATATGCCGGTTTGGCTCAGAAAAAATGGGTTTGTCTCAACATAATTGCAGAGTTTGTGGTTTGCTTTGTAAAGGCTGCTGCTGGAACGCTACGTACCTGCAGAAAAAAGTGTAGTTAATATGATCTCACTGCTGCTCAGTGTTTCTCATTGGCCTATCATAATGATTGGTCCAGGTGGTTTGCTATTAGTAGTTCCCCACCTATTTGCTGTCCTAGTTTCAGTTTCATGGGTGGGGTTGCAAAAAAAGTAAATAACTGAACTTGGATGTGAAAAATATTTTTCCAGGTATGTATTTTTGCAATGTTTTTGAAAACTATAATAAGCACCACTCTTTTCAGTTTTAGTTACTTACTGTTTTCCAACCC
>Ga0209208_10012243_pt1 | contig 10885 bp, 10 predicted proteins | sample S1TSphfallax_3_FD_187694 | JGI IMG/M metagenome (GOLD analysis project Ga0209208, IMG submission 187694) | Host-associated microbial communities from peat moss isolated from Minnesota, USA - S1T2_Fd - Sphagnum fallax MG (SPAdes) (version 2) | ecosystem: Host-associated > Plants > Peat moss >... | reverse complement strand
ATACTAAGCCATGAATCCTATAGGCTTTTACTACTAAAATTGGTACCCGAAATGTGAAGAAGGTGCATTGTTACATTGAATTGAAACAATCAACCATTTTAGAATCTTGATTTAATTTATACCATGAATGGCAATACTGTGGAATGTTAGGATTTGACACTTGTTGACAAAAATTATAGGCCAATCAAAACAGTAAATTTACTTGTAAGTAATGTAAGCCATTTTGCCTCATTGGTTTATCATTTGCCATTGTTATGGATGATTTAATGTATCTAATATTTTCTGGTTCATTGAAATGGAACAATTGCCTAAGAAAAGTATGAAGAAAAATGTGAGGTGAACCATATCATTTGTATGAAATGGCATTATATTCCAAAAGATGGGATTGTACAATTATGGTTTAGTATATTATAATACCTTTATTATTCTGGTATCTTCTTGATGACTTTTTTCCCTCATTTTTACCTTTGGCAATAAAATTAATGATTGCCCAAAATTCCTACAATTGGGATGGGAAAAAAAATTGTTCAAACAATTTTGCACTACTCAAGTAGCCAATAGTAATGTCAAACAAATTATTAGAATTTCAGCATCGTGAGTAGCTAATTTTCTAACTGATTTTGAGAAAAACTAATGCACATTGATGATGAGGAGGACATTGATTTGTCAAGGGAAAGATACAATTTTATCATGGTATCAGAGCAGGTTTAATACTACAAAGGTAGTAAGGATAGGAGAGTTTCTTGAAGTCTATATGGTTAGAACATAAAGGGTGTTCTCTGTACAGTCGAGGGACTGGTTGAAAGGATCTTTTCTTTTTCCCGCATTTAAAATCTTTGTGGAGTTCCCAAAAAATCCAACATGTTAGGTCTTGAAAGTACCATTATACAAAACAATAAGCTAGAAGGGGAATCAAATTATGTTCTTTGGAGATTTCACATCTAGACAATTTTGGAAAGAGAGGATCTTTGGGAGTTTGTAGAACTAGAGGAATATACTAGGCCCCCCATTTTATGTAATGCTTCCAGATCCTAAGGACACTAACATAATTAGGAAGTCCAAAACAAAGCCTTGTCCATTTGTGTGAGAACATGATTGAGTGTATAATTTTTGGACATGTATCTGTAGTACTAAAGGGCACTAGTACCAATGTGACTTTGCTTTCAAATTGAATGATTACGATGTTAAAAATATGTGCTAAGGTTTAACTTTATTTATTACCATATTGACATGGATTTTCAATTAAATTTGTAGTGATTTACCTAAATGAATACTCAATTTGGAGCTTTCAACCAAGTTTATTCAAAAAAAAATTCAAGTTATTAAATTGTCCATCATACTTATGCACCTAATTTCAATGAATCCAAAACTAATTGTTTTTACACAATTTTTAAAAATTTCATGACCTAAGGCATGTCAAATTTTTAATAATTTGGTGTAAGTATCAAGACACACGAACTTTTTGAGAAAATTAGTGCCTTACATTTTTAAATTGAAAATATTCATCTCAAATAATGGATGTGAATTTTTCAAAAAATCTAACAACATACTTCCCTTGAAGATAGTTGTAAAAACATTTCAACTTCAAACATTTAATTCAAAATATCACTTTTTTATGTACTCCTTCCAATGGACAAATTTTTAAATTTTTTATTTTTGATGAATTATTACAAATTACTATGATATTGCAAAACCCCAACTTTTATGTGTTTGGATACATATGAATGTCTTAGATGGTGGAATTTTTTCTTTTTTTCAAAAAATCAAAGTTTGGTGGTACTAACACCATGTTTGCATTAAGTTGTTTCTTGAGACATTTGGTGTTATGGCTAAAGTACAATCAAAGTACAATAAGATAATATCCAAATCTAAAACACTTATAGAATAAAAAGGTTGATTGCATGTAGATTGTGATTTTATCATTCAAATTCCATCAAAAATTATTATATAATCTTGGTGTGGAGTATTTTATTAAAGACATATGGAAAACTGTCATTTGGGACATCTTTGGTGCATTCAATCATGCTTTCACCCATCATTAAGTTGTTAGTAAAAAATTGGATTGTTTGATTTATTTTCATTGCAAAACTCCAAAAGAATGTTAGAGCATTTAAGAAAATGTTTTGAAGTCTTTAATAATGCAAAGAGACTAGGGTGAAATTATGTTAATAGGAACCAAAAGCAAGCATAATCATTGTTTAATTTTGTGTTTCTTACACCAAAAGTTTTTTAAAAGAATTTTAACTTGAAAATAAGTTAAATTTTTTGCACATTATCAAATTTAACGTCTTATTCTATAAATGTCCAAAATATGAAATTATTTCATTAACATTTGGATGTTCAAAGTAATGTAAAAAGACTTATAACCATTGTTTTTAAATTAAAAAAAGACTTATAGATGGACTTGGAAAATTTTGAAAATGACATATTTTTGGCAAATTTTTAACACAAACCTTAACAAAATAGTACAAAGAAAATTCTAAAGATTTTTTTAAAAAAGATTGAAAACTTTTACCAAAAATATTCCAAGAATATTCCCCAAAAAACAATCACCTAAGGTGGTGCCAGTGGTTTTTATTAACCCATTTGCACCCATTAGATATTCACAATAGATTTTCCAACCTCTAAATGGAAGAAGGATTTAACATTACAAAATTTGTGCACATGGTCCAATATATTGTTGATCAATTAACCCAATTTGATGAGTTGCCCAAGGATGAATAAATTGCCACTAAATTTTGATGATTTGGTTTGAATCATTTCAAGTGGAAAGGAAATGCCAACCATTGCTAAATTTGCTAAGCAACTAGAACTTGAAGAGAGTTGGATAATGAATCACAATCATCATCATCATGAAAAGGTTTTGGTTTTCAAGTTCAGAAGAATGTTCCAACAACAATAAAATGGATTGCCCAAATTTTGTTAATTTTGAGCCTAGAGAAAAACCAAATGTAAGTCAAACAACTTACATTTTGACTAATCAAGAACATGGTGATGCACATAGAAACAACATAGATATTACAATTCTAAAGGATTTTGAAATTGTGTTGTTAACTTTAACATTGGAATTAGGAGATGATGCTTGGATCTTTGATTCAAGAACAAGTACGCATGTAATAGGAAATCTTAGGCTTATAGGTGAAATTAAATAGCTTATAAATCGGTTTCATTTCAAGACTATTGAGTTGGACATGCTCATGCCATTTGTGGTGAAGGTGATGTCAACTTCTATTTTCCTAATGGAAAAATGAAGAAGATCATCAAACATTCCTATTGTGAAAACTTGACAAGGAACTTGCTATCTATAAAAACTATGATTGATGCAACATTGGTAGCAATCTTTGTTGTTGACAAACGTAATTTTCACTTAAGGTTATAGTGTGTCTTTTGAAAAAATGTTTTCAAGCAAAATAGTGCTTATTTTTTTGCATTTATGTGTTTTTGGTTGTAAGGTGTATGTACATTAGTACATGTAGCAAAGGAGGTTAGATAATTGAAGATGACTCCACATGCTATTAAATATAATCTTGTTGGTTATGATTCTCAAACTAAAGCCTAATATAGATGTTTTAATCCCTCTATTTGACAAAACATACATTTTAATGAGAAAGTCTTGGTGATAATAGTTTCATTCCAAAGATTGACTCATCTATCTCTCATGTACAACCCTTTAATTAAAAAACCAATTCTAATTCCCAATTATAACCAATCCAAATCCCAAGTAGTCAAGAAATTAGCACTAGTATAGAGCCTACATTTCTCTCATCAAAAAGTGATTCTTCTAAGGAAGCTCGTAAGCCTCAATCATCAAGAGGTGAAATGACCACATAGTTACAAGAGTCCAATCCACTAGGTTTACAAAAATCAACAAGGTTGTATAATCACTAGAAGAAATTCTTAAATTTATGAGTCCATATATGACTAATTTTGTAGTCATATTGGACATTGTATGAGTAAAAGCCGTTAGTTCTAACAGATGAGTAGCAAAGGACAAGCAATCATTTAATGTTTGACATGACATTTTTCATCCTATAATCATTAATGACAAGTCATAAAGCACAAGTCGTATATAATGCTAAGGTGTCATATAATGAATGACTAATATATAATTGGCAAACACTAAACCATTTGATTACTCTAATTTATACCTAGATTAAAATCATTTTTTTAGATTATTATTAAAAAATATTTTTAAAAGGTAGGTATGTAAGTAATAGGTCTAGGTAGGTTAAATAAGGCAAGTAGGTAGGTAGAGTTTAACCTACATAACTTGACTTATGTAACCTATGTGACCTACTTATGTAACTACTTTAATCTAGTCTACTTACCCTAGCACTTTAAGAACACACATAGGTTGCAAGTATTATGAATTGAACCCTTCACCTTTATAATGATAACCATGTCCTTACCAATGGACTACAACATCAAAAGGTGTCCAATTTTGGTCAAGTTTTTTTTTTTCCACATGTTTATTGCATATCATTACAAGACTATGAGGTAGGTAGCAAGTGGTAGGATGATAGGTAGTAAGTGAAAAGATTATAGGAAATAAAAGGTAGGTAGGTTGACAAAGTAAGTAGGTGGGTGAGTGGGTAGGTAAGTAAGTGGATGGGCAGGTGAATGGCTACATAGGTAGGTAAATAAATGGATAGTAAGTAGGTGGGTGCATGGGTGGGTAGGTAAGTAAGTGGATAATAGGTAGGTGGGTGGGTGGGTTGGTGGGTAGGTAAATGGGTAATAGGTAGGAAGGTGGGTGGGTTGGTGGGTAGGTAAATGGGTAGTAGGTAGGAAGGTGGGTGGGTTGGTGGGTAGGTAAATGGGTAATAGGTAGGTGGGTGAATGCACACTAAGGTGGCTCACTTTTTATCATTTTTTGGACTTTTAGCAATGTGTAATTTATTCAAATGCCACAAACACATTGTAAAACCATCAATTTGACAAAAATATTTATAAATTAAAATTGCCAACTTGAATAATAATAGTTATTGAGGGGTGAAATTCAATAAACATACACTAATCGTATTGTAATGGACTTTTAAAGTGAACATATGGACAATGGTCTAGGTTATGCATTAGCATTCAAATGCATTTTTTGTTATGATTTCATCTCAATATTTTTTATAGGGACTCATTATATGATACTTGAAGGAAAAGAAAATATGGATTGAAAAAAATTACAACAAAAAATTTAACCAACAAATAATTATGGACTTTTGAATGACCAAATTTGCACCTTATTTTTTTAAATCCCTATCTTGGTCATTTTTTATTGGATTGATATTTTCCCCCCCTAACATGTATGTTAAAGAATTATCTAGATGGGTAGCCTTTCATATGGACTTTATTAGTTGATTAATCATCACGTGAAGCCCACTCAAAATTGGTTTTTAATTGTTTTTTCCATTTTAGTGTTAAAATATGAACTTTTGGGATTGGGACTCTTGTGTTTTTTGAGCCACCCTAATTTGCATCTACCCAGGTAGGTAGGTGGGTGGGTAGATAAATAGGTAGGTGGGGGGTAGGTTGTCCATGTTCATATCAAATGATTTTTAGTCATTTTTTAATCATTATAATGACAATTGGACATCCATGTTATTTTGTCATCAATCATGGATGCCATATGGATGAAATAAAATTGACGAAAACTAACATCCCCTATCTTATTACCACCTCATCATCTATTACTCACATGCCCCATTAACACATGAGTACAATTTTTTACACAAGTTGGTAGTCCCCAAGTTAACATCAACATTCAAACCCTTCATTTGTCCAATGGCTTAGTCCTATTCATAATGCCTTGTAAGCACCAAAAACTATGTAATCTACCTACTTCCTTAACACAATGTCAATCATATACATGTATATCCTACATGGAATATTTATGTAACATGCAAATTGTAATTTAAAAATGTCAAAACTTTGTACAAGGAATCTCCTCTATAGGGCTACTTTGAAGCAACCCAAAATAGGATTTATAGAAGAGGGGCCCTTGGAGTTGTTAGTTTGGGCTTTTGAATGCCACCAAGGATATATACAACATTAGATGCATGTTAATTTAATATATTGTTACACAACATGTTCATTTCTCTTGTGTCTTTGTTACTAGATCTTGCTAAATTTCTTTAGCTTCAAACTTTTGATTTTGTTGTAGAAGATGACATAATAAAAAAAAATGTTGAAAGTTTGGACATCAAATTTAGGTGATGGTGTCAAGATTTGTGTTAGGTTAGGTATTTGAAGGGTGTATGTCTTAATGCAAGGGAATGCTTGAACATTACCATTGAAAACTTCATGTTAAAGTGCAAGGAGAAAACAACTTGTTGTTTTTAGTTGGATTTTATGAGAAAAATCCTTGCATGGGAGAAAGGTATATCGCTAAGAAAATTGTTGAAGTTTTGTAGAAAATGTGGGTATTAAACAAAGGTTTATGGATCTTTGTCATATTCTAGGTTGTGGACATGTTGTGATAGAATACTTAAATTTTTTAGCAAATCCATCATATGAGAGAAATTAAAACAGTTTGCCAAAATGACTATGAAACTAATGCTATGAAATTACCATGATTCGTATTGGCATTGAATCTAAATGCACCAATTTTTGTTTCAACAACATATTTGGCATTTGAAGATTTTTCAAGCTAGAATTAATGGAGGTTCATTTACATCTTCCTTCATAATTTTGAAAAATATCAGATGAAGTAACATAATGTTGCCGGTTATGATGAAAACAACTTCATGGTTAAAAAGTTGGATGGGTGATTGATCTTGAAGATGAAGATGAGTTTTTTTATTTTGAAGAACATGGTTTGGAACTTGAGATTGCCCCCTATTATGTACCTCACTTAGTTTTCCTTTAATCTTATAATACCACATACAAAGCAACATTCCCTAAAGGCCTCCTAAAAAACCATTTTATTGGACTAGTTTCCCTCACCTTAAACACAAGGAGGCTTTAAAAAAAACCTAGTCCATTTTAGTGGCCATTTATATATATTTCTAACAAATCCAACTAGAATTATTTTTAATCAATATCTCTACCCACATCTCCTAAATCAAAAAGTATAGGTAGTTAAAATAAAGGTACTTACATTATGTTTACACCTTTATTATAATAGGGTCAAGGCATGATTAGGGTACCACATTCGAACCCTAAGGACTCCCAAATTCACCTTTTTCTTCACTTTTCCCATGACTTGTATTAGATTTCACCTTTTTTTCTCATGTCAAATGATATAATTTTGTTTTGAATTTTTTGTAAGCCTTTAATGTATCTATTGTTTTCACTTATGAAAGTGAAAATAGTAAAATTTATCCAATGTGGGTCATATTTTATCAATGGCCAAAATTCCCAAAGATTTGACTTTTTGAAATTTTTTACATTGCAATAGGGCATTTGATTCTTATCACATTCATACACTTTATACACATTAAGACATAAAGTGTTTGTGGTAAAAAAATTGGGCCAAAAGAAGTTGTTTAGACATCCCTTATGGGTCTTTGAACCTTTTTTATCATGAGACAAAGTCTTTGATTTTTTTCAAGGACTTGGTCGGAATCCTTAAACTTGTTCAAAATTGACATTTTATGCATAGAATGGTACTTTTGTAATGTATCTATCTATGAATAAAATCAAACTTTCAATATGAATGTGTCATTAAGTTTCAACATGTTCAAGTAAGGGGGTCAAGTGAATATAAAATGAAACAATTTTTTTGGGTACCCTAACCAAATTTTGACCCAATAACTTAAAACTTTTTATCAACATGGTAATTCTTTGCCTAACCACAAGCATAAGAAAGTTTCTCTCCTATGTTCTACAACCTTCTAATATTTTTTATTCTCTCTTCTAAACTAATTTTTATTTTTTGCCTGATTCTTCTTTTGAATATGGCATATGGGCCAGAATATCAAAGGGGCAATTTTGAATATTTCTTCAACCTCAAGGCACTTCTCAAGGGCTTGACTTTCAAATACACTTTGTCATTAACTTCAAATTCCCTAAGGCTTAAATTTTTGTCAACATAAAACTTGGCTTGTTTTTGGGCACTTTCAATGTTTTCTTTGACCAATTTCAAAGTATATTGCATATTAATAATCATTTCATTTACTATCTTGGAAATAGGTGTTGAAATGGAAAGGGGAGTTAAATATTCTTGCATGTATAAGGCATGGAATGTGCTTGTTTTAATGGAGGAATGCCGATTTCCATTATATGCAAATTCCACCAAATATTTTCCCCAAGTTCCTCGTCGATGGTCAACGTACATTTTTAACATAATATCTTTTAAGGTATAATTAATCCTCTCTATTTGTGCATCCATTTCTAGATGATAAGTGTTTTATATAATGCATAACCAATCCAAAATCAAATTGTTGTAACCTTTCCACCCATCTATGTTGTCTTCTACTTAAATTGGGTTGGGTGGTTAGGTATTTCAAACTTTCATGGTTAGTTTCAATGTTAAATTTTTTTCCAAACAAATATATAGTGACTCCAAATTTTCAAAACATGGATCACAACTAGTAGTTCCTTCTCATGGGTGGGCAACTTAATTTTATATTCATAGGTAGACTTGTCTTTCCTACATCAATACAACACCTATGGCCAAACCATTAACATTAGTGCATAAAACTAGACCATTTACTTTTAGGTCAATGACCTTTAGCACATGAGTAGATGTCAATGCCTTCTTCAAGGCTTCAAAGCTTTCTTCACATCTTGAACTCCATAAAATGTCTTGGGAGCTACTTTTTCTTCTTAATAAATCACTTAAAAACATTGCCATCTAAAATAAATTCTTCACAAATCACCTATAAAAACTAGCCAAACCTAAGAAGGTTTTCACTTCCATCTAATTTTTAAGAATTGGCCATTCAGCCACAACTTTGATCTTTATGGGATCTATTACCATTCTTTTGTCCAAGATTACATGTCCAAGGTAGTCTACTTGGATAATAACAAATTTGCACTTTTTTTCTTTGTAAATAGCTTATTAGTTTTTAGGACTTCACATACAACCTTCAAATGTTCCACATGTTTTTTTTTGGGATTCAGAATATATTAATATATAGTCTAAAAACACAAACACCAATTTACTTGGTTACTTTTGAAACAAGAAGTTTGTAAGGTTTATAAAGCCCATAGTTAGTTTTTAAAACTATTTTTGGTATATTTTGTTCTTTCACATGAATATATGGTGGTAGCCACTTCTGAAATTTATCTTGGAAAATATCTTAACAACATAAAGATGATTTAGAAGATCATCTATCCTTGGTAAGGGATTTTTATTTTTTATCATGACCTTATTTAAACTATTGCATTCCACACAAAATCTAAGAATGTCATCTTTCTATTTAACAAAATGCATGTACAATGGCACCCCAAGGGGACTTACTAGGCTTTACATACCCTTTGTCCAAATGGTCACTTAATTGTTGTTCTAAATCTTTATTTTCCATAAAGGAATGACGATAGGGAGTTTTAACAATTAGTTTTGCATTAAGGTCTAGGTCAATGGCATGATCCACCTCCGTAGTTGGTGGCATCCCCAATGAATCTATTGGAAAAACATTAGGATATTCTTTCAACAAATTATCCAATAGTCCATTCTACTCATTTCCTTTCCCACAACCCTTGATTGGCTAATCATGCACAAATACAAAGAACAATTATACATTTCCATGTATAAGTTTTTTCAATTAAGTTGTCAAAAGCAACTTGGGGTATTTAGGGGGTTTTAGGTAGGGCTTGCATACTTATAAGTCCAAAAGATGTAACATCTAGTTTGGTGCCACAAATCAATCCATGTTTACATGCCACCCATGCATTTATTGGTTTTAGCCAGTGCATTTCCAAAATTATGTCATAAACATTATTAGGCCAAATTTCAAAATTAGAAAAAAAATCCCTATAAATCAAGGATGGGAACCCATCCAACAAAAGTACAAGGCAAATGAGGACACAAGTAAACACAACCCAAAGAAGAAACAAAAAAAATTATCAACAAAAATCAAGTAAAAACAACATACAAAAAATATTCATGGTTATGAAATTACAATCATTGGCCTAAGATGAAAAAGTTGTCATCTACCACAAATCGACTAGTGACAAGGTGCACTAATTACAATGTGTGGAAGAAATGAAGAACCCCAACCAAATGCAACAACCTATTGAATATTCATTATGGCTTACACATGTTATAGGGTTATGGACACATGTTGTCAATAATAAGACACAAGCATTGAGTGGGACTAAAGAAAAATACTAATGACACGCAATAGTGGTCTATGAACAAGCGGTCAAAAATGAATCAAAACAAGAATGAAATCACCCATACATTTCAATAGCAAAGGGAATGAAGTCATCACCTAATGTTTGTTCAGTGCATGATCATGATTTTTCTTGAACAACCATCATCATTGCATGTGTTATTGTCATCAATGCTCATTGCACCATGTTTGGACAAGTTAGGTCAACAATGATGATGTTTAGCAAGGTTCAAAAACCATTTTTGGTGATAAAGATATCTATTCATCGTTGAGTGCAGTGAGGGAAACAGTGGGAGACCTCCCTTTGAACATGTGTTCCATTTTCCAAAACAATAATTACAATAGTATTCCGAAATGTATCATGGGCTACTATATGTTCATTCATGCAAGGATACCAAAGTAAATGGGTACTTAGATCGTCAATGGTATGACCACATTAACATTATGAAAGGTGGGCAACCATAGGATGTGGTAAACCAAGACATTAGTGCTACAAGGAAAATGGGTTAAGGATAAATGAAATGTAGGTGTGGTAGGACAAACTAATAACCACATGTCGGCCCCTGGACCCACATAGGAGTGAAGATGTGCTCGCATGACATTTGAAGGAACGT
>Ga0209208_10012242_pt1 | contig 10885 bp, 9 predicted proteins | sample S1TSphfallax_3_FD_187694 | JGI IMG/M metagenome (GOLD analysis project Ga0209208, IMG submission 187694) | Host-associated microbial communities from peat moss isolated from Minnesota, USA - S1T2_Fd - Sphagnum fallax MG (SPAdes) (version 2) | ecosystem: Host-associated > Plants > Peat moss >... | reverse complement strand
CAAACTTAGAATTGTTGAATTATTTAAAGGTTTTTTAAATTTTTGCTTGTGTGGAAGAGCGTGTTCTAGCCAGGTGACAAGAAGCCCACTACAAACGCAGAATTGTTGAATTATTTAAAGTTTTTTAAAAAAATTGCTTTTGAGGAACAACGTTTTCTAGCCAGATGACAAGAAGCCCACTAAAAGTTAGAATTTTTGAATTATTTAAAGTTTTAAAATTTTTTTGCTTGTGAGGAACAGTGTGTTCTAGGTAGGTGAGAATAAATCCTCTCATCAAGGGATGACGAAAGCTTGGATGAGGATTTTCCTTTCTCGTCAGGGTACAGGTCTAGACCTGAGTTGGGCGGTTCTGGATTCCTAACCTGGTTTTCAACCTAGTTCTCATGCTGGATCTCACAGTGAGAACCAGTTGACATGGTTGAATACGAAAATCAACCTTCAGTTATCACATGAACAAGAATTGGTGATGAGAACTGGCTCTCTTTCTTTTTTTTCTGAAGTACCGGCCAAGTTCTCTCACAGAACTTACATCCAGGTCATGGTAGTTTAGGGTTTAGGGTTCTTAAAAAGTTGCAGTCACCTATTTCTGATTTTTTTTTTTCAATGCACTTTGAGAGGATACAACTTGTAGTTTGTAGCTAGTTGTTTGTTGTTTTGTGTGTCATCTTGCAATTTCGGATTACTAATGTTGGAGCACATTTTTTAGAAATCGATTTCAATGAGTTCAGACACACACTCTAGTTAAGTTGCTTAACAAGTCACAATGCCTAAAAACATATTAAAGAGCATAGAGAATGGTAAGTTGTTTTAATCAGGGCACAAATTAATAATTGTGTCATTAATGGAGCGGTGATATCCATTTGACTTGTTGTGCCTTGGACATCATCTTGTTGCATGGAAGTGGAGTCAAAAAACTTGATAAACATGTTGTAGCACATCTTTTAAAATCTCTACGTGAGCAAACTAAGTTTTGGAGGCTTTATAATTGCATCACATGGGCTTTTTTGTGTGAATGAGGGTAGATCTTTAAATTGTTCAATGTTCAAGTCATGCATTGTGTTATTTGCTACAAGGTAATAGTCTTGGAATCCTTCTTCAACAAATTGAATGGTAGGAAGGCTTCATCACTTAATTCACAACTAATGGTATCAAAACCATGAGAAAGCTTGTAGATGCAAAAAATTTACAATATCTCACAAATTGCTTGAAGAAGTGAACAACACAACGAAATGCCCATTGCTTTGACAATCCACTAAAAATATGCTTACAATTGGACCAACATCATTTTAAACTTTCTTTAGTGATGTACATTTAGTTTAAAATGATCATGAGCAATAACAAACATTTAAAAACAAGATTTAGATCTCTTCAATTTTTCTTATCAATTTTTTTTACCAATTTCAATTGTTGAGAATGCTTGTTTATATACAAAATTGCGGTCATTGTGCCTTTGAGTGGTTTTCCCTTGCAGGGAGGTGCATTTCAAAAATAATGTCATATTTAATTTGGTGGAGAAGACCAAAACAATCTATGTTCATTACCTACCTTGTCAAAATGCTTATTTATAACAACTTTCAATCTTTGGATGTCAATAACTACCCATATTGACAAGTTCAACTTATTGCCAATTTCATTTTCATAGATTGGCACTTCAACACACATTACAATAAGCTTGTTTGAGGCAATTGAAACAAGTAATGAAATTATGGTAATGAAGCTTCAAATTTTGCTTGATAGATCATATGGATTTAGGATAAAAATTATTGTTTACATCAATGATGATTCAAGTGCTAATTTGGGACCAATGACCACACCTTTGAAACTTGTTAATTGAGTTGTGAAATTGCAAGGTTGGGGGAGCCTTTCTAAGGCACATTTTTAGGCGTGACACATTTTTAAAATTTTAAAACACTAAAACAAACTGTGACAAAGGCATATTTTATTCTAAATCTAAACACAAAACAAGAACAAAAATAATGCAAGAGGAAGGTTCAAATAGATTTCTATTATGAAAAAATATATGAAACCATATAACATAAATATGAAAAAATAAGGTTATGATGCAAATTGTACTTCAAACTAATGTTGAATAAATTAATCTAAGTAATGAAGGGAACTACATGCCAACAAATGCATAAAATAATAACAAAAACCATTGTCAAATTGTTGAACAAATAATGCTTTTAGTTGAATGATCAAAGACAAGATATTATTTCAGTAATTATGTGTAAAAAATTTCAAATTTTGAATTGTGAAAATGAGTTTCCATTAGGTTTCTAACATTACAAGTAACTTTTCAAGTTTATTTTTGTACTATGGGTTCTTGTTTCAAATGGGTGTCAAGTAAATTCTAACAAACAAAGCAGAATTTTCTTTTAATGATGGGCTCAAATATATGATGTGCACAACATTTTATCTTGTTTTTTAAAATGCTTTTTGTGGAATTTTTTATCTTGCCAAGTGTGTTTGAGAGATGTTTCAAACTTGTTCCCATGTTTGTTCATTGATGTCTTAGCCTTGTCAATGTAAAATGTATTGCAAATGGTGATTTGGCATAATATCAAAATCAAAAAATAAATTATTTTATATTTTTGTTCACCATTGATTTCAATAAAGAGAGATGTCTTAGGTGAAAGTATTCCTAGGATGATGGACACATTGTAAGACTTTAATAATGAGACATGAAACACATAGTGGACCTTCATGGAGTTTAAAGTTTTAAACGTACTTCACTTCCAAAATATTTTTCACAAAATGACGGAAAAGCCTCTCACAGTCACACTGCAGACATACCCCCCCAGCCAAGAGCAAGTCAGAGCTCCACTTGCTTAGCCACACTGCAGACATACGCACCCAGGCAAGAGCAAATCAGAGCTCCACTTGCTTAGTGCATTGCAGCAGTTGCCGAAGTGGAGCTCTGTCTCATCGTCCTCGGGTTTTGCTTCTGCATTAAAGAGACACAAGCACAGAGAGAGAGAGAGAGAGAGAGAGAGAGAGAGTCACACACACAGAAGAGAAGAGAAGAAGTCTGCGATGGGGCATCCGGTTGCATTGGCTGGCGTTTTGGCACTTTTGAGTTGCATCTTTGCGATACACAACTGGCACAAGACGCCTGATCGTCTGCCCCTCTGGTGGGACTTGCAAGGTACCTTCAAAGACTTGTAATCTTATCATTATGCTTCGATCGAATCATGGACATGATATACAGTTGTAGATAATTACATTTTGATAATGATGATGATGATGAGGGACTTAGATGCTAATATTGAAGTGCAGACTTTGGAATTTTTCATGGGAGTTTTGCACCTGTTACGTCATTGAGAGAGAGAGAGAGTGTGTGTCTGTGTGTGCAGCACATCCATTGTTGTACGGGCCCAGATGGTTCGGCCTTCTGTTTCTCCCTGTGTTCTTTGTTCTCATCTCGTACCTCCTGTACCTGGTGAGCTTGCAGGACAGCAGATTGCAGAGTGCAGGGTAAGCTATTCTACCATCTCAGCTCGGATTCTCTTTCTCTCATCAAACCTGCAGTCATCTGAAGTGTGAGAAAACCAGTTGCTAGATGATCAAATATAAGTAAGAGGCGCCACAGAAAAATCTGGGGATCGGAATATTGTCCTCAGAATCAAAGGTGGATGTGTTTATAACCATGCTCGAAGTAGCAAGACTTTGATCACCACCAAATGGAACAAACGTTGCAGCTGAGAATATTTGCCTTGTGTTGCAGGGAATTGTCGAAGCGTTCCGCTGATCATCTCATCCTGTTTCCAGCTTTGTTTCTCTGCACTGTCCAGAACATCATCATCCTTCCAGGAGCCAAGAGTGGGACAGATGACTTCGATGCTAATCTCTTCGTGCTCATGGCTGCTCTCTGGCTCCTTTGGTTCGGCCATATCGTTCAGGTACGTCTGGAACTCATTGGATGATTACGAGAAGACTCGATGAGCTCCGTTGATGACAGCTCCTCGTGCAGGCTATGTAATATGTGCAGGTATCTGCGGGAAGAAGCTGCGCCTGTTGTCGTGGTTCTGAGCGGTCATGTGTGCTTGTGGTGTGCAGTTTCTGGAGCCAAACAGTGTGTTTGGTTTCATCACACCATGGACATCAGACGACAGCAACTTCACTTACACCCAGCAAATCGGAGGTACATAAGTTTGCAATATATCCTCTTCTCATGAATCCAGCAGCTTAAGCAGGATCTAGCGAGGTCTGCAGTGTACTCTATTCATCTTACCTTTGGGAATTTCCAAAACTCAAGTGTTGTCGTTCTTCTTCTTCATGACTGCAGGCAAGATCGTCGCAGTATCGGCAGTGATATTGTTGATAGCTGCCTGGTTTGTGCCTGTCGGCTGGCCTCTGTTGGTTGTTCTGTTGGTATTCTTCTTCGGCCCCTTCGTGGTCATTTGGGGACTCTCTTATGGTTATACCACAAGCTCATCAGGAGCTGATCAGCCTCTCTTGAATAACTAAGGTCGAGGGGTCGAGACGGACATGCTGCAAAGCTGCAGGAAATCTGCTGCAAAACGGATCCATCATGCCATGAAAAGCTTCAGTTGATGATTCTCTGTTTCTAACTTTAAGATCAGATTTCATGTGACCTTTAGTCTTGAAGATCTTTGCCTGGGTGATTTTGCTTTATGAATACTTTGCTCCATAAGATGATTCACTCTTTCTTTTTCCTTTGCAGAATAATAGCAGACGTATATCTGCTTGTTATCTTTTCCTTGTAGAAAAAAAGCAGACGTTCTTCTGCTTGCTATCCCAATGTGTGAGAGACATGTGAAATATTATCTGTGGATATGATGAATGGCCATGTTCCATAGAAGTGCACTCACGTACTCTAGAAGTTCTAGATCCAATACGCAAAGTTTTTAGGTACTGACAGGTTTTGATTTTTTGAAATATTCACTAGATCTGAAACCAAGGAGTTTTATGTTCTCAAGAACATATTAGACCTGGACCTAACAGTTCTAATTAGACCTGGACCTAAAACTGGCCAACAAAAGTCTGTACATCTAAAATCTTAAGTCTAGCGTCACTTCAGTTGGAGACGAAGTACCTAAAAGCCTGAAAACTCTCCACATTGTTGTCACATAGTTTAGGAACACTAGCAGGTGATTGTTTGTGCAGTGATCCTCATCAACATATAATACAATTATTGGTTAAAACTTGTAAGAAGATGAGTTAGTGGGCTCAGTTGAGAGTTCATAACTAGCAATTTTTAATGGTTTCATACATACACTGAAGATACAGGATTTGTTTTGGTTTAAGAAGAGTCTGAACCAGTGTTGTACGTGTCAGTGTCAATACGACATGGAAATCCAGCGCAAGTGTTAAATGATTTACACTTGCATGTCCAAATTTTTTACACTTACTCTTATCCTGTTGCAATGTATATATACTTTTTAACACTTACACAGCCTTGTGTAAATGGTTTGGGGCGTGTATATGTAAATACTAAAATTATTTGTAAACTCACCCTCTCTTTGGGCCTCCTTTCACCCCAAACCCATCTTTCACGGGTATCCATAAAGTAAGGAAATTTTATTAAATTTAGGAATGAAATGCTGAAAATCAGCATTTAATGCACAAGGTTCAAGATTAATTATAGTAGGCTTTACAATGACGAGCAATGAAAATATATGCAGCAACAGTGGAGGCGCTAAAGAAAAAGGAAAGACAGGGTCAGATCAGCAGAAAAGCTGATGTCCCCCCACCCTTGAATGCTGATTTTTTTAATTTTTTTGAATCTCACCCTATTTATGATCAAACTCAGGGTTCTAGTGTTGTTTTCCTTACTTTATAGATAACTTTATTATATATATTTAATGACCAGACTTTCTTACAAAGTCATATGAATTAATTAGTGGAGGTAGGCCTGAGGGCTCAAAACGCAATCTGAAATTTCAGAGCGTCACGTGGCATCATTTTAAACAGCTTCAAAGCCAGGGTGAACCAGCACCTATGTTGGTACCTTGACCTTTTTGAGTGAGGCCTCTCAGTGGCCATATTAAGCCCAAAAAATGTTAAATCTGAACTCAGATACCCTGATTTAGTCTAAGCATTGGATATTTGTAATGTTTAGAAATAATTTAAATAGACTGGCTTGGCCTGTTGGCTGATTGAATATCATTGAAACTACTTAATTGCTAGATGGGAATTTGAAAAAGTTTCTCAGAGTCCACAATTTTTTTATAAAACCAATCAAGGCATTGAGGCTAGTGTTGCCCTGTTATTAGGTACTAATAAAGGGCACAATGATAGGCTATTGCAACCTACATGCCGGTTCTCACTAGCAGCAATATTTATTTTGGGAAAAAAAAAAAGGTGAGCTAGAGTTGCACAAGAAGTCCAAGCTTGATGGACCATATAATTCATAGGGCTCTTGTGAAAGTCCCCTCTGATCTCATTTGTATCATTGAATCCATCAAAGACATGTCTGTGGACATCAGTTGCAGAAAGCGTCCACGTGCTGAAGAAGACTTATGTATGCCAGTGATTTTGCAGCTGCTGCTAGCTTGTTTATCCCCCGTCCCCCCCACCACCCCCCATGTAGTAGGCTAAGTAGTATTCAGTTTTCTGGGCAGCTTGGTCTACAACATTAGAGAACAACAGTCTGTTAAGATCCTGTAAATAGTCCAACTGTTCCAAATTAGTACTGTTCTTTTCTCCAAGTCTGATACTGTGACTAGCAATCATTCAGTGTGTTTGTAGTTGCTGGAAACAACAGGCTGAAATTTTCAAAGTCCTCACCTCTTCTTAATAGGTAATGAACTAGGTAATATTGCAAAGGAAGAGTGTACCTAATATCATCATCCACTGTCTGTGTCGACTCTCTCTAGTGACCCAAGCTGACAACGTTTAGGTTAATGCTGCAACGTTTAGGTTAGTGCTGCAGGAGCAGTACTACTCTACTTGAGAGAGAGACCAACGTAGTCAATAAAAGACAGCGTTAGGCCTACCTCCACTCCAGGTCCCAGAAGGGACCAACTAGTTGTGGGTGTATATTTTGATAGTTTTCTTTTGCAATGGGCTATTTAGCTGGCATATCTTCAAAAACATTATGAAATCTCCCCTCCTCAAGTAAAATATTCTATGTATGTACATTATTTTACATAGCCATGTAAAATCATATCAATATTTTTTTTTACATTTACATTTTTTTATTGGACTGTGTAATATAAATATTTTTATTTTTACACTTACACTGTTTTACATGGCATAAAATAAATTTACACGGTTTTACGCTTACACATTCCGTATTTTACACTTGCACAGAGTGCAAATAAATTTTATTATGGGATTTACACTGACATGGAGTGTAAGTCCCAAACTATTTACATGCACAAAACTGGTCTGAACATCCGGATCATGAATGGATAGCTTTGATGACAATTTTACATTCTTTCAAATATTCATAAATGACCGTGAAGCTGTGAACAATGGAGCAATTTCTTGAAACAATTTTTTTGGAGAAAGCAAGCATCAAATTTCATCTCAATTGACCATGTATTACATTATTTGCATCTCAAAAAATCTCTTGGTCCGCATCTAATTTCACAGCTATGAAACTGAAACTACCTTACAACTAAGTTGACAGCAGTTATTATTGTGCCTTCTTTTTCTTTTCTTGCCATCATTGTAATGACCTTGTGATTAGGCATTCTCTTCTACGACATGAGCCAACATACTGGCCTACCTCTGTCATTCAACCTAGTACGCATCTGGCAGCAGGGCATAAGACCCTGGACCTTGGGGTTCCACCCTTGGTTCACAAGATGTAACTGTCCTGCTGCAAAAACATTACCCTACACTAACTCTTAACCCTGTTCCACCTTCAATTCAGAGATCTCAATTAACCCATTTCTTTCTTTTGACCACTTAGACACATAATACATTCTTGTTAAATTGACCAAGTTCATGAAGAGTTTTGCAATGTGTATAGATTTGTTACGATCTGCCGGTTGTTAGAAGCAGGGACATGCCCCTGGCAATTCTATATTAGACTGGTATATACCAGCGATGGGCAGTTTCTCATTTTTTAGTGAGACCTGCTGGTTCTGGTTCTCACAGCCATTTTAAACAACCTTTAAGGTTCTCAAAAAAAAAAGAAGAAGAAAGATTTAGATATCCTTTAAGGGTTTCAGACCTTTGGGAAGAAGAGATCCAGCAGGTTTCCAGTTATTGGGAAAATTACAACCCCCAGTTTTTAGGAATGGTTCTCACAAGCCAATTTTCACCCAAAAAATTGAAAAAAATCAGAATAAAAACTTTAATTGTTTTAATTCAAAGTGCAAGTTTAATAGAAATCATAAAAGTCAAAATTACTTGCAAAACGTGAGAAAAATGCAAAAAATAGTTTTTTTAATTTTTAATTTCAATTTTTCTAACTCTCCTTTTAATTGTTCGTCTATTTCAATAAACTCTGCTAATTCACTAGGAGATTTGCAACCAACTCTTGCATCATTAGGCTAACTTTTGTTGTCAAAAATAAATTTCTCTAAGTTTTTTTATTATAAATGACATCTTGAAAGGTTGGCGAATATGCTAGCTGAAGAAAAAATCCTTCTTGTTTTTATTTGTGATCCAATGATTATTAATATATGTTGAACAAGAAAACCAATAGTGGGAAACATGAATTCATGCTTCTACCACCATTGGAGAAGGCACTTCATCTCCAAAGGATCCACGTGAAATCTCCTAAAACTCAATAGCTCTATGTTGACTAGTTCTTTGACTAGTTCACTTGTGTTGGCAATCATCTCAAAAATATCCAAGCTATAATCTTCATCAGCTTTGTGATTTAAAACATTTATCATAAGATGTAAATGATGATAACCCTTCAAAAGGATAGGCTGCAAAAACTTTTTGTCATATTTTTCAATCATGGAAATGCCTTGCTCACAACCAACAAATGAAGATACTAAACAAAGACTTTTAAATCATGGAGCTAATATCAACAAAAGCATATTATGGGTTTTTTCTTTCTTCATATCATTTTAGAAATGAAAGAAAATAATCAAGCACACCACAAACTTCCTTCTTAATGTTAGAAGCAAGCAAAGACAAAAGTAACTACAAAATCATCATCCATAAATTAGTCTAGGGTTTGTGCAATCCAACTTCTTCCTTTAACTTCGAACTCACTATGATGGCATTGTTTAAGGCATCATAAAGAACCAATGACCTTTGAACTAGTTTAGAACACAAGTAGCAACAATTATAGACAAGCAATCAACAATTGTTTGATAAATGACATTGTGGCAAGTGTTGATAGGGGGAACTCAGCCAAAAACACAAACAATAGTTTGTGAACTATAATATTATACAATGCCCTATTGCAATAATAAAGCCTTGTAGAATAAAATTACTTTGCTTGCAAGCCTACATAATATTTTACAAACTATTAGTATTCTACAAGACAAATAGATTGCAAACTTGCAAATTAGCAAACTAACTTTGAAATATAATTTAAACAAATATAACTAAAAATATATCTTGTTTTTATAGGAGTGTTTAGCTTTTTTGGACAACATTCCAAAATCAATGCAAGCCTTATTCCATTCCTATTTGCCTTTTCCAAAAAACTTCAGCCAATTTATGGACTTTTGTAAATCAAACTAGATCAATTTAATGGAAGCATATATTAAGTTTTTGCAAACTTTTTTTTAATGTTGTCCCATATTGGCATACTTTATAAAATAAATGGCCAAAGCAACCACCTTGGAAACTCTCCTCCATATTAAGAACTTCATAATCCACCATAGATTTTGAAATTACTATCATGGCATTCAAATTTGCACCTTCATCCTTCACATATGCAATAATTTTCTTCTTTAAATCATATTCATCTAGCAATTTAGTTAAGTTTCTTGCCAAAACCCAACTTGTGGTTTCACTTGCCTCAAACAATCCTACTATAATGGGCATATTTGTAATCAAGGTATTGAAAAGGACAATTTAATGAAAAAAGACTTCAAAGGACTATTTTAAGTTTTTATCGCATTTATTATTTCATGATTATAATGGATTAGTGTATGAATATACTAAAATGATGTCGTGTTAATTTAATAGAAAATTATAAGAAACCCATTATAGTTTGTAAACCCATTTTGCTTGCAAAATGATCAAATAAGCAAAAGACTAAAGTGTTGTGTATCAAAAGTCCATTTTGTCCACTTCTACCCTTCAATTATTTTTAAAAATCAAATGTGCCCCAACGGTGAATAGGTGGGGTGTTCTTTGCAAGGGGCGTTAGCCCATGCCAAAAATGGTGACGAAGTCTTTTGGGAAGAGAAATTTCATGCATCCAATGTGAAGGCCCAAGCATGCACTCAAGGTGCCTTGCTTTTTTTCCTTTTATGTTTTGGGGGGGGCGGGGGGAGAGATTTTTTTTCATTTTTCCCGGCTTCCCAATGTGTTCACACTATGTTCCTTTCAAGTTCCCAATGGGTTCCCAATATTTTCCCCAACATTTTCTCCATACCTCCTCACTTTTATCCCATATGCCTTGGAAAATGGTGTCCTCCTTTGACCTTGATAGGTGGGCCAAAGGGGAGGAATTGTACAGTTCAAAATAGAGCCTTCTGTTTTGGGGAGTCTCCATTGTTTCTTTTTTTTTGGAGTGATGAGCCAATCAAATTGGCACGTCGCCAAAAGAAAAAAAAGTAAAGAACTTTGGAGGCACCTCGTCTAATTAATAGGAGCGGTGACTATTTCTCCAAATTTATTTCCCTGCCATTAGCCTAGGCCAAAAAGGTAGCTAACAGTTTTGGAAATAGAAATTGCATGCAGCCAATGGGAAGGTGCAGCATCCACTCAGGCGCCCCAGCGTTTTAATTTGGGTTTTGGGGGCAGGGGGGAGGGGGGAGAGGTTTTTTTTTTTCAA
>Ga0209208_10012241_pt1 | contig 10886 bp, 11 predicted proteins | sample S1TSphfallax_3_FD_187694 | JGI IMG/M metagenome (GOLD analysis project Ga0209208, IMG submission 187694) | Host-associated microbial communities from peat moss isolated from Minnesota, USA - S1T2_Fd - Sphagnum fallax MG (SPAdes) (version 2) | ecosystem: Host-associated > Plants > Peat moss >... | reverse complement strand
ATGCTTTCACCCTAGATCAAAATCTATATCTAAATATGGCAAATTTATCAAATTTTCCTTTTTTTTTCAATAAGTGGTCACTTTTCTTGAAGAATTAAGGGAATAAGCAACATAATCTTCCCATATCCATTGTTTTATAGCCAAGACGCAAAAGTACACCAAAAAAATGTTAATTGGATCTATTTAACTTTTTAAATCTATGAACACCATTAAAATCTCTTATTTAAAATGAAATGTTTTGCAATAAAATTACAATCATCAAATCCTTACATTTTTAAATTAGGGAACTTATGTGCAGAAAAATTCTACAACCAAAAATAAGGTGAGACATTTTTGCAAAGACTCAACATTTAGGTGAAAGTAGATTAAGGTGGAACAAAAGTGGTAGTTCATGAAATTCCATAAGTTTCAATTGAATTAATTTCATATTTTTGTGCACATAGATTGGGTCTTTCATATAAGAACCCATGAAAGCTTTGGTAGACTTTTATAAAAAAACTTGAAATCCATTAAGAAATTGTCTAAGAAATGACCTATTTTAACAAGGGGTCAAAGAGGTTGACATGAAGTTGGATCAAACTTTAAGGTGTCCCACATCAATTTCTTACTTGAAAGTAATCAATATTAGAATCATACATTTGCCACACATGCATTTTTGTGCCAACTAATATTCACAACCTATCAAGAAGTTAAAGGCATGTAATAACCAACATGTGAACAATATGGAACCCAAAGTTTGTCATTCCCATCCATTATGAACAAGATGTTCAGAAAAAGGTACCTTTTTTTCTAAATTCCTTTGAACCTTGAGAAGAACCCCACATATGGTCGTCACATGTATAGGTACAAATGTAGTTAAACATTATGGACAAATAAGATAATGACAAACCTTAAGACACCACAATATGCTAATAAATTTTTAATTTCACTAATGATGATTCGTCAAAACTAATTTAAGTTGGATGAAAACAGGTTCACATAATATTCCACCTTAATAAATTTTAGCCTAAAATTTGTTTAGCCCATTCCCAAGTAAAAAACCATGAAACTATGTTTTTTTGGGTTTTTTTTTCCAACACCCTATCACGAGCATATTTTCAATACTTTCACCAATTTGCATTCCATTTCTTTTCAATTGAATTTTAATCTAATTGTTGGGTCGAATTTAGTTGAATTGAATTGAATTCAATTTGAATTCAATTCAAGGTGCATGGAATATCATTCAATGTTTTCATTTTAATGGAACTTAATTTTCACAAAATCAATTCATTTTTTTCATCAATTAATCAAATGATTGTTATTGGTAATGCACAACAACACATAGCCCAAGTTTAGATAGTTGTCAAACAATGACTTGGGCTTTGCACTATTATGCACTACTAGTGATGGTCAAAATCAATGGAAAAAGTGAATTGATTTTGTGAAAATTAAGTTCCGTTCAAATGACAATATTGAATGATATTGTATGCAATTTAATTCAATGGAATTCAGGTCAAATTGAATTGAATTTAGATATATTGTATGGAATTCAATGCATGAAATCAAAATTTAGTTGAAGAGAAATGGGATGAAAATTTGTGCAAAAGGGATTGAAAATTTGCTCATGACTATGGTGTTGAAAAAAAACCTATGAAAATGCACAAATCTAAAAAGATACATTTTCATTCTTTTTTACTTGGGAATTGTTAAATAGATTTTGGAACTATCATCCAAAAGGACACTTATGGAACCTAAAGTTGTGCTACCAAAGCCAATTGCGATGATTTGTCATTGGAATTTATATAACATAGTTCATTCTATAATGTGTCAAAAGTTCTTATTTGCATAAAATTTATTTCAAAATTATAAATATTAGTTATCATGATGTATAGATACAACTTTTCAACAAAATTACATTTCAACATTATGTTACAAATATTAGTGTGCAAACAAATATTTGTACAGAACATGCACAAAAATCACAATCGAAGTCATAGTCAAACAATCATGCGCTCCATTATGAGGAATTCATAGCTTGCAACAACATTTAACCCAAAAACCACATATATTGTAATTGGAAAATTGAGGATACATAAAGAAATGTTTTCAGGTTTCATATTAAACCTTGCATATTAGGAAGTACAAAGTCCTCTTCACAAACATTTCACAATTTTCATGTGTGCAAGCATATCACACAAAAACATGTTCGCACATACATGATTGGTTTAATGCATATTAATGACCCTTTGTCTATAGTTAAGATCATAAAAAATTATGTAAAAGATCCAAATCATAATGATGCTCAAAATTGGTTTAGGTGAAACATGTATAGGGTCCATTAGTGGTCATTGCCGTAACAATTCTGGCTGTTGTCCTCTTGACAATTATGAAATCATTCCATAACTACCTAACTGCCTCACTCCTTTCATCAACCCACCTACATGGATGTGAAAAAACAAATTAGCACATACCTTTTCATAATTGAATTTTCATAAATTTCTTGAATTAAATTTGGTTTGAATGAATTCAGCCAATTTGTATTTAATTCAGTTCCATTTGGTTCACTTCAACCAAATTTAATTCAATTGAAATTTCAATGGAAACATTAATCTTGTTGAATCCAAAGGAAAATATTATTTTGTTTGGTTCAATTCACTTCAATCTAGGAATTTCAATTCAATTCAAATTCAATTGAGTTGCATTCAATTCAACTTGCAATTATGCAAGTTCATTCAAAGGAAACTTAGTTTTCACAAAACCAACTCATTTTTTCTTCAATTCATTTTCCCTAGTAGTGTGCTGCAAAGCCCAAGTATTTATATATGGACATACTATTGAATGATCTATTGGGCTTCCAAAGGTTTTTATGATCAAAGGTTTTTATGGTCTTTATTGGAAGCCCAAAGCTTTGACCCATAATAAGAAAAAGATGAATTGATAAGTTGCAACCCATTGTTAATCATCTACTTGAAAGATGCCACTTGGGTTAAAGGAAGCCATATTACAAGACAGCCAGAGGCAGGAGACACAAAGAGACCTGGAGGGGCAAATAACAAACATTGAAATAAAGGGTAGGAGCTTGACTAAAGGTGAACAAGAGGACACCCATTGTTAACCTGTCTACTTATACTAACCATCTACACCAGGGGTCTGTTCCTGTTTCTGATAACTGCACAACACTGGAAACTACTTATGGTGGCAACAACAAAAAGAAATAGGGACAAATCTTAGCTGGAATACACCATAGAAGACTGAAGCCTGGCTAGCAGAAAGGAGGAAATTTCAAGCTGGTCACCATTTCATTCACATATTCTGTGACAATTTCTGTCATTGTGGCATCTTGCAGGGAAAGATCTGCACCTCCCATTTCCAGAGGTCACCACATTCCACGCAGCATGTGCCTTGCTGTGATGCCAGCAGCAGCTCAGCTCACATGCTCATCCTAGGGCTGCTGGATTGGAACTGCACCTGATATCCATAGACTAGGAATAACATATAACATTGATGCATGAAGTTCATGTTCACCCTGCAGCTCTAAATGCATGGAGTTCAAGGTCACCTCCTGCTTTAGATGCATTCAACTTAAACCCAACAGTTTTGAACAGAGAAACTAAAATCTATTCCTGTTCAGCCCTCCATTGATGATTGTAAAATCTTGAATCATTTTGTTAAGTGGTTGACCCTAGGAGAAAGTAGGGTTTATGGATGAGCCAGCTAATGTTAGAATCCTGGGGATTTTATCACAATCAGTAGCACCCACTGTGACAAATGGCCAGAGCCAGTAGGTACTTCCCCTCAAACACTTAAAATTTCCATAACCTTATGAGGAAGGTTCTTGTGCACAAAAGAGAGTGACATGCTTACATACCTAGGAACACACCAAACACATCCATCTCTCACAGTACTGCATAGCATACATGGAGGCTGCTAGATCATGCCAAAGCATTTCCTTTGCTGGAGTTCAATTCTCCAACATCCTCTAACTTTCATCACCCAAAGAGAATTGTGGCATAATTGTGCACCCAGGAGAGGAGACACTAGAGGGCCACAACAGCAAAGGGTGATCGCAAGTCCAACACTAACAATATTCCAATATACAAATCAATTAGCTCTACAAGACCCATAAGGATTGGCAATGATGGGTGTCCCATCATTAACCCATGTCATTGATGTCTAGAAAGATGATCATGTTACTCTGACAACTATCACTGCCTTAGTTGAGGCAAAATGTGCCCCTATGGAGCAAAAATATAGCTTCTCTAAAAGCCGCAGAACTATGCATACATAACATGCCACCTCAAGCTAGTGTAACCAATGACCTCTTCCCTGAGGTGAGACAGTGCAAATCCCACCTCTTATGTGTGGGTTCTATCATGCTATCCTACAGATATTTCTTAAGGCCTGACCCTCTCAAGAACAAATTCTGACAGGGTGACTAGTTTACACAAGGATGTTATGGCTTTTAAGGGGGGATTGGGTGATCCTCCTCATCAAGGAAACTCTCAAATTTTGTGCCTTTTAAGCGCACCAAGACCTCATCCCAATTCTGAATTTGTTGGCTTAATGGCCTGGTATGAATTTTCACCTGAAGGCTTTCCAGCTTGCGGGGCTCAACACCCAAGAACTTTTGCACTTGCTCCAAGCTCTGCTCATGCACACCACAAGGAGTTAGGTCACTTCCATCTCTTACAAAGCCCACACACACAAAAAAACTAATACCAGATCAGCATTTGTAATACATCACTTTGTCTATAAAAAGGTGATAACTTAAACCCTAAACCCTAAACCTGGGTGAATAATCAATTATCAATCGAGGCCTACAACCAAGCCCTCTTATAAATGAATTTGCATGCATTATGTTACAATAAGTGAAGCTAGGTGGTGCTCTGGTGAAACTAAGATTTTCCCCTGGAATGGAATTCTTCCTTGTATATGGCCCCCACACAAGGATGTCAGATGGAAGAAGAAATGGGGTATAAAGGATACTTATAAGGGTTAAGCTTCACAGTGGCAGATTGGCCTCTAGTGGTAAACTTGCTGCTGCTTGCTCTCAGTTTAGAAATTGTTTGTGTGCTGCTGATAAGTGATGAGCTGGGTGAGATGTGTTCTCTTTCTAAGAGTACGGTTGTTTTATGTGGGAAAATTCAAGTTCAACATTTGAATGATTCAAATAACAGGAACACATCACAATCAGAATGGGTGAAAAGGGATGGAGAGTAGTGAGGCTGACATGTGACTCTGTAACTAAGTCTTCATAATACAGAACAAGAAGGCGGGTATGATTGAAAAAACGGTGGGCATCATCTGTAATCTCCATAACCCGCTCAAAATTCTCTGGCAGGTACTTTACGTTGATGATTGGCTTGTACTCTGCCAATTTGTTTGCCTGCAACATGCAAGATTAGAAAAAATTACTTGATGTGTCACAAATTTAAAAAAGTGTCTTGATGAAAATGGTTGATTTCTGTTCAACTGTACATAAAAGTGGTTGAACATACATAGGAGAAAACAGCCACAATTTTTAAGTGTGGACCAATGGCCAAAGCCAGGAAGAGGAGAAATGGTTCAGATAATACATTGTAGGATGTCTCTGCCAGAAAGCATACAATGATCAGGATAGAAATCAACCACACTTTTATTAAACCTGCTTGTTTAACCAAGACAAGAGAAGAAGCAAATGTTTACCTCTTCATGTGAATGCACATGTGACTTGTGGGTGCCATTTAATGGCTTTGCAACACGGTCATATGCATTGGCCAAAATGGATATGATACGCTTCAGCAAATTCCGCCTGAGCAGCAGTATTACAGAAACACCCTTATTTTCAAAATATGCTGCAACCTCTCTGTTGTACTCCATTGCTCCCTGTCCCATCCCTCATCAAACTAGAATCAAAACTGAAGCCCATGGCCAGCATATATAATAAGCCTTGGCAGACAAGTGAATATTCTAAGCAGTCCCATTGAAAAAAAACTGCACTAGCCAAGAAAATAATTACTTGGAAACCTGATCCTACCATCCAATGCTTCACAAAGCACTCTCCATGTTCTTAAACCCCATTCCAATAGGATAAATCAGTCCCTGAATGTGTGGCACAATCCAGACCATATGATCATGTAAAGATACCTGGTTGAGCATCCACTTAAACCCAACAGCTGAGGTGCATTCGTTTTTCGCAGCACTGCTATACCAGTCCAAATTGTAGATGGCATCTAGGGTTGCTGCGATGGTGGTGAAATTCTGGCGGCGTGGCTTAACCTTGAAAATTTCCCCATGTGAGCTTATGTTTGGATGGTTGTTTAGGAGTGTTTCAAACCAACCACTCCCTGATCTTTGCATTGACAAAATCACAAAACCTTGTACAGGCGTGCACAAGCACTCTTGCCTGCAAAAGAAGCAACCAGTTCTTGAGAACCCTCAGATGATTTTATGATTCTGTAACTAGATCAGGGGTTGCTTTTTAATAATTTTGTCAAGTAGGTAGACAGGTGACCATTAACAACATTAATGAGCCAAATCTGCCTAGATATCAGTCTGGAAAGTAGAACTTTGTGAAAATCCCACTTTATTCTGACAACCTCCATGACCCCAGCATCTAAATGTGGCAACTTCAGCCCAGTTTTCCAAAAAAAAATCCTTTAGGAGCTTCCTTTTTTTCTTGCCAAGTTGCAAAATTCACCAAAAAAAACACTAAACTAGGTACGATCTCTAAGCCTTCAGGTCAGACTTATGTAGCGGAATCTAGAAAATTGTGGACTTCTAGAGGTCTATGCCTGCATAGCCTGTCAGCTTGGGATAACCTCCTTACACTTGGATTGAAAGATATTCACCTCTGGAACATACTTCAAAATGGTCAAGAAAACAATTCAGAAAAAAGTTGCAGGTCTTGTTCACTTTCTGGTTGGACAACCACTAGAATTGATGCACTTCTGTACAAGGTCAGTGAACTGCACCTATCATATGTAAGAGGATGGGGATAGTGTTGAATCAAGTTAAGTGAAGTTGAGAAATCCCCAGGACAAGACTGTTTCCATTCTTGCTGTTGAATGTTCTGTTGGACATGCTCGTATGAAAGCTTTGCATGGTCTACACCAATCATGCACATGTAGATACTGAAAGCCCCTATCAACACTACCGTACACAGTCTCCACACTGTTGGAAACTTCTTGCAATCCTTCCACAAGCAAAGATCCTGCACAATAAATCAGGATTTCAACTCACCATTCCCACTTTATAGCTGTCTATTTAACAACTTGAAGTCTGTTCATCTTGGAATTCATTGAGCAGCTGTAAAATTGAAATGGAGTGGAAAATAATGCAGTGGGGCTCCAAAGGCTCCCATTGAAATCCAAAGCTCAAGAGAAAAACAAAAGGGTTGCTGTCTCAAGCAAGTGACATACCTTGCCAGAACCAACATACATATCGTGTAATCCTCTGCACTTGACTATTTTCTGGACACCCATCTGATCATCTCAAAAGAATATATGCTTTAGCCTTTGTCCCCATTTCTCCCCTCAATAAAGGAAGGGCCTTAGAAGTGGCAATCACCTTAGGAGAAACTCAATGATGGAAAAGCTGTTGCCTAATGTATCGTATGCAAAAGGAAGTCAGCCCAAATATCAGCAAAATATGTACAGAAAATGACTTGCACATTCCAACATCTTAGCAGGATCATGAATATTACTTGGTTATGCCTCCCAACAAAAGACATTGCATTGATGAAGCTCTTGACACTTCTATGGAATTCTAGTCTTCTAAAGCATAAGAAGATGATGAAATCTGAAAAAAGGGGTGCGTAAACCTGAACCAAATCTATAAGAGATAAAAGAGAAGGGAGATGTAAATGCAGGAACCCTGAGTCCGAGGATGAGAGATTTGGAAATCAACAGGATCATGGCAGAAGGGAGGATGAGAGATTTGGAAATCAACAGGATCATGGGAGAAGGGAGGATGACAAGATTTGGCAATAAAGAGGATCCCAGGGAGAATGGACTAAACCCCAACGTGATGGAAGATGGAGATGGGAGAAAAGGATATATGCAGAAATCATGAAGCCCTAGAAACAGAGCCTGAGAAAGAGGAAGGAAAGTTTGGTGATCAGCAAATTTTGTACACATATTGTACTCTTGTGATATTTCCAATATTGTGGTGGGTGACGATCTCACCCCCAGATCACGGCATGTTAGCTAACTGTGCCAAGGTGGGGACAGAACTTCTTTTTCCAAAGCTGGACTGCCCCCAAAGAATGGGAGTCCAAATGGAGAACCTGAAGATTGAGTAATGAATAGACTCCCAGGACCTTCTTCCCGGGTTCTTTCCATGTTTATGTGCTTCTCATAATTCTGGTCATACCACGGGAGTCTATGGAGAATTGTTCACAGTTTCGGGCTAAATTCATCTGGAATAAGCAAACTCTAGTGCCCATCTCAAAACCCAAAACTTCCTCGCGATCCATCTGCTCCTCCTAAACTACTACAGCCCAGTATATAAAAACACACGAAGAATTTCAGAGTCTCATGCATGGCTATGTATGATCTCATTTACATCATCAACGGAAGAGTGACACACCAGCAAAAACCTTAAGTCAAAAACAAAAAAAACTTACCAAGGCTATCCTCCTCCTTGTGGCAAAGGAGAATGATCGAGGACAGCTCCTCCTTCATTGCTTTCACAAAACATGGGCTCTCGAAGGAAGCCCCCGGTTGATGTACAGAAATTGATTTCCCAAACCAAAAAACCAAAATCCACTTCCCGAGCTGGAGAGTTACAGGTTCCTCCTCTAACCTCCTCTACGTAATGTACAACAACATGGGTACTCCCCTTTTTTCTTCGTCAGGGCCCAAACTCCAGTTTCCCTCCAATCTTCGCCCAAAACTGAAAGACCCAACAAAGATGGCAAATCTGTCTGTCTGCGCATTGGAGGAACCACTGTGCTCTGGGCTCCGATCCCCAATCGCTTCCTCAGGAACGCGCATTTGACAACTACCCGGTCCTTTCTTCTCTTCCTCTTCTTCTCCTCTTCTTCTTCCCGGAAATCCTGTTCCTGTCTTGCTGTCTCGCCCTCGTGCGCGCGCGCGTCTCTCTCTATCTTTCTCGTGTCCCTTTGTGGGAATAGGGTTTGTTGCTTTGGGGAACTTTCCCCTTCTTTAGGGTTTGGTGAGTTTGGAGAGCTTTTTCCCTTTTTTTAGGGTTTGCTGATTTGAGAACTTAAACCCCACCCCCCCTCCCTTTTTTTTGAGACCTTTTTTTTTCCCTTTGCTTTTGACTGCCCTTGTTGCTTACCTATATGTATAGAACTTGGAGAAAATTCTTAGTAGATGTGGGGGGGCACCTTCTATCCATGAATTTCCCTCATAGAGATTGCTATGGATATTATGCCTACTCCTCAAGGGTGCGAAGGAAATTGTGCCTACTTATAGGTCTAAGAACCCTCCCATTCATACACCTTGTGATCTCATGATTTGTAGGTTAGGTTCATCATAAATTTTGCCTAATGCTGGGGGACATTCCCAAAATGCGGGGTGGGACCCAGCTATCACCTTGTCCTAGGCCCCTTATTTTGAAAATGTCCTCACCTTAGTGCTTTACCCTACACATAAGTCCCTCATAAGACTAATCAGAAGTGTATTTGAAGGACACCTTACTAGGCGGAATTTCCCTCTTCCTCTTGGGAATTTAACAAATTTAACACACAATCTCTTTCGAGCTAAAGATCTTGAAGCAAGGGATTCTTTTTGGAAGCTTCGCTAGGGTGGGCGGAAAATGATGTAAGGGACCTTGTTTGTTACAAAGGTGCCTCACCCTATACTTAGGGAGTAAGGACTTCTTTGCATTAGGCAACTCTGATGACTCAACTTGGCATGACAACTTTCTATTGTAATCTACCTTTTAGTTGTGATCAAAATCACCTCACAATTTTGAAAGTCAAGTGTGGACCAAAATACAAAGTTATGAGAATTGTGAGTCAAACTATGACTTGTTACACATTGGCATCTATCCTTTTTTATTTATTGGGAACATATCTAGTTTTAAAGTTTTCTAAAAAAAACCTCCTTACAAAAAGTACCCAACTACAAACCTACAATGAAATTCAACCATATAGTGTGTGTAGGTTAGTATATAATTTTTGAAAACTTTAACATTTCTGAAGATAATATAATTAATGTTGAAGTTGTCAAACATTATCTTTTATAAATCGTTATAAAGATTTTAGTCACTTTCCATCATCTTGTTATTATGAAATTAGGATGACAAAAAAACAATGGAAAAAAACCTTAAAGGAAAGAACTAATGTTGTGCGAATATATCATATACTTGGATATATCCATTGGTATGAATAGGGTATATTATTTATTTTATCTTATTTCTCAAAATCAATATATTTTAATCAAGTGCATACCCAAGAATATGTAAATCTGAAAAAAAAAATTGTTTAATAAATTTTTATATATCTCAAAAATACCCATAACCAAAGCCAAGTGTGTTCTTAAACTTGAGTAAATTTCATTAGGGTAAGCCTCACATAAACCTTAAAATCATCATCGTTATTATATGTGATTGTTGTGTAAGGTGTCTAGTATTGAAAAAGAGTGTGACAAGTTATGTGTGTACTTTTGCAAACTAATTACATTGTGTGCATTGTGTGTGTTACTTTAAATTACCCACATTGTGTGCATTCAACAAGGTTTTTAGCAAGGTGTCTAAATGTGCACAATTCAAGTCTTTAATTTTTAGTTTCAATTTATGATCAAGATTCATGTTTCTAGTCCAAACAACTAGTTTTCCAATTTGTGTGTGCGCTCGAGTTTTTAGTTTGTGTGTTGAGGTTGTTTTTTTATTTGTGCTCAAGTTCCAACCTAGGGTTCGATAAAAGTATTAGGTTTCCATGTGTGTGTGAATGCATGTTC
>Ga0209208_10012240_pt1 | contig 10886 bp, 8 predicted proteins | sample S1TSphfallax_3_FD_187694 | JGI IMG/M metagenome (GOLD analysis project Ga0209208, IMG submission 187694) | Host-associated microbial communities from peat moss isolated from Minnesota, USA - S1T2_Fd - Sphagnum fallax MG (SPAdes) (version 2) | ecosystem: Host-associated > Plants > Peat moss >... | reverse complement strand
CAGGTCCCACTCATCCTGATCCAGGTAGAGCTGGTCGGGTGCGATGGCGCGATAGGGCGCGCCGCCCGCGCTTGACGTCGCATTGCGCGCCTTCATCTGGGCCTGGCGGGCCTCATAGGCGTCGGCCACCATAGCTAGCCGTTCGTCGCGCGCGTCCAAGGCCAGGTGATCGAGCAGGATCAGCGCCTCGTCGCCCAGATAGTCGAACAATGTCTCCATCCGGTCGTACAAAAGCGGCAGCCAGTGCTCCATGCCGGCGCGGCGGCCGCCCTCGCTGATGGCGGCGTAGAGGGGATCGTCGCCGACGCCCCCAAACAGGTTGACGTAGCGGGTGCGAAACCGCGAGATCGAGGCCGTATCGATCAGGGCTTCGGACACCGGCAAAAGGTCGATGGACTGAAGCTGGCGGGTTGAGCGTTGGGTTTCCGGATCAAACGCGCGGATCGATTCCAGCGTGTCGCCGAAGAGATCCAGGCGGACGGGCTCCTCGGCGCCCGGCGCAAACACATCGATCACGCCGCCGCGCACGGCGAACTCGCCCCGTTCCGAAACGGTGGAGGCGCGGACATAGCCGTTGACGGCGAAATAGCGCTCCAATTCTGCGGTGTTCACGTCCCGCCCGGTTCGCGCCAGATAGCCGGCCTTAGCCAGAGCGCTGCGTGGGGGAACGCGCTGCACCAGGGCCGGCATGGTCGCGATAACCACCAAGGGCGCGCTCTCGGTCTTGGCGCGCTGGGCGAGCGTGTACAGGGCGGCCGTGCGCGCCGCCGCAACGGCGGGCGATGGACTTATGCGATCGTAGGGCAGGCAGTCCCAAGAGGGGAAGCGCAGCACAGGAAGCGCCGGATCGAAGAAGGCCAGCGCGCCTGAGACCGCATCCGCCCGCGCGCCGTCCCGGCGGCGAAAAGGGTCACACTCTTATGGGTCCGGGCCAGATCGGCGGTCGCCAGGGCGTCAAACCCTTCAGGCGCGCCGACCAAATCGAGCCGGCCGCGGGCCTTGGCGATACGGGACAAATCCAAACCTAAACTCCGATGAGGAAGTTGATAGAAATGGGCTGATGGGCGCCTCTAATTCCGTTTTGCCCGGACTTGTTCCGGGCATCCATGGCGCAACATATCAACCGCCGAGTGGCTGTCAGATACTGTCGCCTAGCGCCTGACACATTGATTGACGAAGACCTGGCGGGAATTTTGAACCCCATTCGGCAATTGAAGCGTCGCGCCATGGATCCCCGGAACAGGTCTGGGAAAGACGAAAGAGAGACGATATCCTTGGGTTTAACCTATGCGCTGTGTCGTGCCTTGAAGGCCAAAAAGCGGAACGCCCGCAGCTCCGCCATCAGCGCCGTATCGAATTGCGGCGGCACAGGCTTCAGACCTACGATCCAGCCGTAAAGGTCCTGATCAGGCTGATCCAACAGGCGTTCGAACTCATCCAGCGCCTCGGGCGACATGGCGGCGACCTTTTGCTCGGCGAAGGGGCCAAGGATCAGGTCCGCCTCGACGAAGCCACGGTGGCTCGCCCTGAATTTAAGCTTCTTCAGTCGGTTATGATGCAGGTCGGAGTCCACGCGATCCAATCCCTCTGGCGGTGAGCCGATATAGGTCGGCCCATGCGTCAGCGCCAGCACGACCTTGGCCTGATCTCTCAAAGCTTAGATCAGGTCCTGCAACACTAAGCGGACCGGGAACGCCTTGCCGTCCCGCTCCGCCTGGAAGTTCAAGACGACGCCGGGATCGTCAGACAGGCTTTGGACGAACCTGAGCGGCGAAAGTCCAGGCGGCGGATGGATCACGTCGCCTGGCGCTAGTCCCGCCTTTGCGGCGGGCGTATCGGGGAGCGCTGCGACGACAACCAGGTGTCCCTTGGCCCGCCTGAGGGTCAAGCCAGAGCGATTATAGCTGAAGGGCCGACCCAATAGCGCGTTGGGTTTGATCCAAAGGCTGTTGTCGCCTGCATCGACGAACAGGTTAAGGCGTCGAAGAACGTCCAAACCCATCAGGCCGTCGGCCGCTTGTCGCCCACTATCGATCGTATCCGGCGCGATCAATTGAACCACGGGCGACGTCATGGCGACATCGCCCAATGTCAGCGATTGCATCCTGACGGCGCGGCCTTTGAAGCCTTCCGTTATGCCGGCGCCATCGTCGGCCATCCACTTCGCAAACCTGTTCCATAGGCCACGGCGCCAAACCGTGGACGCGGATAGGGTGACGCCCCCCGGGTCGCCTGTATCCAGTTGCAGGCGGTAGCGCTCCCCGTCGAGATTGACGGTCGCATACAGCGCTCTACCGCGGATCACCCCATCGGCTAGTCGCTGATAGCTCGTAAGGTCGGGGCCGCCTGTCTCGTAAATCCGCAGCTGGCCTTCGGTGAAATCTACCTCGGTGGGCTTCAGCATCAAGAGGCCGACCGGGAGCAACCCGAACGTCGGCTCGCCGCCTAACGGGTTGGCGATGAACGTGGCCGTTTTATCGCGCAATGCGCCCCCGATGACGACGTCCTTCGCCCAATATTCGCGCCTAGCGTGGGCGGCTCCTGTTATGCCCATGACGTTTATGCTGGGCGCGTAGAGGAGGCCTGCCTCCGCAATGAGCTTGGGGGCGACGACATAGGAGTTCGCCCCGGTGTCCAGGGCGAATCTGTACGGCCCCCTGCCGTTGAGCCAGACCGACGTCCAGAATCGCCCATCGCTCAACCGCATGGGCACAACGATCACGCCATCGTCGGCCGCCCGTGCGGCGCCGGCTAGAGCTGCGCCAGCCAGCGCGCCGCCAGCGGACATCATCCCCCGTCTCGTCCACATGCGCCCGCCTCCCAGACCGCACACACCTCCGACGTGCGAGCGTCCACGTTAGATCGGAAAAGCGACAGGATGTAGACAGGTGCTTGCGCAAAGGCGGCAAGCCGGGCCAGTTAGGTCCTGTCGGTCCCGCCCCTCCATCTGGCCAAGCCTCAGCCTTTATGCGCCCGCCGATCCTCTTTCCGCTCTTCACCGACGTCGCGAGCCTCAAGGGCGTCGGCCCCAAGCTCGCGCCGCTGGTGGCCAAGCTGGCCGGCGAGCGGGTGCGAGATCTTTTGTTCCTGGCGCCCCAGGCGCTGGTGGACCGGCCGGTCCGCAAGGTGGCGGAGGGCCTGGAAGGCGAGACCCAGACCTTCATCGTTCGCATCGACGCTCACCTGCCGTCGCCTCGGCCGCCGGCGCCCTATCGCATCCGCGTCGCCGACGAGACGGGCTTCATGTTTCTAAGCTGGTTCAAGGGCGGCGGCGCCCATCTGGCCCAGTCCCATCCCGTCGGCCAGATGCGGGCGGTCAGCGGCAAGGCGGATCGCTTTGGCATCGAGCTTCAGATCGCCCACCCCGACTATATCGTCCCCGCCGACCGCGCCGACCAGATACCCGCCTGCGAAGCCGTCTATCCCGCTACGGCCGGCCTGCCGTCGCGCACCGTAAGACGGCTGGCGCTGAGCGCGCTGGAGCGGGCGCCCGAGCTTGCCGAATGGATCGATCCCCACCTTTTGGCGCGGGAGGGGTGGCCGGAGTGGCGCGAGGCGCTGACCCGACTGCATGCGCCCCAGTCCGACGCGGACCTGTCGCTGACCAGCCCGCATCGCCAGCGGTTGGCCTATGACGAACTCCTGGCCCATCAGCTCGCCATGGCTCAGCGCAAGGCCGCCAACAGGGGCGAGCCCGCGCCGGCGATCTACGCCAGCGATCTCTCCCAGCGCATCATCGCCGCCTTGCCGTACAGGCTCACCGGGGCCCAGCTGCGGACCCTGTCCGAGATCGGCGGCGATCTGGCGTCGGGGCGGCGGATGAGCCGGCTGGTGCAGGGCGATGTCGGCGCCGGTAAGACGGTGGTTGCCATGCTGGCGATGGCCGATGTGGTAGCCGCCGGCCATCAAGCGGTGCTGATGGCCCCGACCGAAATCCTCGCCCGCCAGCATTTCGAAACTCTGCGCGCGCCCCTGGCCGCGCAGGGCGTCCGCGCCATCCTGCTCACCGGCCGCGACAAGGGGGCCGAGCGGCGGGAAAAGCTCGCCGCTGTGGCGGGAGCTGACCTTGTGGACGAGGCCAGCGTGGTGGTGGGCACTCACGCCCTGTTCCAGGACGAGGTGGCGTTCCGCGATCTGGGTCTGGCGGTGATCGACGAGCAGCACCGATTCGGCGTCTCCGAGCGTCGGCGGCTCCAGGCCAAGGGAGCGGCGGTCCATCTTTTGGCGCTGTCCGCCACGCCCATCCCGCGCACCCTGGAGCTAACGATGTACGGCGACCTCGATGTGTCGCGGCTGGACGAGAAACCCCCCGGCCGAAAGCCGGTCGCCACCACCGCCGCTCCGACCGCGCGGCTCGATCAGGTGGTCGCCCGCCTGGCCCAGGCGCTGGCGGGCGGCGCCCAGGCCTTCTGGATCTGCCCTCTGGTGGCCGAGTCCGAGCTGATCTCCGCAACCGCCGCCGAGAACCGGGCCGAGGCGTTGCGCGACGCGCTCGGGCCGACGATCGGAGCTCGGGTGGGGCTGGTGCATGGGCGGATGCCGGCGGCCGAGAAGGACGCCGTGATGGCCGCCTTCGCCGCGGGCGAGGTGGGCATATTGGTGGCGACGACCGTGGTCGAGGTCGGGGTGAACGTGCCCAACGCCACTATCATGGTGATCGAACATGCCGAACGGTTCGGCCTGGCCCAGCTGCATCAACTCCGAGGCCGGGTGGGGCGTGGCGCGGCCCAAAGCGCCTGCCTGCTGCTCTACGACCCTCCGCTCTCCAAATCAGGCCAGGCGCGCCTGGAAATCCTGCGCGAAACAGAGGACGGCTTCCTGATCGCCGAAAAGGACCTTGAGCTGCGCGGCGGCGGCGATCTGATGGGCTTGAAACAGAGCGGCTTCCCCGACTACCGCCTCGCCGACCCCGAAGCCCACCGCGGCTTGATCCCTCTGGCCGCCGACGACGCCAGGCTGATTCTGACCCTCGATCCCGACCTTACGAGCCCGCGCGGGCAGGCGGTCAAGGTGTTGCAGGCCCTGTTCGACTGGAAGGCGGATGCCGGCTGGTCTTCGGCGGGATAATATCAACCTACGCAAACGTTAAGTCTTCGGGCGCTTCTCCTCCCCTGCGGAGCGGGGGAGGGGGACCGCGCGTAGCGTGGTGGAGGGGGCTTGAGCGCCGCACGCCCCCTCCGTCACGGCCTTCAGCCGCGCCACCTCCCCCGCTTCGCAGGGGAGGAGAAGCTTCGGCATCAATGAGAGCTGGTCTTGGCCGCTGTTTAGCTCGCCTTGCGGCCCAGCGACGTCATCGCGGCGCGTTCGAGCGCCCGCGCGGCGCCGTCCTCGTGGCGCACTTCTGCGGCGCCGATATCGAAGGCGACGGTGAAGGGCGGTTGGCCCTGGGCGGCTTGGAAGGCGGTGCAGGCGATGACCGCCGAGATGCGTTCGGCGGCGGCGAAAGCGGCGGACTCGCTGGCGCCGGGCAGGGCCAGCGCATAGACGTCCGGCGCGATCAGGGCCGCCGTATCCTCGGCCCGCACCAGGCGCCCGACCATGGAGCCGATCTGGGGCAGGGCGCGATCCAGCCAGCCGCCCGCTCTCGCGCTGTTGAGGTCGGGGCGATTGGCGATGCGCAGCACCGCGACCGCGAGCGGCCGCCGCCGGCCGTGGCTGCTGTCGCTGAGCCGGGCCAGATGGGCGGCGAATAGTTCCCGCGTGAAGAGGCCGGTAGAGGCGTCCATCAGGCCTGAGCCCCGCGCCCGCTCCAGCGCCCGGCGCACCGCCTGCTCCCGGCGATAGGCCTTGGCCAGGTCGATAACCCGTAGCGCCGTCTCGCTTTCGGGCGTATCGGCGGCGGCCACGTCCGACAGACCGCGCCTATAGGCCTCGCTGAGGTCGGCTTGGCGGCTTGAGCGCAGATAGAGCAGGGTAGGCAGGTGGTAGAGACGGGTGTTGCGGCGCATGCCGGCGGCGATGGAGAGCGCTTCGGTCTGGGTTTCGCCGCCCCAGAGCACCACCGCGTCGAACGCGCGGTCGTGCAGATAATCGAACGCCGTATAGGCGGTGAAGGCGGCTGTCACCTCGGCCCCGTTCGCCTTCAGCGCGTGGGACAGCCCTAAGAATTTCGGCGCCGGCTCGCCGATGGTCAGCACGCGCAAGGGGCCGGCCTCGGGCTCGACGTGGGGCAGGCGGCGACCGTGCTCGGCGAAGGTCTGGCTCCGCAGCACGAACTCCTCCTCCGCCACGGCGGTGCGCACGAGCTGCTCCAGCCTGTGGGCGGCCTGGACGGGGTCTAGGGGCGCGGCGAGCGTGAGGTCATAGGCGCCGTGATCGGCGTCGTCGCTGCGGGGCGGCGCGCCTAGGGCAAGCGTCGGCAGGCGGAGCGGGGCGCGGGCGGCCTTCAGGCGCAGGGCCGCTTCGCGATCCTGGGCCGCGTCAGCAGTCATGACCACGATCACCGCTTCGACAGATAAATCCGCCAGCGCCAACAGGGCGGCGTTGACGCCGCGCGCCGTGACGCTCGGCCAGCCCAAGCGATCAAGGCCTCGGGCAAGGGGCTCGGCCAAGATATCGTCCATGGCCAGAATAAGAACTCGGGCCGTCAACCCCACCCCCGCCGCCCCTTCGAAGTAGACTCTGGTGCTCAAGGTATAGCGGTAAAAACCTTACCGAAAGAACCTCTATCGCGCCGCTTTCGCACGGCGATGCGAAGTCCACCCCCGACCTCTGTGATGATCGGGGCTGAGTAGCCTTCGCTTGCCAGGAAGTGAGGCACATCGATGCGCGCCAGGGGGTCGTCGGCCAAAAGCACGAGACTGGCGTCAGGGGGCGCCGCCTCCAGGGCGCGACGCAACCGCAGCGTCGGCGTGGGACAGCGATGGCCGCGTGCATCGACGATGATGGTCGCATCCGGCGACGGCCCGTCTTCGGCTTTCGCGTCTGACCGAACGGGAGGCTGCGACATGGGAAAAGTCTACGCGGGCCGTTGGTGGAAAGGAACCCCGCCTAAGCGACGCAATCGATCTTGACGTCACGCACCATTGTATTATTGTACTAGTTAATGCACACAATAGACCATCCGTTGCTACGCCATCTCGCGCTCCGCGCCAACGGGGTGCCGATCTATGTCCAGCTGCGGGACCAGCTTCTGCACGCTATCGGCGCCGGCGTGGCGGGGCCCGGGGATCAGATGCCGACCATGCGTGAGCTGGCGGTGGCCGTGAAGGTGGACCTGAACACCGTGCGGCGGGCCTATGACGAGCTGGAGCGCCGAGGCGTGATCACCTTGCAGCGCGGACGGGGCAGTTTTGTCGCCACGCCGCCGCCGCTGGACTTGGCCGCTCAGGACCGTCGCACCGACGATCTGGCCAAGCGCACTCTGGCCTTGGCGGCGGCGGAAGGGGTGGCGGCCGAGGCGCTGGCCTTACGCATCCTGGCGCTCGCCGACGCGCTTTCAACCTCGACGTCCACATCATCTTTAACTTCAACAGAGGCGGGCTTGTCATGAACGACTACGTCACGGGTAATCGCGTCAACGCGCCGGCGATGGCGCTGGCGATGCTCAGTTTTCTTTTGGCTGCGCTGACCGCCTGGCTGTCCGCGAGCGACGGCTTTGGGTTGGGCTATGGGCTGGCTGCAATATTTGTCCTGATCGGCGTCGTCGCGCCGCAATCCTTGCTGATGGCCAATCAGTGGGAAAAGGCCATCGTGCTTCGGTTCGGCAAGCTCCAGGCGATCGAGGGGCCGGGTCTGTTTCTGGTCGTGCCGATTGTCGATCGGGTCGCCGCCTGGATCGATCAGCGCATCCAGACCACCCAGTTCAACGCGGAGCAGGCGTTGAGCCGCGACACCGTGCCGGTGAATATCGACGCCGTGGTGTTCTGGCAGGTGCACGATCCCAAGCGGGCGGCGCTGGAGATCACCGACTATCGCTCCGCCATCGAGCGCGTGGCCCAGACGTCGCTCCGGGAAATGGTCGGATCGTCGATGCTGTCGGTCCTGCTGTCGGACCGCAAGGAGGGCGATGAGCGGCTGCGCGAGGAGATCGGCCGCAAGACCGGCGAATGGGGCATCTCCGTCAGTTCGGTCGAAATCCGCGACATCGGCGTGCCGCCCAACCTCCAGGACGCCATGAGCCGCCAAGCCCAGGCGGAACGCGAACGGCTGGCGCGCGTGCTGCTCGCCCAGGCGGAACAGGAAGTGGCTCAGAAGTTCGTCGAGGCGGCCCAGACTTACGCCTCCACGCCCGGCGCGCTGCAACTGCGCGCCATGAACATCATCTACGAGACCACCAAGGAGCGCGGCGCGACGATCCTGATTCCGTCGGCCATGGTCGACGCCATGAACCCCGGCGGCGTGCTGGGCTTGGCGGCGGCGGGGCAATCAACCTACGCGATGGAGAAGTAGCGATGGACAAGCCTTGGTTTGCAGCGAAACGCTACGGTTTAGGTTCGGGCTTGCCGATCGCTTGGCAGGGATGGGTGGCGGCCGGCCTGTTCTTAGTGGGCCTGTTTGGGGCGGCGTTGTTTGTGCGCTGGCCTTTGAACATGGTGTTGGAGGCCATTATTGGGATCGCGTTCTGTGTCGTAAACGCCGCAAAGACAAAGGGCGGATGGCGGTGGCGTTGGGGCGGGGACGAGTGAATAGACGCTGTCTACCCGTTCCGTATGGCTTCGCTTAAAAGACCTGCGTGCTTCGAGACAGGCGCTCTTTGAGCGCCTTCCTCAGCATGACGATGGTTAGTGCAATCAATAACTTTCGTCATCCTGAGGAACCCCGAAGGGGTGTCTCGAAGGACGCAGTGCGCCCAACGGTCTTATCCTCGCCCCTCTAAAGTTAGTGCGTAATCACCGTATCGGCCGCCAGGGGATCGACCGGCGGGATGATACGGGCGTCTTCGTCCTCTTCGCTCCACTCGATCGCCTTGATCGGACCGGTCAGGGCGTGGGCGAGCACCTGGTCGATGTGGCCGACGGGGATGATCTCCAGGGCCGACTTCACGCTTTCCGGCACGTCGGCGAGATCTTTCTCGTTTTCCTGCGGGATCAGGACCGTCTTCACGCCTGAGCGCAAAGCCGCCAAAAGCTTTTCCTTCAACCCGCCGATCGCCGTCACCCGTCCGCGCAGGGTTATCTCGCCGGTCATGGCCAGGTCCTTGCGGATGGACACCCCGGTCAGGACCGAGACGATGGCCGTGGCCATGGCCGCGCCGGCGGACGGGCCGTCCTTGGGCGTGGCCCCATCCGGTACGTGAACGTGGACGTCGATTCGGTCGAACACCGTCGGCTTGATGCCAAAGGCCGGCGCCCTGGAGCGCACATAGGAGTGCGCCGCAGAGATGCTCTCCTTCATCACGTCCTTCAGGTTGCCGGTCACGGTCATGCGACCCTTGCCGGGCATCTTGACGGCTTCGATGGTCAGGATATCGCCGCCGAACTCCGTCCAGGCCAGGCCGGTGACGATGCCGCGCTGATCTTCCTCGTCGGTCTCGCCATAGCGGTATTTCCGCACGCCGGCGTATTTGGCCAGCCGCTCGTCATCCAGGGTGATGGAGAGCGTCTTTTCGCGGGCCAGATCGCGCACGGTCTTACGCGCCAGATTGCCGATTTCACGCTCCAGAGACCGCACGCCGGCTTCGCGGGTGTAGTAGCGGATCAGGCCGCGGATGGCGTCGTCAGGCACGATCCATTCCACCGCCGACAGCCCGTGATCCTTGGCGATCTTCGGCAGCAGGTGGCGCTTGGCGATCTCCAGCTTCTCATCCTCGGTATAGCCGGGGATGCGGATGATCTCCATGCGGTCCAGCAGAGGCTGGGGCATGTTCAAGCTGTTGGCCGTGGTGACGAACATGACCTGGCTGAGGTCGTAGTCCACCTCCAGATAGTGGTCGCCAAACGTGCTGTTTTGGGCCGGGTCCAGCACTTCGAGGAGCGCGCTGGAGGGGTCGCCCCGCCAATCGGCGCCCAGCTTATCGATCTCGTCGAGCAGGAAGAAGGGGTTGGTCGCCTTCACCTTCTTCATCGACTGGATCACCTTGCCGGGCATGGAGCCGATGTAGGTGCGCCGGTGGCCACGGATTTCCGCCTCGTCCCGCACGCCGCCCAGCGACAGCCGCGCGAACTCGCGCCCCGTGGCCTTGGCGATCGACTTGCCGAGCGAGGTCTTGCCGACGCCGGGGGGGCCGACCAAGCACAGGATCGGACCTTTCAGATTGCCGGTGCGCGCCTGCACGGCCAGGTATTCCAGGATGCGTTCCTTGACCTTCTCCAGGCCGTAGTGATCCTCTTCCAGGATGCGCTCAGCCTCAATCATATCGACGGTCTTGGTCTTGGCCTTGCCCCATGGGATCGACAGCAGCCAATCCAGGTAGTTCCGCACCACGGTGGATTCGGCCGACATCGGGCTCATGTTGCGCAGTTTTTTAAGTTCGCCATCGGCCTTGGCGCGCGCCTCTTTCGACAGCTTGGTCTTCTTGATGCGCTTTTCCAGGTCCATCAGCTCGTCGCGCTGATCGTCCTGCTCGCCCAGCTCCCGCTGGATCGCCTTCATCTGCTCGTTGAGGTAATATTCGCGCTGGGTCTTCTCCATCTGGCGCTTGACTCGACTGCGGATCTTTTTCTCAACCTGCAGGACCGAGATTTCGCCTTCCATCAGGCCATAGACCTTCTCCAACCGCTTGGCGACGTTGAAGATTTCAAGCAGTTGCTGCTTTTCGGCGATTTTCACCGAAAGATGCGCAGCGATCGAGTCGGCCAGCTTGCCGGGCTCGGCGATCTGGGGGATGGCGGCGAGCGCCTCCGGCGGCACCTTCTTGTTCAGCTTGACGTAGTTCTCAAACTGCTCGGCCACCGCCCGGCTCAGCGCCTCAGTCTCCGGCTCATCCTCGCCGTCTTCTGCCAGGC
>Ga0209208_10012239_pt1 | contig 10886 bp, 10 predicted proteins | sample S1TSphfallax_3_FD_187694 | JGI IMG/M metagenome (GOLD analysis project Ga0209208, IMG submission 187694) | Host-associated microbial communities from peat moss isolated from Minnesota, USA - S1T2_Fd - Sphagnum fallax MG (SPAdes) (version 2) | ecosystem: Host-associated > Plants > Peat moss >... | reverse complement strand
GGTGGAGCACAATATTTTGTCACCTTCATCAACGAGTTTTCGAGAAAAACTCATGTTTACCTTTTGAGAGCGAAAGGAGAAGTGTTTGACAAATTCAAGAAATACAAGGCCTTGGTGGAGAATCAAACCAGCATGAAGATCAAAACTTTGAGATCGGACAACGGAGGAGAGTTTGTGTCCAAAAAGTTTGACAACTTTTTGCATGAATGTGGAATCCAACGACAAACAAGTGCACCTTACACACCGCAACAAAATGGAGTTGCAAATCGAACCAATAGGACCATCATGGAATGCGCTAGAAGCATGATTCTTGCACAAGCTCTTGACTTAGAGTTTTGGGCTGAAGCGGTCAACACGGCGGTTTACATCAATAATTGATGCCAACTAAAGCTCTTGAGTCAAAGACCCTGTAAGAAACATGGACCGGTAGAAAGCCCGATGTATCTCATTTGAGAATTTTCAGTTACAAAGCATTTGCTCACATTCCTGATGAAAAGAGAAGTAAATTAAAGTCCAAATCCATGCCTTGTGTGTATTTAGGGTATTGTGAAGGGACCAAAACATATCGCTTGATGTGTGTAGAAACCAAAAGGATCATCAAAAGTCTGTGTTCCTAGAAGGGACAAAAAAGGTAGAAGGTGTTCATCATAATAGACCCCTTCCAAAACAAGTAGAACATGTTGTAAATGAAGTCGTGAATGATGATGAACTTGTCAAGGGTGCCAATCCTATATCTTTGAACGAGGGACTAGCAAAAGGTGTGAAAGGTGATGAATCTACATCAAACTCTTCTTCGGAAGAAGAATTTGCTACACCACAAGATGAGGGTTTGAATGAACCACAACAAGATGGACGAAGAGAAAGGCCCCAAAGACAACGTAAAGAATGGCATTGTGATTGGTGGGTGGCCACCAAAGAGATGGAACGGGCCACCATAGCCTTTTTGGAAAAACTTCAAACTGTGGAAGAGGCGTTGAATGGCGAAGATGCCTAAAAGTGGGAGATGGCCATGCAAGAGGAATACAACTCTTTTGTTGTCAACAACACTTGGTCCTTGGTGCCACTCCCCAAAGGTAGGAAGCCCATTTCTTCCAAATGGGTGTTCAAAATCAAACATGGGGTCCGTGGTGAAGTCGAACGTTACAAGGCTAGACTTGTGGCAAGAGATTTCACCCAAACATTTGGAGTTGATTACAACGAAACTTTTGCACCCGTTGCAAAGTTTGTGTCAATTCGTTGTATCCTTGCATTAGCGGCCATCGAAGACATGGAGATTCATCAAATGGACGTCAAAATTGCATTTCTCAATGGTGACCTTGAAGAGGAGATCTACATGGAACAACCCGAAGGATTCACACAAGAAGGTGAACATCTTGTGTGCAAGCTTCACAAGTCTTTGTACGGGTTGAAACAATCTCCAAGGGCTTGGAACCAAAAATTAGATGCTTTCTTGAAAAGCATCAAGTTTGTGAGGAGTGATGTGGATTTTAACGTATACGTTGCGCAAGTGGGAGATGTCAAATTTTTCATTTTTCATTGTCGTCTACATCAATGATCTCATCTTGGTGTGCGATAATAAGGACAAGCTTTTGCAAGTGAAAGAACTTTCTCGAAAGTTTGAAATGAAAGTGACTTGCATTTCTTCCTTGGCATGGAAGTGGAAAGGGATCGTGCACAACGTTTGCTTTACATCAACCAAATTGGATATCTCAAGGAGATTCTCAAACGCTTTCGTATGGAGGATTGCAAAGCCATCAAAGTGCCCCTTTATCCCAAGACAAAGTTGAAAAAAAATGAGAATAAGGATGTTGAAATGGTGAAGGTTCCTTATCAACGAGCTTTGGGATCCTTGATGTACACCATGTTGTGTACTCGGCCGGATTTGGCATACCTAATAAGCGTGGTGAATCAACACATGGCCAATCCAAGCATAGAACACTGGATTGTGATCAAGCCCATTTTTTGATACTTGCAAGGCACTTTGCAATTCAAATTACACTTCGGAGGATTAGCGCCCCAAGGTTTGGTTGGATATTGTGATGCGGATTGGGCCGGTGACCTTGAGGATAGGAGATCCACCACAGGGGTTGTATTCATGATGGGAGGTGGAGCCATTTCTTGGAGTAGCAAACGACAACCCACAATCGCTCTATCAACGACAAAGGCCAAATACATGGCAAGTACACAAGCTACCAAGGAAGCCATATGGATGACAAAGTTCATGAAGGAATTACGATACACGAAAGAGAAGAAGGTAATGGTGATTCGATGTGACAACCAAGGTGCAATATCATTGACGAAGAATCCCACGCAACATGCTCGAACAAAGCACATTGATGTGCAACATCATTTTGTTCAAGAACGGGTTGAAAATGGCAAAATTACGTTCGAATATTGTTCAACAAAGGACATGGTGGCGGATGTGCTAACAAAGGCATTACCAAGAGAACGACATAACAAATTAATAAGCATGTTCGGATTAGAAACTTCATAGAGTGGGAGTGTTAGAAATATTATTCGTTTCTAATTCCCAATGGAGATGAATGTGTTAAACATTCATCAAAAGGATGAATAGTGTTCTCATCCTTGTAGTAGTTAGGTTAGGTTGAATAGTGGTGGCTAGGGTTTAGAAGTGAAAATTACTTAGGGTTAGGCGACAGCTAGGTTAGGGTTAAATGGCGACTACTTTAGGGTTTGGAGATAGTATATAGTGGAATGTTCTTGCGTGGTCTTTCATTCTCTCCTTTCATGATTTTGAATGCACATAGAACCTTCAAGCCTTGTTAGTTGTTACAAGTCATAGTTTGCATTGTAGATGTTGAAGCATACAACCTTTGTAATCTTTTAGTTAGTTAATACAATTGTTCCTTTTCATGAACCTTGAATGTTTCATTCTTGCTTGATTTCAAGTTGTTTCTAATACCATCGCACTTGAAATTGACCAATATAATTAACCATATCAATTCTTAATTTTAGCCAATTGTAACATTTGTTTTAGATCAAATATTATAATGCAATAGGTGCATATAAAAGAGAAACTTGACATATGTTTATGTTGATTACACTACATAACTATAGACCCATGATATATTATTTTTGGTTAGGATTTTAACTAACTTGCTTCACTCACACACATTCGTGTTCATTTGGCAAATCTTTTTTGATTCGTAAGGATTTCCTCTTCAAGACTTACCTTTTATGCATGTATGATAACCCATGATGCTAAAGCCACCTATGGGAAAAACAAGAAAGCTTAAATTGAATTTTCAAACCATAAGCATACCATTTTCAAACCATGTCCATGTCACATCTCACCCTCAAGGCATCCTACACCACTATGCAAATTGGATATCCTATACTAAGGATCCATTTCCATTCCACTTTAGTACTTGCATTGCACTTAAAATCCACCTACAATTCAACTAAAACCCACCTATTTTTCACCACGTTGGTCCACTCATCATCACATTTGACATTGCTTGTTATAATTTGATATACTTACTGATTTTCAACAAATTGACATTTATTTTACTTGAAAACTATTGGACAACAATGGAAATGATAGCTAGAAAGAATTCAAATGACAATATATTTTGATGTTCATCACTAACCTACTATATTGGGTGCAATCATGGTAAATTAGACAACTTTTGTTCCTTGTCACAAAAAAGAAGAAGCCATAAACAGTTTTAATGTATTGAAAGTAGAAATGTTTTTAAAAATTTAATGATTAGCATGAAGATTTTTTTTTATTAATTTTATCACAATGATGTTGATTAATCACATATCTAATACATTTTTAAAAAGTACTTAAAAAAAAAAAAATTGTACTATTTTTTAACATTTTAGGCTATCCAAACTTTGTAAAAATAGGCTACCACAATGAACCCAAATCCTATTATAGTATTAGGGCCTAATTAATTCTATATGAATCATGTAAGAATTATATATATATATAGGGGATTGGGGGAAGAGGAAAATATATTCAATTCAATTTATTTTTTTTCGATAAAGTTTGGTTCTACCGTTGTTATATATCTATAAATTCATTTTTCTAATCAACTACCTTGACTATTGTTTGTAAGTAAAGAATAAGTAAAAAAATAGTATGTATTAATACAAATAGTGCAATAACAATAAATGTAAGAATATTTATTTCTATATTTTGATTGAATCAACATCTACTCTACAATATCCCAAAATATCATCTAATAATATTTATGGTTTGGATCTAGCTCAATTCCTTCCAATTGGTGGGGTTGTCCAAATCATAAACTTAATAGATTTATTCTAAATGAAATAAATAGAATTGTATATTTTGGGTTTATCCAGATCATTGATATCAAATAAATAATATAAAACATGATTATTTCCTATTTATATATATATTTTTGAAACAATTTTATTTTCATTCCATTTTTTACTTGGGATTATTACTTGTCCCACCACAGATAGAAGAGTGCTTCGAAGAAGACTTGAACCTCCATGTTTTGTAGCTCAAGATTTTCAATCTCATGTGTTTACCATTTTACCACCAAAGCTTTTCAAATTTCAATTATAAAGAATCTCGAAGAATCTATTTATTTTATTGGCTAGGGGTATCAATTCAATCTGATGCCCTATAGATGTTTTGCCAATAATTTGTAACAAAATTATATATATAATTGTATTTTGTATTTTTTCTCTATTTTTTCTATTGGGGAATTATTTCTTCTGTTGGGGAATTGGGGAAAGGGGGGGGGGAGGGATGAACTCAAAATAGTAATAATCATTTTTCCAAAATTATCCTTGCATTTATGTTGAAATGATAAAAAAATATTTTAGAAAATGGATTGGTTTTTTTTCCACCCAAATCAGTTTAATTACTTATAAAATGATTCGAAATTAAAATATTTTGAACTATATTATTAATAGGATTCATCAAGACTCTAGTTTAATTACTTATAAAATGACTCGAAATTAAAATATTTTGAACTACAATATTAATAGGATTCATCAAGACTCCCAAATAAATAGAAATTATTATACATACAATTAGGCCAACTTCAATATAACTTTTTAATAAGGAAGGCAATGGAGAATTTACATAAGTTTATATATAAGTAGTCATTTCCTCAATCTCTTTAGTAATAAGTAGTTTAACTATTTTTAAATAGTAATATATGGAAATAATGCTTGTGAAAAATCCCACAAAAACTAAGAGATAGAGACTGGCCTCCCATCCGCACCAAAATAAATAGAGTTTTCCAAAAAAACCAGATAGAGGAGGAATGCTTCCCAAGGTTATCAAGCACAAAGCAAAAGAGAAAGTTAATAAATGATCTTTTATAAACAATCCTCCATAATCTTGGATGTTATCTATCCCTATACATAAGCTAAATAAGATGATGCAAGCAAAGGTTCTTAAATTTCTAAAAGTACAAAATAGTAAATAAACCGTCATACTTGCATATCCGTTATAATCTCTAGCAATTATTTTGATAATTAGATATCCAATTTGATTTATGGAAGAATATGCAAGCATATGTTTCATACTCGTTTGAGTAATAACCACTGAATTAGCTAGTATCATATTATAAATAGTTAATGTTTCTCGAATAAAATGCGATTGATCCAGAGAAAAAGGAAAGAAAATATTGAAAATTTGACTAACTAAGGCTAGACTTGTGACTTTTGGAACAACAGAAAAAAAAACAAAACCACGACTGGAGCAAGAGAATTGAAGTCGAAAAGAGAAATTACTCATTCTTTTCTCTCGTTCAAAACTGTGCATGAAACTTTATTTCACATCGCTTTTGAGTAGTAGGACCTAGTTAATACAAAAAACCAAAACTTTCTTATTACTTTCCTTGCGTGTGTATAAAGAAAAACTTATCAATTTGATAATAAATCATTATCAATTCAAAACTTTTTGAACAACCCCACCTTAATGGCTTTTACGGTATAATGAGATACTGACTCTCGCAAAAAAGGAATTGTGCATTTTTTTATGGGAATTAGGACTGATTCATAATTTTGGAAGAGAAAACTATCTAATTGTTTTTTGTTATTAATAGCCATGCCTTTTTTTATTTTAGGTTTTCCTTTTTCGATAGATGCTTTTGATACACTTGTAGTATTTAAATAATAGAAACTGACTATATAACATTCCATATTGAAATTATATTAAATCATTCAATTTCATGAGTTACTCCCCCAAAAACAACCCTTAATAATTAGCTTATAATTCAAAAAGAATTCTTACTTTGCTTTATCTCTTGTTTCATTTGGATTCATTTTGAACAAGAGTTTGGTAGAAGCTATGCTTTAATTTGAGTGAAGATAAAAGTTCTTTCCTATTTTACATGTTTATAGAATACTCATAAATACAACAAATATTTAATTTCATCCCTATTTGGGTACAGTTTCATTACATTCGATAAATTATGAAACAAATCACACTCCTTTGTATATATCGAAAGTTCATTCATGAAAAGGTACTAGTGAAAGTTTGAATCAGATTCATACAATAATGCATATGAGTCCAATAAAAGTTCCTAAATAATTATACATTTTCATATGTAAAAGATCGTTTATTACTTCTTGGAGTTGAATCTCCCCGCCAAATAAACCACATAACCAAGAAAAACCATAAGCTAAAATATATGAACTTATTCCACCCATGAGTAAATATTTCATAACAACTTCATTGAATCATACATCATTTTTGGTGTATTCGGATAATAAGTACGAGCATAGACTTAAACATTCTAAAGCTATGAAAATACTGATTAAATCATTAACATCACATAGAAACATTCTTTTGATAGTAGTTGTTAGTACAAAAATGATAAACTTAGTCATAGGCATTTTTGTACGTTTGATATATTCAATAGATAGAGGAATGCATAATCGCAAACATGATGCTATAAGTAATCAAAAAATTCTATTAAAACTGTTAGTTTGAAAATTACCCAAAAAACTAATAATACGTTTCTTGTTCCATTGGAACAATAATAAGCCAATACTTATTAATAAACCTATTACAAAAAAGAAATATAACGAAAAGGTGTCTCTTTCCTCTGAGATCAAATCTAATATTAGAATGATTATCAAGCAAACAATAAGAATACATTCGGGCAAAATGGTACTTCCATATAAGAAAGAAAGGTCGAGTTCTAATTTCATAGAGATTCTTCCAATATATAAATTAAAATAATAGTATCGATTTTGCGTATGATACGCCATGTAACTTGGTGGAAATCATTACAAATGAATAATATCATCTTTCTGTACCTAGGTACACAACTCCTTTTTCAAAGAATAATATATTTATCATTTATCGGTAAAAACCTCCATCCTGTAAGCCCCCCAGTAAGGAGGGCTTACATTGCTTACTATTATTATTATTTCTTGTTTCCAAAAAAAGGAAAACCCTTTCTATTTGTTTCTTGTATTGACTAATAAACGAAAATGTGTGAAAGCTTTGTTGGCTTCAGCCATTCTATGAGTTTCTTCCTTTCTTTGTATAACATTTCCATTATATTTGGTAGCATCCATTAATTCATAACTTAGTTTGAAAGCCATGTTTCAACTTGGACGTTTCCTAGCTGCTCCTAATAACCAATGAATAGCAAGTGTTTTTCCTTATGCATATTTTATTTTGATAGGTACTTGATAAGTTGATCCACCCACATGTCTTGCTTTTATTGTTACATTGGGAGTTACCCTATGTATGGATTGACACAAAATAGATAATGGATTTTTTTCCATCCTTTGCTTAATACCTCTCGTCGATTTATAAAGAATTTGATAAGCTAATGATTTCTTCCCATGTCTGATTGACTAACATATTGATCAATTGATTACGATAAATTGGATCAAGTTTTCCAATTTTCTTTTCTGCATTACTTCGGTGTGACACGATGATGAAAAAATGATTGAATAATTTATTTTGATTTTTTTCCATATTGTAGGGTGGATCTCACTAGTTCATTCACCAGAGATCTCCTTCCAAACCATACATGAAATTTTTATTGAATATAACTTTCAACACCCCATTTTTTGTTTGAATGCAATAATAATGATTATATATTTTTTCATTTCCATGGTGTTTATTCACTTCTAGATTGAGTATCTGTTTCCTTCTCTTCCATTTTGTAGGAAGTCATGTATTTCATAAATTTTTATGGTATAATCTTTAGGTTCAAAAGAAGTTTTTAATAATTTGTATTTATGATTTCCTCCTCTTATTAGTAATACAAAATGTTCTTGCAAATTGTGACCAGTACCTAGTATATAAGCAATAATTTCAAATCTAGAAGTTAATATTTCTCTAGCCACTTTACATAAGGTGGAGTTTGGCTTTTTCAATGTTGTGGTTGAAAAGTTAACAAAAGAATTACTTTGTATTGTCATTTTACAAAATCGTATGTGAGATTTTAATTTCATACGAGTTTTCGTTTGATATATTATTAACAAATAATTGTGTATTCCATCATTCTCATGTTTCAATTCGAAACGAGTAATATTCCGTTTTAATTATTTCCACGAATAAAAAATGATGATTTTTTAATATTTTTAATTTGGTAAATATAAATAATAATAATATTTTTATTAATTCCTTTATGTAACATCGTGATCAAATTTTGGGATTGTTACTATCTACTAGTAAGTAATCCAAACGCAAGTAATTGGGAAAATTGATAGGTTGGTATAAGCTTATCTAGGCAATTATGCATTATATCGAATCAATCAAGAATTTGTTTTTTGAAAAATATTGTTTGACTTTCGTGCTTTATATGGTTGGTTTGTCCGAGATAGTTCAATAACTTACAAATATCTATATCAAGTTGATCGACTACATGAGGCCCACAAACAGGAATAAATATGGCCAAAGAAAGTATACATAAAAGGTAGCTCTTTTTTTCTTAGTGATTGTGGAATCTTCCATGATAAACTACTTGCATTAGTCCTTTTTTTTTAATTATGTTTCTCGTGGATTGGGGGGAAAGTAAAAGTTTAGTGGGAAGAGAGAGCAGGGGAGGGTCAACATGTTCCTATTTAGAATATACAACATAGATTTTTGACAATATGGTTGGTTGTACCTTTACGTCAATTCAAATCAAGAAGTCTTTCCACGAAGGCAAATCTTTTCATTTCATGTTAATCAATGGTATCTTAAAGCTAGTTACAAATCCTTCCTCGGTAAGGTGGCAATGTATGAACATAAAGTAGGTAACAGTTGCATAGGATTCTTTTTTTGTAGTAAAAAAAATTATTTCTTTTTTTTACTAAGCTCTAAAAAAAAAGGTGGTAACACATCAGAACTTTTGAATGAACATAAAAAAAAATGTTGACTAGAGGTAGTTGGGATTTTATTTTCCTGGAAATGGTTAAGATTTTTGGTATAAGAAAAAAAAATTATGTTTATATTTTCTTTACTTGGTTTTTTTCTTTCCCCCTCTGTTAACAATTCCTATATTAGGGTTAGATTGATTAATGCTAGATCGAATGTACTAAAAGAAAAAAATTCATGTAGAATTTGTTAGATCTAGATGAAAAAGGTATTGGATAAAAAAAAAAGGAGGTCTACGAATTTTCCAAAAAAAACCAGTGGCTCAAATGAGTAGGAATCCATATTTGCAATAGGATTATTCGATCAACAATAGGATTCAATCTTTTCTATTATTTTTGTAATCATATGTGAAAGGAAGGCCTGATTTTAATCAAGTTGCTAAGAAATAATAGGATAATGGCTTTCAGTCTCTTGACTTTTTGGTTTGTGCCTACTTAGTAGTAAGTTTTCTTTGGGTAGGGATATAATTCAGCGGTAGAGTATCACCTTGACGTGGTGGGAGTCATTAGTTTGAGCTTAATTATCCTTAAGTCTATTCCAAGTGTTTCTATTTACTCCCTTTTCTATTTGCTTCCCCATAATTGAAAGAGGCTTGTGGGATTGACATGATAGGGTAGGGATGGGTATACTAGAAATGAGCTTTAGGCTAATATGAAGTAAATCAACACGAGTTATCCCTTGTGATGAAAGACAATTCTCAATCAATTTTGTCCACAAAGAAGGAAGCTATAAGTAATGTAATTATGAATTTCATGAAGAGTTTGATTATGGCTCAAGGTGAATGTTGGCAGCATGTTTAACACATGCAAGTCAAACAGGAAGCATCCTAGTGGTGTTTTCAGTGGCAAATGGGTGAATAGCGCCTAAGAACCTACCTTTGGGAAGGGGACAACAGTTGGAAACGGTTGATAATATCCCATAGGCTGAGGAGCAAAAGGAGGAATCCGCCCAAGGAGGGGCTTGTGTCTGATTAATTAGTTGGTGAGGCAATGGCTTACTAAGGGGATGATCAGTAGCTGGTTTGAAAGGATGATCAACCACACTGGGATTGAAACACGACCTGGACTCCTATGAGAGGTAGTAGTGGGGAATTTTTCGCAATGGGTAAAAGCTTGATGGAGCAATGTTGCGTGGAGGTAGAAGGCCCACATGTTGTAAATTGCTTTTCTCAAAGAAGAAGCAATGACGGTATCTAGAAAATAAACATTAGCTAACTTTATGCCAATAGTTGTGGTAAGACAGAGGATGCAAACGTTATCCAAAATGATTTAAGTGTAAAACATTTGTAGGTGGTTTTTCAAGTCCATTGTCAAATCCCAAGGTTCAACCTTGGATAGGTGGTGGAAACTACTGAGCTAGAGTACGATAGGGGCAAAAAGAATTTTCGGTGGAGTGATGAAATGTGTAGAGATTAGAAAAAACACCAACAACGAAAACACTTTGTTAGGTCAACATTGACATTGAAACATGAAAATTAAGGGAGCAAATGGGATTAGATGCCCTAGTAGTCCTAGTTGTAAATGATGGATACTAAGTTTTGTGCGTATTG
>Ga0209208_10012238_pt1 | contig 10886 bp, 8 predicted proteins | sample S1TSphfallax_3_FD_187694 | JGI IMG/M metagenome (GOLD analysis project Ga0209208, IMG submission 187694) | Host-associated microbial communities from peat moss isolated from Minnesota, USA - S1T2_Fd - Sphagnum fallax MG (SPAdes) (version 2) | ecosystem: Host-associated > Plants > Peat moss >... | reverse complement strand
TCGTTCCAGCGATGGCGGCAAAACCTGGCAGGAGGGCGACCGCAGCCAGATGATGGTTTGGCGGCCGTTCTATTTTGCGAACCTGACTGTCGACCCGAAAGACGAGGACAAGGTCTATAAAGCGGGCGGCAGCTTGATTCTGAGCGTGGATGGCGGCAAGAGTTTCAGCGCCATCGGCGGCGGCGCGCATGGCGATTTTCACGATGTCTGGGTGGACCCGGACAACACGAACGAGATCATCAGCTGTGACGACGGCGGCATTTGGTATTCGCATGATTCGGGCGAAAAGTGGCTGAAGGCGAATAACTTGCCGGTGGGCCAGTTCTATCACGTCAGCGTGGACATGAGCGACCCGTACCACGTGTATGGCGGGTTGCAGGATAACAGCGTGTGGGTGGGCGATTCGGCGTATCCAGGCGGCATCACCAACAGCCGATGGGAGAACCTGTATGGCGGCGATGGATTTTTTGCGTTCACTGATCCGGCCGACGCGAATTACATTTATGTGGAAGCGCAGGGCGGCGCCATCTCGCGCGTGAACCGGCACACGCTGGAAAGCCGGTCGATTCAGCCGCAGCAGAATTATGGCGAGGGCAAGCTGCGCTTCAACTGGAACACGCCGATGGCGCTAAGCCCGACCAACACGGGGACGCTTTATATTGGCGCGCAGTTTTTGTTTCGCACGCGCGACCATGGCCAGACGTGGGAGCGCATTTCGCCGGACTTGACTACGAATGACCCGGAGAAGCAGAAGCAGGAAGAATCAGGCGGGATCACGGTGGATAATTCCGTGGCCGAGATGCACACGACGATTTATTCGATTAGCGAATCGCCGAAGAATGCGGATGTGATTTGGGCCGGCACCGACGACGGCAATTTGCAGTTGACGCGCGATGGCGGCAAGAGCTGGACGAACACGGTTGGCAATATTGCGGAATTGCCGAAATTTTCGTGGGTGTCTTGGGTGGAAGCGAGCCGCTTTGCAGAAGGCACGGCTTACGCGGCGTTTGACCGGCACAGCTTTGGCGATATGTCGCCGCATGTTTATAAGACGACCGATTTCGGCAAGAGCTGGACGCCGATTGTGGGCACGGACAGCGGCGTGCGCGGCTATGCGCATGTGATTAAAGAGGACACGGTGGCGCCGAATCTGCTGTTTTTGGGGACGGAATTTGGGTTGTATATTTCGCTGGATGGCGGCCATCAGTGGGCGCAATACAAGGGCCATGATTTTCCCGATGTGGCGGTGCGTGACATTGCGGTGCAGCCGCGCGAATCGGATCTGGTGCTGGCCACGCATGGGCGCGGCATCTGGATTGTGGATGATATTTCGCCGCTGCGGCAGTTGACGCCGGCTGTGATGTCGAAGGAAGTCACGTTCCTGGACAGCAAGCTGGTGCAGCAGCGGATTCCGGCGAATGGCGGCTGGTCGGAGGGCGATGGCACTTATGTGGGAGCGAACCCTCCGGATGCGGCGGTGATTACTTATTACCAGCAGAAGCGGCATATTTTCGGGCGCATGAAGCTGGAGGTTCTGGATGACAAGGGCAACGTGGTGGACACGCTGCCGGCCAGCAACCGGCGCGGCTTGAGCCGCGTGGAATGGAGCATGCGTTTGAAAGCGCCGACGGTTCCGCCGGCTTCTGTGATTGCCGGGGAAGCGACTGTCGGGCCGCGCGTGGTGCCGGGCACGTACACGGTGAAGATGACTCGCGGCAAGGATGTTTTGACCACGCAGGTGGTGGTGGGAGTGGATGCGCGCGCGAATTACACGGTTGCCGACAGACAGCTTCAGTTCGACGCTTCGATGCGGGTTTATCATTTGCTGGGCGACTTGAGCTATGACGTGGCCAAGATTAATGGCGTGCGTGACGCGCTTATGGAGCGGGCGGCGAAGCTGGGGAAGAATGATCCGCTGGCGAAACAGCTCACGAGCCTGGCAGACAAGAGCGATGAGATTCGCAAAGAGATTGTGGCGACGAAGGAAGGCGGGGCGATTACCGGCGAGGAGCGGATTCGCGAGAAAACTTCGGAGCTTTATGGCGCGCTGGTTTTTTATGAAGGGAAGCCGGCGGATTATTATGTGGCCCGGATTGATTCGCTGAGCCATGAGAGGAAGGATGTGGCGGAGAAATTCGAGAAGCTGCTGGCGAGTGATTTGAAGCCATTGAACGCGGCGCTGGCGACGAAGAAGATGGAGGAAGTGAAGCCGCTGGAACGGGGAGAGTGGGATAAGCAGAATGAGGATGGCGGCGGTTTGAGCGCGGGCGCGGAAGCGTTGACGATGCTGCGTGAGTTAAAGAAGCTTCATTAGGCGACATCTCGCTTATACTCTTCAGCATGCTGATTCTGACTGAAGCGCAGGTGCGAGAAGTGCTTTGCTTCGAAGACCTGATTCCCGCTGTCAGGCAGGCATTGATGGATTTTTCGGCGCGGCGCGTGATGCAGCCGGTTCGCACGGTGCTGCCGGTGAATCAATTTTCAGGCTGGTTTGCCGTGATGCCGGCGGTTTGCGGCAGCGTCATGGGCGCAAAGATGGTGACGTTTTATCCGAAGAACGTGGAGCTTGGCAAGCATACTCACCTGGCGACGATCCAGCTTTTTCGCGCCGACACGGGCGAACCTCTGGCCATCATGGACGGGCGGCTGATTACGGAAATGCGCACGGCCGCCGTTTCCGCCGTAGCTATCGATCACCTTGCCGCTGCAAACGTTACGCGCCTGGCGATTCTGGGCAGCGGCGTGCAGGCGCGATCACACTTTCAGGCGCTGTCGCATATCCGCTCCTTCACGGATGTCCGCGTCTGGAGCCGTTCTCCTGAAAATGCACGGCGCTTCGCCTCCGAAATTGGCGCTCGCGTCTGCGCGGCCGAAGAGGCCGTGGGCGATGCTGAAGTCGTGCTGACGTTGACCAGTTCGACGCAGCCAGTCCTGTGCGGCAAATGGCTGAAGTCGGACGCCGTGGTTTGCGCTATTGGGGGCGTCACTCCGGACCGGCGCGAACTGGATAACGATGTCATGCGGGGTTCCGTTGTCGTCGAATCACGCGAAGCCGCTTTGCGCGAACCCGGCGACATTGTGAAAACCAAGGCGGAGATTAGCGCCGAAATTGGTGAATTGCTGAACGGCGCGCCGCTGATTCAGAAGCCAGGCGCCGTGGTCTTTAAGTCAGTCGGTATTGCGGTGGAAGACATCGCGTCGGCGAAGCTGGTTTATGACAAGATCGTCGGATTATGAACTACGGCGTCTTAAGGTGGAAGATTGTCCAATTCATCGGGCTGATGATCGTCGTCATTGTGGGCGATCAAACCCTGCATCTTATCGTCAGCCCAGACTGGCTGCAAAACGAAGCCGACGCTACCGCCATCCTTATTCCGCTGATTGGTGAAATCTACGCGGTGCTGCTGGCATTCATGATCTTCGTCATCTGGACGCAATTCACCGAAGTGGAAAACTGCGTGCTGCGCGAAGCAAATTCGCTGAATGAACTGTTGCGCTACACCGCCTTCCTGGCCGACGATCATCGCGGACCAGTGCGCCGCGCCGTCGGCAATTATGTGCGGCTGGTGCTGGAACAGGAATGGGTGGAACTAGGCAACGGCCGCAAAGACCGCCAGACGGAAGAAGCTTTTTCAAAGCTTGTGACGTGCGTCGTCGCTTCCTCACCCAAAGACGATCATGGTCATCTTCTGGAAGCCTTGCGCACCGTTTCGCGCAACCGCGATGAGCGTGTGGCCAAGAGCATGACGCGCATACCGCCTACGCTGTCGGGCCTTGTGCAAATGATTGCCGCGGTGCTATGGCTGCTGATCTACATCTATTCATTTCACAATCGCAGCACCGGCCCGCTTTGTTACTCCGTCGCCGCGCTGGTTCTGTTCATCGCCAACTTCGTCATGACGGACACCGACAATCCGCTGAAAGGGTTGTGGAATGTGCGGCCCGATTCTTTTTCCGAAGTGCCCCGCTGACATTCAAACTGATTGCTGCGAACATAGGCATAACACTCTCGCTTATGGATCGCAGAAGCTTCTTATATAAATCAGTTAGTGGTGTTTTGGCCGTGCAGCACGGCAAGAAAATACCGGAACTGGAAGCAACACCGCTCAGCCTGGAGGAGATCAGCGTCTCTGAGTTATCGCGCCAGATGACCATAGGCCTGATGACGTCGGAAAGCATCTGTACGAAGTATCTGCAGCGCATTGAAGATATCGACCGCAAAGGGCCGGCTCTGCGCGCTGTCATTGAAACAAATCCCGATGCTTTGGAGATTGCGCGCTCTCTGGATGCGGAGCGCAAAGCGAAAGGCGCGCGCGGATTTTTGCATGGCGTTCCCGTGCTGATCAAAGACAACATCGAGACCGGCGACAAGATGCAAACCACCGCCGGGTCACTGGCGCTGGAAGGCACGCCAGCGGCGCAGGATTCTTATGTCGCGCAGCAGTTGCGCGCGGCGGGCGCGGTGATTCTGGGCAAAACGAATTTAAGTGAATGGGCGAATTTTCGCTCCACGCATTCCACCAGCGGCTGGAGCGGGCGCGGCGGCCAGACCAAGAATCCATATGCACTGGACCGCAATCCGTCGGGCTCGAGTTCAGGAACAGGCGCGGGAATATCGGCCAATCTGGCGGCGGTCGGTGTTGGTTCGGAAACCGATGGTTCGGTGGTCTCGCCTTCCTCTATGTGCGGGCTTGTCGGGATCAAGCCAACGCTGGGGCTGATCAGCCGCGCCGGCATTGTTCCCATTGCGCATAGCCAGGACACGGCCGGGCCCATGGGACGGTCGGTTCGCGATGCAGCCATTGTGCTGGGCGCATTGACGGGCATTGATCCAAACGACCCGGCCACCGCCGCCAGCGATGGAAAGTTTTTTAAAGACTACACGCGCTTTCTGGACGCGGGCGGATTGCGAGGCGCGCGCCTCGGCATTGCGCGGCAGTATTTCAACATCGGTCCGCGCAACACCGCACTGATGGAAAAGTGCATTGACCTGATGCGCCAGGCGGGCGCGGTGATTGTCGATCCCGTGGAATTTCCGCAGATGGAACCCTGGTCGAAAACCGAGCAGCTTGTTTTACTGTACGAATTCAAGAACGATCTGAATCTCTATTTAATGAAGAGAAACGCGAAGGTGAAATCACTGGCTGACTGCATTCAGTTCAACAGCACTCACAGGCTGCAAGAGATGCCTTACTTTGACCAGGAACTGATGGAGCAGGCGCAGGCGAAAGGCGATCTGACCCAGAAGGAATATCTGGATGCGCTCGCCAATAATCTGCGTACGTCACGCACGGAAGGTATTGACGCGCTGATTGCAAACAACAAGCTGGATGCGATTGTGGCGCCCACCAGCGGGCCGGCCATTCTCACCGACTTGGTGAATGGAGACAGCGGCGGCGGGGGCTGTTCTTCGCCAGCGGCCGTCGCCGGCTATCCGCACATCACCGTTCCGGCTGGATTTGATTTCGGATTGCCATCGGGCATTTCGTTTTTTGGAGCGGCCTGGACTGAGCCGAAACTGCTGAAAATTGCCTATGCGTTTGAGCAAGCCAGCCGGGCACGGCGCGCTCCGGCCTTCTTGCCTACCGCCGACTTGCACATATAACCGAAATGGCAGACCAGCACAAAGTAGTGATTTTAGGCGGCGGCTTCGGCGGATTATATGCCGCACAGGCCTTGAAGCATGCGCCTGTGGACGTCACTCTGATAGACCGCCACAACTATCATTTGTTCCAGCCGCTGCTCTATCAGGTGGCGACCGGATCGCTGTCGCCCGGCGAAATTGCGGCACCCATCCGCAGCGTTCTGAGCGAACAAAAAAATACCACCGTGCTGCTGGGCGAAGCCGTCGATATTGATCCGCGCACCAAGCGAATTACTCTGCTCGACGGCGGCGTGGTTCCTTATGATTCGCTGATAGTCGGCACCGGAACGCAAGCGACCTATTTCGGTCATGATGATTGGAAAGTCTGGGCGCCCGGGCTCAAGACCATTGAAGACGCCACCATGATTCGCCACAAAATTCTGCTGGCGTTCGAAGCGGCTGAACGTGTCACCGATCCGGACCAGCGGCGCGCGTGGCTGACCTTTGTGATTGTAGGCGGCGGCGCCACCGGCGTGGAACTGGCGGGCGCGCTCAGCGAGATTGCCAACCAGACGCTCAAACATGATTTCCGCTCCATTCGGCCCCAGGACGCGCGCATCATTCTGGTGGACGGCGGACAGCGGATTCTGGCGGCATTTCCAGCCGACCTTTCCAAGTCGGCTGAGGACCAACTCGTCAAACTCGGCGCGCGAGCGCGAACTGGCCTGACGGTCACGGAAGTGGATGAGAATGGCGTCACGCTGAAGTCTGCCACCGGCAGCGAACACATTGCCTCGCACACGGTTTTGTGGGCGGCCGGCGTGGCGGTGACTGAGTTCGCCCGGCAACTGGCTAAGCAGACCGGCGCGCCCACCGACAAAAGCGGCCGGTTTAAAGTGAGCGGCAATCTGACACTGCCGGAATTCCCGGACATTTACGTTGTGGGTGATTTAGCGTATGTGGAGATGGCGGAGAAAAAGCCGATGCCGGGCGTGGCGCAGGCCGCCATGCAATGCGGTGCCTATGCCGCCAAAGATATTGTGCGCAAGCTCAAAAATGAGCCTGAGAAAAAAGCGTTCCGCTATTTCAATAAAGGCGATTTGGCCGTTATCGGGCGCGGTGCCGCCGTTGCCAACACGTTTGGAATTCACCTGAAGGGACTTCCCGCCTGGCTGGTCTGGCTGTTTATCCACCTGATGTACATTGTGGAGTTTCAAAGCCGGATTTTGGTGGCCGTGCAGTGGGGTTTTCTTTACCTCACCAACAACCGCGGCGCGCGGCTGATTACGGGCACGGCGGCTTCAAAACTGGTCAGGGGCACTGAGCCGCTGGAAAACTTGGGTGAATAGAATTCCGTTCGCACTCTTGGCCATCAGCCTTTAATATTCTTCACCGTACGAAGGAACTCGGAACACAACTCTACTATCGGGCAAGTTTGTCCGATAGCTCAAGCGTCTTTGGGGAACGCTTAGGCGGGCCTGATCCAGCGCTGGCCATCGAAACTGTCACCCTCTTTTCCCCAGGTGCCGAATTTGGATGCAAGCTGGCCGCCATCCACCAGCAGCGCGGCTCCGGTTATATAGGAAGACAGACCGGAAGCGAGGAATAAAATGGCCTGCGCCACCTCTTCGGGCTCACCACCGCGGCCCAGCGGAATGTGCTTAAAATATTTGGAAATCACTTGCGGATTGGCGAAGCTGTCGGCATTCAGGCGCGTTCGGATGAGGCCTGGACAGACCGCATTGACGCGGATACCGTACGGTCCCAACTCATTAGCGGCACTGTGCAGAATCCCCAGCAGCGCGGCCTTGCTGGCATTGTAGGCGAACAGGCCGGGTTCGCCGTCAAAGGAGTTAGTGGAGGCGGTTAACACGATGGACCCGCCGCCGACCCGCCGCATTTTTTCCGCTGCCAGTTGCACCGTGTGGAACGCTCCGTTCAAGTTAACGGCCAGTGTCCGGTCCCAGGCTTCCTGGGTTGTTTCAAGCAAAAACTGGTTCGAACTGATGCCGGCATTGACAATTACCGCGGACGGATCGGGTATGCGGGCGAATGCATCTTCCAAGGAACTTCGGCTGGTGACATCCGCTTCGCAAGCCTGCGCGCCCATTGATTGAGCAATGGCGGCAAGGTTGGGATTCGGTAAGTCAACAATCCAAACCAATGCGCCCGCGGCGGCGAAGGCTTTCGCCGTGGCCAGACCAATTCCGCTCGCCCCGCCTGTAACGATTACATTTTTGTTTTGAAAATCCAATTCGCTTTCCTATGTGTGGAGCAAAACACTGCCTACCTGGTGCGCTTCGCGTTCCTCTGCCATCAGCCCAGGACCTAACATAGACCCAAGATAAATGATGCCGCCCGCCCCTATTTCGCGCCTCAGGCAGACGGGCAAGCCGCGACATGTGGCAATGACCTCATGTGAGCCGTACAGCACGGGAGTGAGCGCCTGAAAAGGCCGGATCATCCTCTGAATGGGCCATGAGTATCTGACATAAGAGTGCGCGTCGATGGGAGGCTGAATCTGCAGCCCCAACCCGTGCCGCAGAATCTCCGCTTGCCCGACCGCCTGCTCGCGCGGAGCATAGCAAAGGCCGCTTTCCAGCAAAAGCCACGCCCCGGTACGAACTCTGCGCAGCAGACTGGCACAAGTCTGCTGTGTTAGCTCGCGTACGCCCGGAGCAATGATCCAGCCGCTCCGGATTGCCAGCCGGCGGTAGCCGCGAGCCGATTCAGCGGCCAAGGCGTGAGGCTCCTCGATTAACTGAACGCCGAAAGCAGCCGGTTTCGACAACAATGGCGCTGAGGATACAGCAGCCAGCAATTGACGCCTCGTCAGCATGCCTTAAATACGGCCCTCAATCAATCGATTCATCGCGGCGCACGTGTCAAAAACCTGCTGATCGGCCGCATACTGATAGCGGGCCTCCATCTCGGCAATCAGCCAGCCGTCGTAGCCGACTTTGATGATGGCTTCGCGAATGGCTTTCCAGTTGTTATCGCCGAGAAAGATATTCGTGTAGACGCTTTGATTGCCGCAGCGCCCGCGATGCTTATGGACATCTTTCAGATGAATGCGCGTGATATGCGGGCCGTGAATTTCAATCCACTGTTCGGCAAAGCCGGTGTCATGGATATTGCCCACGTCCAGATGAATGCCAACCCAGGGACTGCCCACGTCCTTCAGAAAAGTCTCAAACTCACGCGGGCTGAGCAGAAACTTCTGCTCCGAATTGCAGTTCTCCACGCCAATCCGCACTCGGGCTTTGGCGGCCATCGGGGCCAGCCGCTTAAGGCCGTCCACGGTGCGGTTGTAGACCTCATTATAAGGAGTCTCTTCGGTCACAAGGCCCGCGACCACCAGAATGGCATCGGTATTCAAGATTTGAGCTGTTTCCAGTTGCCGTTCAATGTGCCGGAACGCCGCCTCGCGTTTGGCCGGATCGCGGCTGGAAATGTTTTCGTCCCAGTCGAGCGAGTTGGCCACGTTGGAGACGGCAAGGCCCGTATCCTGAATTTGCGAAAGCAGCGCGCGCACTTCGGAATCGGAGCTTTGCATCTGAAACCAGGGACGGTCGCCCAGCCAAAGTTCCACACCGTCATAACCGGCGCTCTTTAGCAGCCGCAGTCCGTCGATGAACGTGTAGCCTTTCGGGAAAAAATTGTCCCCTGTCGATTTTTTCATCGCCGCTCACGCTAGCCTAGTCAAGAAACATGGCGAAAGTCAACGCACAACGCTATATTAATTGGCATGGCTTCCGCAACCCTCACAACCGGTCAGAGCCTTGTTTCCGAACCGGCCCAGCCGAAAGTTACTTCCAGAAATCATGCCGTGGACGCTTATCGCGGCTTCGTCATGCTGCTAATGATAGGCGAAGTGCTGCGCTTCGAACAGGTTTCCAAGGCGTTTCCCGGCAACTGGTTTTGGAGCCTGCTCGCCTATAACCAGACGCATGTGCAATGGGCGGGCTGTTCGCTGCACGACATGATTCAGCCCTCGTTCTCATTCTTAGTGGGCGTGGCGCTGCCTTATTCCATTGCCAGCCGGCGCGCGAAAGGGCAGGGACCCGGAAAGCTGTTTCTGCATGCTGTCTGGAGATCGTTCCTGCTGATTGCGCTGGGCATTTTTTTGCGCTCACTGAACAGCCCCATCACCTATTTCACGTTCGAAGACACGCTGACGCAGATTGGCCTGGGCTATTCGTTTTTGTTCCTTTTAGGATGGTTCGCCAAGCCACGGGGGCAATGGGTCGCGCTGGCGTTAATTCTGGTCGGCTACTGGGCGGCGTGGGCGCTGTATCCGGCGCCGGGCGCGAGTTTCAACTGGTCCGCCGTGCAAGTAACGCCGGACTGGAATGCGGCGCATAACTTCTCGGGCTTCGCGGCGCACTGGAACAAGAACAGCAACCTGGGCAATGCGTTTGACCAGTGGTTCCTGAACCTGTTTCCGCGCGTGAAGCCCTTTGTGGACAACGAAGGCGGCTACCTGACGCTGAGTTTCATTCCTACTTTGGGAACCATGATTCTGGGCTTAATCGCCGGCGAATGGACACGCACCACTCCTCCGGCCCAGGTGATTCGCAAGTATCTGCCGGCCGCCGCGGCGGGAATCGCGCTCGGATTGCTGCTGCATTTCACAGGCATCTGTCCGGTGGTGAAGCGCATCTGGACACCGGCCTGGACCATTTTTAGCGGCGGCGTCTGTTTTGCTTTTCTGGCGGCGTTTACCTGGCTGATTGAGGTGCGTCAGTGGCGCAAGTGGGCGTTTCCGCTGGTGGTGGTGGGCATGAATTCCATTGCTGCTTACCTGATGGATCACCTGTGGGAAGATTTTATCTTCCGCAATTTGCGCACGAATCTGGGGCCGAACTTTTTCGGCTTCTTCGGTTCGGGCTTGCAGCCGCTCATGGAAGGCGCGGCCGTGCTGGGCATTTTTTGGCTATGCCTTTACTGGCTTTATAAAAACAAGATTTTCATTCGCATCTGATTCTTCATCAATAAACAACAATCAACTATCATCATGAGTTAGCATTCTTCGTCGAATGCAAGCAAGGCGAGCCCAGTGTGCCGAACTTTCGAAAGAGAATTTGCATATCATGCCTGCACCGACTAACCGACAATTCATAACTCACTTACTTAGACTCTTTTTGCTCGCGCTCAGTTCGGCGCTGCTGGTTTTCGCGCAGGCGGATGCAGGCGCCATTTCCGGCACCGTGAAAGACTCCAGCGGCGCCATTTTGCCTGGGACAAAAATCACGCTGACCAACACAGGCACCGGGGCCAGCGTTTCCACCACCAGCGGATC
>Ga0209208_10012237_pt1 | contig 10888 bp, 12 predicted proteins | sample S1TSphfallax_3_FD_187694 | JGI IMG/M metagenome (GOLD analysis project Ga0209208, IMG submission 187694) | Host-associated microbial communities from peat moss isolated from Minnesota, USA - S1T2_Fd - Sphagnum fallax MG (SPAdes) (version 2) | ecosystem: Host-associated > Plants > Peat moss >... | reverse complement strand
CGTCGCCCTCTGAGCGCACCTCGATCACAAACTCCGGGACTACTTGCTTGAACCCCCGTCCTGTGGCTGCGTTGTAGCGACCCCAGGATGCCCATGCGGCATCCGCCGCGCGCACGGAGGTGTCCGGCAGCTTCACACCTGAGTTCGGTCCGAGTGCCGTGCCACGCCCGTCCTGCCTTGCCCAGATGTTCAACTCCGTGGCCACGTCCAACTCTGCTCGTCCACCATCGGTACCCGTTGGCGACATAATGACCAGTTCTCCGTTCGCGTTCCGTTCCACACGAAGCAGCTCGTTCTCCGCGCAAAAACGCAGCAACTCCTCATCCGTCACCGGAGTTCCGAAGCTGACGCGAACGGGCTTATCGATCTCAGGAAACGCGAGATTCATAGCGCCTGTCTACCCCCACACCTTCCCCAGCTCCAGCACAAACCCCGCCACCGGCCCCTCGCCCTCGACGGCGCTTGCGCCTTCGAGCACCTCCGGCTCGCGCCCCGGACGGTAGATCTCCACCGCCCTCCGCTGCGGGTCGACCAGCCATGCCAACTCCGCGCCATTGGCAATCCACATCTGCATCTTCTCGCGTTGGTCGGCGAGACTGTCCGTCTCCGACCGCACCTCGATGACAAATTCGGGGCAGACCTTCGGAAACACCTTACGGGTCTGCGGCGGCAACGCATTCAGGCGCGGCCACGAAACCCACGAAGCATCCGCCGCACGCACAGAGCCGTCAGGAAGTGTGACACCGGCATTGGCCGAGTAGGCTTTGCCCCGCCCGTCCCGTCGCGCCCAATCCCGCAATTCACCATAAACATCGCCCTCAACGCCCGCGCCGTCGAAGCCTGTCGGGGACATAAGAATCAGCTCTCCATTCGAGTCCCGTTCAATCCGCGCCAACTCATTCTCTTCGCAGAACCGCATCAACTCCTCATCCGTCATAGGAGTTGCAAAGCGAACGCGAACCGGCTCAGCGATCTCTGGAAACGCGACATACATGCAGGAAGTTTACTCCCTCACCACGAATCCTATCCCCACATCTTCCCCAACTCCAGCACAAACCCAGACTTAGAAGGGCGAAGTGAAAAGCGAAATAAAAACGAAGATTTCTCTTGACACCCGGCCCTCCCTCGCCTAACCTCAATTCCCAAGCGAGGCGAAGATATGGCGAATCCAGCGAATCCAGCGAATCCAGCGAATCCAACAGCGGCCCGCACCACCCCTACTTCTAACGACACCCTCTTCCCCATCCTCAACGCGCCCACCGGCCCCGCGCTCTCCGGCATCGCCCGCCTCGCCGCCCAGGCCACCCACGCCGAGGACGGCCATCTCATCGAGTTCCGCACCCTCCAGACCCGCTCCCTCCTCAACCGCTCCGTCTCCCGCCGCCAGCTCTCGCTCTCCTGGTCCATCAACCCCTTCCGCGGCTGCGAGTTCGCCTGCCGCTACTGCTACGCCCGCTACACCCACCAGTTCCTCCAGCCCACCCCCATCGACACCCCGCGCCCCGGCGCACGCACCGCCACCGACGCCCCCGGCGCGCCCATCCAGCCCTGGGCCACCGCCTTCGAGCACGAGATCTACCTCAAAGAAAATGCCGCCTGGCTGCTCGAGCAGGAGCTCCGCCGCATCGGCCCCAGCCTCGTCCGCCACCAGGATGAGATTGCGATCGGCACCGCCACCGATCCCTACCAGCCGATCGAGCGCCGCGTCGGCATCACCCGCTCTATCCTCGAGGTCTTCGCCAGGCACGAAGGCCTGCGCCTCGGCCTCATCACCAAGTCCTCGCTCATCACCCGCGACATCGACCTCTTCCAGCGCATCGCCGCGCGCAACCAGCTCGTCCTGCACATCACCATCACCACCGCGGACGCCGCGCTCGCGCGCAAGCTTGAGCCCCGCGCGCCCCGCCCCGATCTCCGCTTCGCCGCCGTGCGCAAGCTGCGCGCAGCCGGCCTCACCGCCGGCGTGCTCTGCTCGCCGCTGCTGCCCGGTATCAATGACAGTTCGCAGCAACTCGACGCCGTGTCGGGCCATGCTGCCGCAGCGGGTGCCAGCTTCCTGGGAGCCCACCCGCTGTTCTTAAAGTCCTGCTCGCGCCCCACATGGCTGCGCTTCGTTCGCGAGCACTTCCCGCACCTCGCCGGCGAGTACGCCCTGCGCTACGCCACCCGCGACTTCGCCGACGCCACCTATCGCGACACCATGGCCGCCCGCGTCCGCGAGGCCTGCCGCCGCCACGGCCTCGCCCCCCGCTCCACCGAGGCCCTGCTCACCCACCACGTCGGCGCCCCGGCCACCCCAGACGACTCCAAGGCCACGCGCAGGCTGCCGCCGGCCACGCGCCCCGGCCTCCAACCGCTGCTCTTTGCCAGCTAACGCCACACAGCGTGCGCCGTCACGCCTGCCGCATACATCAGCCAGACACACAGCCCCGTAAGCGGCGCACCCGCTCCGCGCGACCGCCGAAACGCCGACACCGTCACCGGCACAGCCACCACCAGCGTCACAAGGTTCCCAATCAGCCCGCTCCATTCGTTGCTGAATCCGCCTGTATACAGCGGATACAGCAGACAGAGAAACGCCAACAGGCTCACCCACTCCGCCGCCATCGATTGTGACCGCGAGATCGAGTCACGCAGCAGCAGCCACCGCGCCACGGCCATGCCCGCAAACAGCAGCAGCCACAACACGCCCACCACCCACCCCGGCGGCAGGCCTGCCATCGGCGCGGCCGTCCGGTTCCATCCCAGCCCGAAGATCGCTCCGTTCAGCGCCAGCGGCAGCAGCACGAATACCGCCAGATTTCCCGCCAGGCTGGACAGCACATGCCTGCGTTTCGGCTCCGTCATCGCATCTCTCCTGCCCGCTCGTTCTTCCCGGATACCCTGCCGTTCTTCCCGGATAATAGATGTATGGAAGCTCTTCTCGCAGCCGCAACCTCCGTCGAAGCCATCGAGGCGCGCATCGCTCCACTGCGCGTCCGTCTCACCACGCACCCCCTCTACGCCGCCATTCGCACCGAAGCCCATCTGCGCCTCTTCCTGCAGTCGCATGTCTTCGCCGTCTGGGACTTCATGAGCCTGCTCAAGGCGCTGCAGAACAAGCTCACCTGCACCACCGTCCCGTGGGTACCCTCGGCCCTCCCGGAGAGCCGCCGCTTCATCAATGAGATCGTTCTGGGCGAGGAGTCCGACCAGTTCGAAGGCCGCGCCATCAGCCACTTCGAGCTCTACCTCGAAGCCATGGCCGAGGCCGGCGCCGACACCGCCGCCATCCGCGCCACACTCGCAGCGCACGACCCACTCACCACCCCAGCCATCCCGGCGGCCGCCCACGCCTTCGTCGCCAACACCTTCCACATCATCCGCCAGGACAACGCCGCCGCCATGGCCGCGGCCTTCACCTTCGGTCGCGAAGACGTCATCCCCGATCTCTTCCGCGAACTCGTCCGCGACCTCAGCCGGCGCGGCAGCCATCTCAGCAAGTTCATCTGGTATTTAGAGCGCCACATCGAGGTCGACGGCGAAGACCACGGACCCCTCTCCCTGCGCATGGTCGCCGACCTCTGCGGCAACGACCCCGCCCTCTGGGAGCAAGCGGCAACCGCAGCCGAGTCGGCCATCGCAGCGCGCCTCGCGCTGTGGGACGGCATCCTCGCCGAGATCCAGCACGCCTGATCGCCACAATGCAAAGGGCCACCGCCTCGAGGGGGTGGCCCTGCATTGCATGCGTCGCCAAAGGAACTCCGCCTAGCGGCATCGGTCCTAAGCGCCTGGGCGCCTAAGCGACCACATCGAGGCCCATCGAACGCGCGGTGCCGCGGATCATCTTCGCCGCCGCCTCCACCGTGTTCGCGTTCATGTCCGGCATCTTCACCTTCGCGATCTCCAGGATCTGCTTCTCGGTGACCTTGCCCTTCTTGTCCTTGTTCGGCGTACCCGAGCCCTTTTCGACCCCCGCGGCCTTCAGCAGCAGCACCGGCGCCGGCGGCGTCTTGGTGATGAAGCTGAACGTGCGGTCGGCGTACACCGTAATCACCACCGGCACGGTCATGCCCGCGAGCGCGGGGTCCTTGCTCGTCCGCTCGTTGAACTGCTTGCAGAACTCCATGATGTTGACCTGCGCCTGGCCCAGCGCCGGGCCCACCGGCGGCGCCGGCGTCGCCTTGGCCGCCGCGATCTGCAGCTTTACGTATCCCTGTACCTTCTTCGGTGCCATGTTCGTTTCCTTCTCTTTACCGCGGGGGTGAACCCCACTGTGAATTGTCATCCTGAGCGCAGCGAAGGATCCGCTGTTGCTCTTACTCTGGGGGAGTTGGAAGATCCGCTGAAGCGCCCGGCTGCGTCTCCCAAAACTTTCGGATAGGCGTATCTACTGTCTACTGTCTGCCCTTACTCCTCTACCTTCTCCACATTCGCAAACGAGACCTCGGTCGGCGTCGGCCGGCCGAAGATCGACACCATCACCTTCAGCGTCTGCTTGTCCTCGTTCACGTCGTCCACCGCGCCGTTGAAGTTCGAGAACGGCCCATCGGTGATCCGCACCTGCTCGCCCTTGGCGAACTTCAGCTTCAGCTTCGGCTTCTCCTTGGTCACGTCGCTGCGGTTCAGCATCGCGTTGACCTCGGCCTCGCTCAGCGCGTTGGGCTGGTCGCCGGTCTGCAGAAAGCCCGTCACCCGCGGCGTATTCTTCACCACGTGCCACAGGTCGTTGTCCAGCGCCATCTCCACAAACACATACCCCGGCAGGAACACGCGGTCGATCGTGTACTTCTTGCCGTTGCGCAGCTCCGTGGTCGGCTCCGTGGGGATCTCGATGCGCCCCACCTTGTCCTCCAGGTGGTACGCCGAGACCCGCGACTGCAGCGACTCCTTCACCTTGCGCTCGAACCCCGAGTAGGCATGGATGATGTACCACTTGAAGTTCTCGTTCACCGGCGCGGCTGCCTCGCCCTCGGCCGTCGCCGTCTCGTCCGCGGACACAACAGGCTCAGCGGCCTCTGCCTCCGGCACGGTCTCTGCTGCCTCGATCTGTTCCAACTCTTCTGCCATGGTCCGTACTCTCTTCGCGCCCCGGCTCACCGGCCAGGTCTGCGATCGCAAAATCTCTTAGTGCCGGTTCTCTTAGTGCTTGGTCAGATGCAGGAACATCTGGTCGATACCCTTGCCGATCACCACATCGATCGCCTCGAAGTACGCGGCGAACAGAAACACCGTCACCACCACCACGATCGTGGTCGCCTGCACCTCGGCGCGCGTCGGCGTCACCACCTTGTGCATCTCCGCGCGCGTCTCGCGCAGAAACTGCACCAGGCGCTCGGGCCCGGAGAGTGCGCGCTGCACCCCGGTGCTGACTTCGTTGCTCTCTGCTACGGCTGCCTTCGACATGCTGCTGCTCCGATTGCGGTGTGGCCCTGCGGCTACGATGGTGGTCCTGCGGGGTACGGTCTGGCCCTGCGGGGTACAGTGTGGCCCTGCGGTCCGGGCGAAGAATCTGGCAGGGGCGCTCGGATTCGAACCGAGAAGTTCGGTTTTGGAGACCGACAGTTTAACCGTTGAGCTTACGCCCCTGTGTTGAGCGAGTCAGCAAGTCGGCGACGCTCCGCGCCAGGCAAGTCAGCTGGATGTTGCCAGCTTCCGGCTGACTCGTTGACTCGCTGACCTGCTTACTTCGTCTCTTTATGCGGCGTGTGCTTCCTGCACGTGTTGCAGAACTTCTTGAACTCGAGCCGGCCGGTGGTCGTCTTCTTGTTCTTGGTGGTCGAGTAGTTCCGGTTCTTGCAATCCGGACACTGCAGGGTAATGATCTCGCGCATGGGACATCCTCTCCGGTTTGGCCAACCACCTCGGCTGGCAAGCAGCTCATCGCCCAGTCACTCTTCCGACCGCTCGACACGCCGCGACGCAGGGTTGAGGTCCCTGCAACCTTGTTCCTGAAATTGTCTTGCGGGAAAGAGCGCGGTCAGGCACACGCGACTCCTCCACCATTATCCACGAAAACCTGGGTTTGGGAAAGCCATCCCTTATCCAGTGCAAATGTGAGACCCCTCAGCTATTTCGACCTCTTCCTCAAGAGAGGAATCGGCGACCACCTGGAAGCACTGCATGCAGTTTGAAACGATTCTTCCATCAGGCTTTGTGGTTCTTCGAAAATTCTCCTCTTGATCACCGGCTTGACTGGACTCCAGACCGCCCCCTTCAAGCGCAGACACAAACTGTTCGCGGTCGATTTGAAGTTTGCGCAGGTATTCAGTCAAAGTGCCCTGCCTAAGAGTGTCGCCTCCATGCGGTTCGTGGAAGGTCAGAGGATCCTCGGTTCCACGCTGGAAGTGACGGGCCGATCCACCCTTGGAACGAAGCTGTTCGTAGCCAAGCGTTTTGAGCGCGGCGACAAAGAGGTTCCACTTCAGTTGGGTCGGCAGCTTGCTCACGTGTTATGCCAAACAAAGTTCTCTTTCGTTAGGAATTTCAAACTTTGTAACAATTTCACGCGGCTTGACCCTGTCATAGAAACCATGCTCGGCTGCCGCGGCGCGCAGCCGAGCGACTGTCGACTTTGCGCGCCCCATCTCTTCAAGCAGCTCGAAATGGCTATCTAGCGCTTGCTCAAAATTCTTTTGCGCCTCCTCCAACGTTTCACCAAAAACAGCTACGTTGAGATCATAAGCACTTGCGTTCCAAACTCCATCTTCGTGCCAAATCCTTACGAGAACAGGCACTTCAACATGGGCGGGAGTCTTGGGCATTCTCGTCCTGTTGCCAAAGATACTCATACTGCACCTCAACATAATTTCTGGTCGATCAATGACGAGTGTTTTACTCATCTGATCCGCAGAATGCAAGCGCAAAATAGCGCAGCGTTCTTAGTATGACTCGTTTTGGTCAAAATAGGCAGCCCGCCTTGACTGGCGAGACGATGGCAGTAGCCTTAGCCAAATCAAAAAGCGGCGAGCCGAAGCCCGCCGCCTTTGTCTTCCAGACCCTGGGCCCTAAGCCCCGGACCCTCGCCTACTTGATGATCTCGGTGATCGTGCCTGCGCCGACGGTCTTGCCGCCCTCGCGGATGGCGAAGCGCAGGCCCTTCTCCATCGCCACCGGCGTGTGCAGCGTGATCTCCAGCGCGATGTTGTCGCCCGGCATGCACATCTCGGTGCCCTCGGGCAGCTTCGCCGAGCCCGTCACGTCCGTCGTCCGGAAGTAGAACTGCGGGCGGTAGCCGTTGAAGAACGGCGTGTGACGGCCGCCCTCTTCCTTGCTCAGCACATACACCTCGCCCTTGAACTGCGTGTGCGGCTTGATCGAGCCCGGCTTGGCCAGCACCATGCCGCGCTCCACATCTTCCTTCGCGATACCACGGAGAAGAAGCCCGGCGTTGTCGCCCGCCAGACCCTCGTCCAGCTGCTTCTTGAACATCTCCACACCCGTCACCACCGTGTTCTGCGTGTCGCGGAAGCCGACGATCTCGGCCGCCTCGCCCACCTTGATCTTGCCGCGCTCGATGCGGCCGGTCACAACCGTGCCGCGCCCGGAGATCGAGAAGATGTCTTCGATCGGCATCAGGAACGGCAGGTCCACCGCGCGCTCCGGCTGCGGGATGAACTTGTCCACCGCCTCCATCAGCTCGTCGATCTTCGCCTCCCACTTCGCCTCCCCGTTCAGCGCGCCCAGCGCGCTGCCGCGGATGATCGGCGTGTCGTCGCCCGGGTAGTCGTACTTCGAGAGCAGCTCGCGCACCTCCATCTCCACCAGCTCGATCAGCTCCTCGTCCTCCACCGCGTCGCACTTGTTCAGGAACACCACGATGAACGGCACACCGACCTGGCGCGCCAGCAGCACGTGCTCCTTGGTCTGCGGCATCGGGCCGTCGGTCGCCGCCACCACCAGGATCGCCCCGTCCATCTGCGCCGCGCCCGTGATCATGTTCTTGATGTAGTCCGCGTGGCCCGGGCAGTCCACGTGCGCATAGTGCCGGTTCGGCGTCTCGTACTCCACGTGCGAGGTCGAGATCGTAATGCCCCGCTCCCGCTCCTCCGGAGCGTTGTCGATCGTGTCGAACGAACGAAACTGGTTGTGCGGGTTGTGCTTGGACAACACCTTCGTGATCGCCGCCGTCAGCGTCGTCTTGCCGTGGTCGATGTGACCGATCGTCCCAATGTTCACATGCGGCTTGCTGCGGTCAAACTTTTCCTTCGCCATGACTGTTCTCCAAGTTCCTTATGCTCGTACTGCCTTATCTCTTGCGCGCGCCGGTCAGACATCCCCGGCTCCAGCGCGCGGCTTCCATCCAAACTGCAAAAAACCGAAACCCTGTCGTCTTGCTTTACTTGTCCTTACTGCCCTGCACCTTGGCGATAATTTCGTCGGACACGCTCCGCGGCGCCTCTTCGTACTGCTTGAACTCCATCGAAAAGTTCGCCCGGCCCTGGGTGGAGCCGCGCATCGCCGTCGCGTAGCCGAACATCGTCGAGAGCGGCACCGTGGCCTTGATGGCCTGCACGCCGCCGACCATCTCCATGCCCTCGATGCGCCCGCGCCGCGAGTTCAGGTCGCCGATGATCGTGCCCATATACTCCTCGGGCACCGTCACCTCGACCGCCATCACCGGCTCCAGCAGCACCGGCTTGGCCTTCTTCGCGGCCTCTTTGAACGCCATCGAGCCGGCGATCTTGAAGGCCATTTCGTTCGAGTCGACATCGTGATAGCTGCCGTCGTACAGGCTCACCTTCACGTCGACCATCTCATAGCCGGCCAGCACGCCGCCCAGCATCGCTTCCTGGATGCCCTGGTCGATCGGCTTGATGTACTCCTTGGGAATCGTGCCGCCCTTGGTGTCGTTCGAGAACTCGTAGCCCTTGCCCGGCTCGTTCGGCTCGATGCGGATCTTGGCGTGGCCGTAGTTGCCCGAGCCGCCGGTCTGGCGGATGTACTTGCCCTCGGCCTCGGCCTTGGCGCGGATGGTCTCGCGATAGTTCACCTGCGGCTTGCCGACGTTGGCCTCGACCTTGTACTCGCGCATCATGCGGTCGACGATGATCTCCAGATGCAGCTCGCCCATGCCGGAGATGATCGTCTGGCCGTTGGTGATGTCCGTGCGCACCTTGAAGGTGGGGTCTTCCTGCGCCAGCTTGGCCAGCGCCATGCCCATCTTCTCCTGGTCGGCCTTGGTCTTCGGCTCCACTGCTACCTCAATGACAGGGGCCGGAAAATCGATCGACTCCAGCAGGATCGGCGCCTTGTCGCTGCAGATCGTGTCGCCGGTGTTCAGGTTCTTGAGGCCCACGGCCGCGCAGATGTCGCCGGCCATGATCTCGGTGATCTCTTCGCGCTTGTTGGCGTGCATCTTCAGCAGCCGCCCGATGCGCTCGGTCTTGCCGGTGCGCGGGTTCAGCACGCTGTCGCCGGTCTTCAAAATGCCGGAGTAGATGCGGATGAAGATCAGCTGCCCGACGAACGGGTCGGTCATGATCTTGAAGCCCAGCGCGGCCAGCGGCTCGGTATCGTCGGCATGGCGGACCAGCTTGGTCTCCGGCTCGCCCGGCTCGGTGCCCTCGATCGGCGGCACGTCCAGCGGGCTGGGCAGATAGTCCACCACCGCGTCCAGCAGCGTCTGCACGCCCTTGTTCTTGAAGCTCGAGCCGCACAGCACCGGAAAGACATGCATCGCGATGGTCGCCTTGCGGATGGCTACCTTCAGCTCGGCGATCGAAATCTCCTCGCCTTCCAGGTACTTCATCATCACGTCTTCGTCGGAGTCCGCGACCGCCTCGACGAGCTCGGTGCGCATCTTCGCGGCCTTCTCCTTCAGGCCCGCCGGAATCTCCTCGACCGAGTACTTCGCGCCCATGGTCTCGTCGTGCCACAGGATCGCGCGCATCTCCACCAGGTCCACAACGCCGGCGAACTTCGCCTCTTCGCCGATGGGAATCTGGATCGGAATCGCCTTCGCGCCCAGACGCGCCACCAGCGTGGACGTCGCGTACTCGAAGTTCGCGCCCGCCTTGTCCATCTTGTTGATGAAGCAGATGCGCGGGACCTTGTACTTATTGGCCTGCCGCCACACCGTCTCACTCTGCGGCTGCACGCCCTGCACCGAATCGAAGCACGCACAGGCGCCGTCCAGCACGCGCAGCGAACGCTCCACCTCCGCCGTGAAGTCCACGTGGCCCGGGGTGTCAATGATGTTGATGCGGATGCCGTTCCAGGTGCATGTCGTCGCGGCCGACGTAATCGTGATGCCGCGCTCCTGCTCCTGCTCCATCCAGTCCATGGTCGCGGTACCCTCATGCACCTCGCCGATACGGTGGTTGACACCCGTATAGAACAAGATGCGCTCCGTCGTCGTCGTCTTCCCGGCGTCGATGTGGGCCATGATCCCGATGTTCCGGCATTTTGCGAGCGGTACTGTGCGTGCCACGATGAATCCTTCTGCGAGACAAGCTCGCGGTAAATCAGCTTCTAGCTCCTAGCTTTTAGCCTCCAGCTAAAAGCTAGCAGCTAGAAGCTGCCCCTCGCTACCAGCGGTAGTGCGCAAACGCCTTGTTCGCCTCGGCCATGCGATGGACGTCTTCCTTCTTCTTCATCGCCGCGCCGCGGCCGTTGGCGGCGTCGAGCAGCTCGGCGGTCAGCTTCTCCACCATGCCCTTCTCGCCGCGGTTGCGGCCGTAGCTCACCAGCCAGCGGATCGCCAGCGACGTGCGCCGCTCCGGGTTCACCTCGATCGGCACCTGGTAGTTCGCCCCGCCCACGCGCCGGCTCTTGACCTCCAGCATCGGCTTGACGTTCTCAACGGCCTTCTTGAACAGCTTCAGCGCCTCGTCCCCGCCCTTGGCCTCAAGGTTGGTCATGGCCTGGTAGAAGATGCCCTGGGCGGTCGACTTCTTGCCGCCCCACA
>Ga0209208_10012236_pt1 | contig 10890 bp, 2 predicted proteins | sample S1TSphfallax_3_FD_187694 | JGI IMG/M metagenome (GOLD analysis project Ga0209208, IMG submission 187694) | Host-associated microbial communities from peat moss isolated from Minnesota, USA - S1T2_Fd - Sphagnum fallax MG (SPAdes) (version 2) | ecosystem: Host-associated > Plants > Peat moss >... | reverse complement strand
GAGGCCCAAATCCAAATGGCCTTTTGTCCCGGGACTCCCAAATGGGAGTCCCAAAATTCTCGCACTCGGACTCTCCCAACTTTGAAGGCCCATAATTTTGCGTGCAAACCTCCAATTGAAATGAGGTCTGAAGCAAAGTTGTAGCCCTCGTCAAGATATTTCCAATGATATGTTTCACACCACCTGCACGCAAGGAAATCAGGTCGATTCCTGATTTTTAATGGTCGGGAATCAAATTGTCAATAAAACTCTTAGCCTTTATTTTGGCCATAACTTATGTTTTAAGTGTCCAAATGGGTCATGGGAGGCCATTTTAAACATTTTCTTTTTAGTATATTTTCAATGATATAAATAACTCTTCAATCCAATGAATTTTGACCCTTGTAATTGGTCTTTGAAAATTTGGGAGTCCATCGAGACTCCAACTCCCAAAGTGGAAGCTCCTTTGGGAATGTGAGGGTTCATTCCCTCACATTTTCTTTCACTCCCGGGCTTCCTTTTGGCCCGCAACCTTGCAAGCCCTTGCCTTGGTCACGAACCCAAGGCAACGGTTACAACAGAAATGATGATGTGATGACAATTAAATTTTTTAAAAGTTCATCATACATGTAAATTGCAAAATTATTATTACATACATTAAACCATATTACATTAAGCTATAAGATGAAATTTCAGATTCTTTTAATGTTGGTCATTTGAATGTTTTTGCCTTTATATTCCCACATACACCTTATAATCAATCAATGGTGGATGCAAATTCAAATTGTGATGATCTTGTGTTGCTTTCAACCATAAAACATGTAAGATTATTTGAATATCAACATGTTTTTCATCAATAATTGATTTGTTAAGAAAACAACATGTAAACACATTTGAAACTAAAGTGATATTACAATCAATTTTATATAAAAACTTTCAAAAGTTTTGCTTCAAAATGCCAAAAGCAATTTTCACCATTGATTGTTCATGTTTGTGTTTTTTATTATACAAAAGTTCAAACATGGAATTTTGTTGTCCTTCCTTGTGAAATGTTATGATCCAAGGCGACAAAGGGTATCCTTTATCATTAATAAGGTGTGAAGGAAAACATTTTTAAACTTTTTTCACCAAGTTGAAAAACCCTTATGTTGAACTTGTTTATATAACCCAAATCTTCATAGAACTTGAAAGTCGTTGACATTCCAAGTAAACCAACATACATGTCAATAAACCACTTCCTAAAATTTGCAACTACTTATGCCACAATTGAATAGCCTCATGTTTTGTAATAAAAATAATCCTTTGCAAATGAAATCTTAGGTTTTGACATGTAGATGTGTGTATTGTCTATGGCACCATGCACATTTGGTAAATTACAATAATTTAAAACTCTAACATTACAACCTTCATATTTTGTCCCAATAGCCATGAAATCGAACTTTTGAACACAATTTTGATAGTTTTAATAACCTCACATATAACCAACCCAATAGTTGATTTGTTAATGGCAAACAATTCATTGCAAGTCAACAAGATTGAATCATGGGATTGTAAATCACACAAAGCCATTCAAACCTCTACAAGGACTAGAAGAGGATATTTGATGCAATGGCTTCAACTTGTTGGCTCTATCAAACAATGTGTCCTTCAATATCTTGAAGTTCTAAATCCCCTATTCATCATCATATTTTGTCAACAAGAACATAAAAAACCATTAATTTCATGTATTTCATGGTTAGACTCAAAACCCTAAACCATACCCCATTACAATCAAATTGATAGTTGGTCACAAATTGTGCAAAAGCAACATTTACTAGCAAAATAACAAGGTTTTTTTTATCATTGTAAAATGTTGATGGAAAAGATAGTGATGATGAATCATCTTCCTCCCAAATATGTTATAACCTTTTGATGAGGATGACAATCATCCCCAATGCAACCATCAATTTTTTGTAATCTATGTGGTGAGCTACAAAAATTTACATAACAAAAGAAAAAAAATTATTTTTTAAAAAAACAAGTAGAAGAAATTAAAACAAAAAACAAAAACCAGAGATTACAAAAATTTGTGAACAAAAAGAAAAAAAAGATCAAAAGGAAAAACATACATACCTCAATGGAGCGTAAACAATTGTGTGAAGAATAGGGTGCTTGAATGATTGCATGCCATGCAAAGATCAGGTTGTCACATGAAAACAAGAAATTACGAAAGTAGAAAGAAAAGAACATAACAACCTTGCAAAAGTTTTGAATGTTGTTAAGAAAATGGTGAAAAAGAAAGATGAACTTATGAACAATGTCATTGAAAAGAAACAAAGAGAAATGTGTGCACAAGAGAAGAAAATGCAAGCTCATAGTTTAATGAAGATGAAAAAAAAGAAATTCTTTTTGCAAACCTTTGAATGTAGGTGAGGCCAAAAGTTTTAAAAAGGTTAGTATCTTTGTTGAACCATCGTTTGTAATGTCTTAAATGTGGACAAACAATAAATAAAAGGAAAAAAATAATCATGTTATCATTAAGGTTAACAAAATTGATTCCATCACCATTTTTCCATATTTAGTGTTAGGATGAAAACCTAAATTAAGTCTACTATTTCTAAGTGTGGTAGACAACCCTTAACATCCACTGAACACTAACTTAAACATCAAATGCGATTGAAGCATAAAAGTATTTTAAAATTGTGAATCACCAACAATATTACTTTGAGGCACTCAATGGTGGAGATGGCAATTTCACTTTGGAATGTGCTTCATGAATCAAATCAATAATGGACATGTTGGTTACATTGTGGAACATGCAATGTGGAATAGGCTTGTGCCTAGGGATGAAAAAATCGTCCATGGTTTAGTCTTATTGTTAAAATGGGAGTCTTGAATTGATTTAAGGAGTTTAAACTTGGGTAAACTAGAACTTAAAATAAATGTTGTAAAAACATCGTAGGTCCTAAATTTGTGACCAATGAAATTGTTCAAATATATGCCTCAAAATTATTTTTAAAATGTCACCTAATTAACAAATTAATATTTACCACAATCTAAGAATTTATCACAATCTAAAAACCTCCAATTTTCAAAATCAAAATCAAAATCAAAAGTCTCATCAGAATTGAAAGAACCTCCAATTAATTCCAGCTTTTTCCTTTGGAAAAGAACCCCCTTGAAAGAACCAGCGGGTTTCACAACACAGCCAACAAAAAGAACCGGCAATTCTACCAAAGGTTGGGCTTCTTTAGATTTGTTAGAACCGAAGGTTATTATTATACATATCAGAATCGGTTCTCAGGTTTTTGAGAATCGTGGTTATGCGTCAGAACCCATGGCTTGAATTTTTTGGGGGGCAGCCGCCGTTATATCTCTCTGGGAACCACGCTGAGGAACGAAGGGTATCAGGTGCGACCATCCTGATACCCGCCCAACACGGATGATAATCCGTGGGAAGGGCCAAAAATTTCCCAGAGGCCATAAATAATCTTCTTCTGTGTTCACATTGGAAGACCGCAAATTCCCAGGTGGCAAAACCTTTTCTTCTTGTTCATACGGGCAAAAAAACTGCCAAATAAATTCCAGAGGCCATAAATTTAGGGCCAATGAACGGGGGGTGGTCCATTCATTCGATGAAGTCCTTTTCACACCAGAAAATTGGAACTAGATTTTATTGTCTTTGCCAAAAATTGCAGAAGTTGGAGACAGAGAGAAAATGGGTTGTAGTGATGCATGAAAGGGTAATGCATGAAATGGGCTGCAGGGGCTTCAAGACAGAAAATCAGACAGACCCAACATCTGCTCCAGGTATGGCAATCCTCTCTTCTCACTGCAAAAGCCAATCTTCATGTGAGAGTACCCTTCTGCAAGCTTTTGCATCAGACGGACCTCTGGTTTTCAGTCCACCTTTTTGCAGAAATGTGATTTTGTTTCTTTGCAAACACTACTAGCCAAGAAACATCCAGCACATGACAACTTACCACATCAACTACCAACAATTTGTAGAGATGAGAGTGTAGGAGTAGTCAATCAATGTTTGTTTTGTTCACAATCACAATTACAGAGTCAAGTCATATGTACAGTAGTTAATTAGATCCCCATGAAGGTTACTGCAGAAGTCACTCACTCCCAAATCACTTGCCACACTTTCAATCTCCTTATTTTTTGTTGACTACAAATAGGGTTGTACAAATATTTTTCTTTGGCTACAAATAGTAGTCTAACTGCTTAACTAGCCTGGAAACTGTTTGCAAAGTGGATGCAAATCTACACAGGTGGAAAAAGCAGGTTTCATGGAGCATGATCTCTTTGCCCAGGAAAAATTCTTGGAGGCACCTGATACACCAAGGAAAGCACCTCATCAATATAGCACACTTTAGCAACACTAATGTTCACAGCTCAAGGCAAGCCTTAAAAACTCCTTCCTATATATCCTCTACATCATTGAAAGTAGAGATTGCACAGAAGAGCAATCAGAGTAAAGGAGGCTTACTGTTTTCAGTTTTGTTGATCCATGTTCCTGTAAAAAGGTAGGAACATGCTCTCCAATCTTCCATCGAATCCCTCAAAGCCTTTAGGTCTATTGATTGTGATCTTTCTGTAGTAGAACACTAGTGTGCTCTGGAAATAGACATTATCCTGCGGCTGCAAGCTTGGAATATTTCAGGAGTAGCCTAGTTCATTGATAAGATATATTTCCACATGAATGCCTAGCTGTTATGCACCATAACCTCCAGGTTGCATGGCTTGCTGATGTGGTCTTGGCCTCCCCTGAACAAAGCCACTATGCATTTGCTGACCTTGTCCACCCTGCCCTCCACCTCTATTCATCTGTTGGCCTCCTTGCATGTGCTGAACTTGATGTCTATTCCTCTCTCCTATAATAACTGGTTGGCCTCTGACCTCCTGTACCGCCACAGCTTGTGCTACATCCCCATGGAAAGGCGATGAAGTTTTGCCTAGTTTAAATACTCTTTTGAAGATTGCATTGAGTCCACTATTGCGCCTTGGTTCCTGTCCCATACTCATGATGGGTGGCTTATCAACTGCAGGTGAACCCAAAGATTCACTTGGCATCATCTGTGCTGGGTCTGGAACCTGTGGGTTGTACCGCCTAACTTGATCAGGAGTCACAGGCTGATGGAATGTTACAGCTCTTTGTATTTGGGGATGAGGATTGTGTGGAGATTGTCTTTGATAAATGTGATCCTGAGTAGGAGGCATTAAATCTTCTAAGCTATCAGGAGAATGAGGAGTACCAGGGAGATGGAATGTTGCAGGTCTTTGTAGTTGGGGATGAGGATTGTGTGGTGGTTGTCTTTGATGAATGTGATCTTGAGTAGGAGGCACTAAATCTTCTGATCTATCAGGAGAATCAGGAGTAGCAAGGTGATGGAACATTACAGGTCTTTGTAGTTGTGGATGAGGGTTGTGTGGAGGTTGCCTTTGATCAATGTGATCCTGAGTAGGAAGCATTAAATCTTCTGATTTATCAGGAGAATCGGGAGGTGAGCCAGCAGTACTAGACTTTTCCAGCCACCTATGGACTTCCTCATACTTACTGAATATGTGCTGCTGAGGTTTGTTATTGCGAAAATCTTGGTGAGGAAGTGATTGTTGTGGTTCATAGTGAGGACTGCTGTTGTCTGCAGGATACCTTTGGAACTGTTGGTCTGGACCTCTGGACATTCTCCCCTGTGAAACTTGGGGACTGTTACTTTGAACCCTGGTGAATGATGAGCCATGCAATCCTGTGCGTTGTCCAGAAAATGAATCTGGTTGGAAGTAATGATTTTGAGCTTGTCCCATCTTTACATGAGATGAAACTCCACTGGGAGGACGGTCTCCAAGTGCCCCAGAATCTCCTTCAATGGGTACGACTACCTCAGAAGTGTAAGCATAACCATCACTCTCCTCCTCATACTCCTCTTGCTCCAGCTCCTCTGCAGAATTTTCCTGTTCATGCTCATAGTTTGCATAGTCAATGTGATCTTGTTTGTGTGGAGCATAGTTTCCAAGTACTCTCAAATGTCCTTCAACAGGTACATATCGATAACCCTCACTCTCCCCCTCATTCTCCTCTGCATGAGTCTCCTGTTCATGATCATAGTTCTCATAGTATTCATTGTGCTCCTCAGTATGAGTCTCCTGTTCATGCTTATAGTTCTCATAGTCTTCATCATCTTGTTCATGATCATTGTTGTCCACCTCCTCTTCTTGCTTGTAAATTCTAGACTTCTCAGACTCACCCTTGTACTGCTGATTGAGATCAATCTCCTCATGCTCATATTCTTTCGCTTCATACTTATGGACAGGATGGGTGTAATAGATAGTGTTTGCAATGTCAGTAGTTTCATCCTGCTCCCCATTGTCCCCTTGTTGAGCTTTCCTCATTCCACCTGTGATCTGGGAATCTCTACTCTCAGAACACCCTGCACCATCACCTCCATGATCAAATTGACCACTTTCATCCTTCACATGGCAATCTTCACGATTAGAAGCTCCAGGGTCCTTGTCAGCTCTGGTTTTAGTTCCAAGATCTCCATCCTCTGAAGCAGAAACATGTAAGTGCAAGGCACTTCCAAGGTCCTCCTGAGGACCACTTCCACCATCAATGTCTGCTTCTTTGTTGAAAGAAAGGGACTTGTGAACACTGACATCAGAATTTGGGGTATTGCTAGAGGAGGCACCACCTAAGGGAACACTTCTGTGTAGGTTAGAGCCCCCAAAATTCGATGCTGGATTTTTGGCAGGTGCAGATTGCAACACTAAAGTGGAGTGATTGGAATGTGCAGAAGCATTAGATGTCTTTGACCTCCTTGATGCTGCAGATGTATAGGAAGCTTTAGAATTTTTGGATTCATCAGAGGGGGCATCAAAATAGGATCCATCCAGGCATGGAAGATGAGGACTTTGATTGCCATGTTGAGACACACTGGTAGATTGATTGTTTTGATTGCTTTGACCTGAAGTGCCAGGAGGTGGTTGACAAACAGGTGAATGACATTCCTGCGTTACGTGTTCAGAGGAAAGTTTTGCACTTGTAGTTGCCTGCAGTGGGCTTGCTTGTGATATTTGGAACTCAGAATTTGTAGATCCATCGGGTTTCACATCAGAGTCTGAACCAGTATGACCAACATGAGGATGATGTCTTGTAGGAAGCTCCTCATATGGGGCTGTAGGCAGTTGACTGCTTTGAACACTTTGGAAAGAGGAGGCTCTCAATCTTGGACTCTGATGAGTGGGAGCTTCAAGAGTCTCTGCTAAAGTCTCAGTCAGCTTTTCCTTGGGTTGGATTGTACAATCTCCCTCAGCTTGCTGAATCTCATTTGCTACATTTGGTGTTGCACTTGCTTGTGATTTTCTTGAGTCCAACTGTGCAGATTTGTCAGATGATTTTGATTTCTTGGAATGGGGAGATTTGTCTGAATCTGACCCTGGATCCTGGGATTTCAGATCTGGAAGTGGAGGCTGTTGCTGCCTATTTGCAAACCTTCCAGGGCGGTAGACAGGACCTTCATTATCCATATCTCTGGAACTGGAAGTGGCCTCATCAAGCGGAACCTTTTGCTGTATAGGAATAGGATATTGGATTTTAGGAAGACCAGCTTGTGGACGTGCCTGATCTTGAACCTGTTTCAGCTTTGAGATAGCTTGAGCCTTTTCGGACCTCTCTACCATTGTAGATTTTGATTTCTTAGATTTGGTGCAACCATCTGAGTCTGACCCATGGTCCTTGGATTTTGGATCTGTTGGTGGTTGGGGCTGTTGCCTATTTGCAAAGCGTCTGGGTTGGTAGAGAGGACCTTCATTGTCTGTCTCTCTGGAGCTGTAACTGCTTTGATCAGTAGAACTCTTTGATTGCACACCAACAGGAAGACTGCCAGGTTGAGACTTTTGTTGTACCACAGGTGGTGCCACTCCAGACAAGAGCTCAACCCCAGGAGCCTGTTGATGACCAGGTGGTGCATGCACCACCTGGTGAGGGAGACGCCGATCACGACCAGAGAAAATTGCCAGTGGTGTGGCTACTGAACTGTATGCACTGGTTGGATGCTGTTCTTGCTCAGGACGATGAGTTAAAGGCCTAGACCTTGGTGTAGCAGCCAGAGCAGGATCATTGTAACACTCCTCAGAATGGCTACCTGCGGGTTGTATTGATTTGGTGGAATTGGTGGGATCTTGATGGCCTTTTCCAGGTTGATGACCTCTGTGTTGAGTAATTTCTGCTGCAGTGGTATCAACATAATGCTCTGCAGACCTATGGCCTGTAGGTTGTGGTACAATGGGCTGAGAGGCAGGATCAGGATGATGCCTTGGAATGTGAGCAGGAATTGAATTCTGGTCAACAGTGTGAGGACTTGGAGCTGCTCGGACTCCAAGATCATATTGTTGCACGGAGCGTTGATCTTTGGGCTTAGCTTGTATGTTGGGAGGAGGGCAATAGTCATCATAGTTGTCATAAGACTGACGAGGGTCTTGAGGATCTTCAAAACTGATCTGCTGCTGATTAGGATGAAACTGAACTTGATTTGGGCGACCTGGAGCTGGTGATCGGATTGAGCCTGGAGATGAATAGCCTCCGTCAGATCTGTAATCTGGCCTTGCAGCAGCAGGTCGACCTCCCAAGGGCCTCAGACTAGCCTCCGGGGTGTATTCTGACCTGTATTGTTCTGAGACAGTTCTATGGTGTGTGGCTTCTGGATTAGAATACTGGCCCTGTTGATGCTTCTGCAACATATGCAACAAAAAAAACATTAATAGAGTCCTCAATCTCTTAATGTCTAGTTTATGAAGAGATAGAAAAGTGGATTGAAATGACAACCAGGACACATATGCATCATGATGTCTTAGCATCCGTTTGCAAATGCAACTGTCTGATGACTGACTACTATAGCCACATAATCTCAGGCAACATGTTTGCTGTTGCAACACAGGTTTATGAGGCTCGATTAGAAGAGGGAGTGTAAGCGTGGGATTTTAACATGCCAACATCAGTGATTTACCAATCAAATCAGAATGGAGCAACTAACTTCTTGCCCCAAAGTCTTTAGGTTTTTTGATGCAGAAGGAGGCTCGCACCAGAGTATCACTGAAGAAAGTGAGAGACATTCTGATCTGGCCTCCGACTTGGCCAGAAGGGCGCAGCACATTGAAACTTTGAAGGGGCACAAAATGGCCCTCAAAGAATATCTTCCTGAATGATAAACTGCAGCCATGAAGCCAACGACCCCCCCAAAAAAGAAAACAAGAAAAGAAAGGCTCTCAATAAACCAGTTGGGTGAGAACCATTGATTAAACTCCAAGGTTCAATGATTGATGCATGTATTGGTTGTGGTTAAAAACCTTCTGTCACATTTCTGTAAGGAGCTGTCTTTATAAAAATTTAGCTCTGTGGAGAGTTGTGCAAATTGCTTGTTGTAAACCGCATACCTTATGTAGGCAAGCTCATCATCAGCTGCAAGGGTATTATGGCAGTAGATCTTAATGCCAATTTCTTGACAGCTTCTGTCGATCTTGAACATGAATGTTGAGTTCCAGTAAGGATTGGAGCCTGCATCTGCATAGCAACAGTTGGCTTCATCTGCAGTGAGCATTGGATGGGGGGCTTGATTCTCATCACATATGGGAAGTAAAATCTAATTATTTCTTGTGGATTAATTCTTTCTGCCAAACTGTATGTAATGGAATTTGAACGCAACCAGTTCAAAGGCTGTCAGGTTGATGCTGCTACTACAAAGATATATGAACTGCAATTGCAAGGACATTTCCTCTTTGCATCTTACTTGAAGTCCTTAACTCCTTTTTTGGTTTTTTGCCACTGGACTACGTCATGATGGATTTGATTCAAGCTGCATATTTGGCAACAAGATTCCAGAATTTGTACCTACCTTGGGCGATTGGAGTTTTGGACTGTTGCGCACCACATGTCAACACACAGTAAGGACTCGACTTGCCTGCACAACAGCCATGCATTTCAACTACATAGTTGTCAATCCAAATCACAGTGTGGTCAAGAAGAAAAAACAATCCTGATAAGTCCTCCTATGTACAAAGTCAATCTCACATATTGTCTTCACTTCAGAAGTTGCTGAACTGTATGCTTTTTGATCTTATTCATGAGGAACTACAGCTCATGCATTCAGGCTCCAACAGCAGGTACACACAGTTTGTCTGCAGTTACCAATCCATGAGGTTTTACTGAACATTGACAGATCTGGTCCAGAGATATTCTAGGATGCATCTGTGCAGCTAGCAAAAGAAGACACTCTCTATTGTTGTGGGCTTGTGTTGTCAATTGAAGGATAAAGTAATGGACTGGGTTCGTTGTTGGGTTCAGGGCTCCTGGGGTCTATTGTGTCAAGTTAGGAAAGAAAGCTCAACAGGGATTTGACAAGAAGTCTAGCGGCTGCAAAGGATATTGGGTCTATTGTGCCAAAGTAAGGAAAACTCAACCGGGATCTGACAAGAAGTCTAGTGGCTGCATAGGATCCTGGGTCTATTGTGCCAATTTAAGGAAAGCTCAACTGGGATCTGACAAGAAAAAGAGTAGAGCATCAGATTTCCGTATGTGATCTTGGATGTGTGCAGCATGGTAAGAACCTCATACGAAAAGTTTTTTTCTTTCTCAGGAGTGCAGACATGTGATATATTCTTCTCTAGTGGCCGCTGTTATCACTAGTACCGACCATGTGAGAGGATCACATTTGGCAGCTCAAGAGTAGAAACTGTTCTCAGGAAGCTGAGACAAAAGGTAGATACCCTGGGGCGGGGCAGTGAGAAAAAATATATGAGAGATATGTGTGTGTGTATGTGTGTGTGTGTGTGTGTGTGTGTGTGTGTGAGTGAGAGAGAGAGAGAGAGAAAAGACGCACCAAAAATACCAGTGTCTTTGATACCAAGGGCACCCTCCACGTACACTTCCAGTTC
>Ga0209208_10012235_pt1 | contig 10890 bp, 14 predicted proteins | sample S1TSphfallax_3_FD_187694 | JGI IMG/M metagenome (GOLD analysis project Ga0209208, IMG submission 187694) | Host-associated microbial communities from peat moss isolated from Minnesota, USA - S1T2_Fd - Sphagnum fallax MG (SPAdes) (version 2) | ecosystem: Host-associated > Plants > Peat moss >... | reverse complement strand
TTTTAAAAAAATTAAATTATTAAATTTTCTTTAAAAAAAACCTGGAACTTGCAACCTCCTCCTCCTCAGGCCAGGAGAGAGGGTTTTGGCACATTCCTTGAACATTAAATTTTTTTTTTTCCATTTTTTTTTAGGTTATCTTGTGGTTGAGAGGCCAGTACGCAGATTTAGGGCAAAGTAGCTGCTGGGCTCAGAACTTGGCTTTGGATTTTCCCTCCTCCTTTCTTTCTTCTTCTTCACCAAAGCAAAATCAAAATCAGTTGTTTGTGTGTGTGTGTGTGTGTGTGTGTTTTGTGCAGCGAGCGCTTCTGCTGCAGCTATCGATTGTTGGCAAGAGAAGCTCTGGGAGAGCACGAGAGGAAGCTGGCAAAGGGGATTGGTGAAAAAGAATAAGACGAAGAAGAAGAAGAAGAAGAAGAAGAAGAAAACGGGTTCGGGAAGAGATGAGCAGTTGGAATTACGTAGTGACGGCGCACAAGCCCACCAATGTGACGCACTCCTGTGTCGGGAACTTCACAAATCCTCAGGAGCTCAACCTAATCATCGCGTATCCATCCCACACTCTCCTACCGCTTCTCTTATTTTCCTTTGTGTGTGTGTGTGTGTGTTTGTGTGTGTTTTTTTTTTCAAATTTTTTTTTAGCCTTCTTGGGGTTGGTCTGCGGTTTGTTGTTTGCGGTCAGTCTATTCTCCCCGCTTTTTCGTGTTGGATCGTCTGTATTACTATCTCAGGAGAGCACGGAGCTGAACGAAACAGCTTGTCTGAAGAACGTGTTACTGGGCAAGAGATCCTTGACCTGAGATTGCTGTTCAGAAAATGCACGCGAATTGAGATTCATCTGCTCACGCCGGCCGGTCTTCAGGTAAGCGAAGAGAGAGGGAGAGGTATAAACGACTTTCAAGGGCAGGCAGGCAGGCAGATGGATGTCGTTAGGACAGGGTTTTGTGGTCACTTGCAATTGCTAGTGTTTTTTTTTTTTGGCAAGACTTTCAGACCTTAAATTCCTGGGCATCTTCCAGGCCTTGAAAAACAGATGATATGTTAATCTTTGTTGGTGTCATGTTCTGACATTCAGTATATGGGTGGACTGGCAGCCTATGCTTGATGTTCCAATTTATGGCCGCATTGCCACCCTTGAGCTATTCCGACCTCCAGTGAGCTCTTACACCTTGTTTTTTCCTTAGGAAACACTCAGAGGAAAAAGACTTGAAGGATTTTGTAAAATTCCCCAGGGCATAATACAGTACTAGAGGGCATTGCTAAACATCTCCCTGACAGCCCTTTCAGTATATAATTCTCCTTGCATATATCATCATCAGCTTGACGTCTTTTGTGGCAGCATTGATTTGATGAGGAATACTGCTAGATATTTGATACAGATTTCAGTTTTTTTTCTGGCCTATGAGTTTGGTCTCCTGTGAGCTACTCATGTCTCATAGGAGGAGGAAGAGAGAAAAGTTTCTTCTGTGTACTTTTTGCTGATGCAGTGACAAAATTTTATGATGTGGGGAAGAGCAGGGGGAGTCGCAGGATGTGCTGTTCCTGTCTTTGGAGAGATACAAATTTTGTGTCCTTCAATGGGATGCAGAAACAAGCTCACTGGTGACACGGTAATCTTTTGCTTCTTTTGGTAGAGTGCTGCTTGTCTCTGGGAAGGGAATGAATGGAAACTTGGAGTTTCTAACCTGTGTTGGTGGATTTTGATTTGCAGAGCAATGGGAGACGTGTCTGATAAGATTGGTCGACCGACAGATAATGGACAGGTATGCATAGTAAATACCACTATGGATGGAGATATCACTTGATAGGACTACATTTTACATTGTTCTAGCAGATTGCAAATGGTTGGATGGGTAAGACTTGTACACTAAGATATTGCTCAAGATCAAGCCTCTTTCATTTTACTCTGAATTGAATGTCTTGTCATCCAGCATTCAAGGACATGAATGAGTACTAGAGAAAAAGTTGTCAAGTTAGGGTCTAGGATGCTATCACTCAAAACTAGCATCAGGAGAAGCTATTTATGGAACATCTGAAGATAGGTTTCAGAAATCAGGTGTTGCTTCTCATAGCCAAGTGGATTGAGTAATTTCTTCTTTCTTCTCAGATTGGCATTATAGATCCAGATTGTCGGCTTATAGGCCTCCATCTTTACGATGGCCTTTTCAAGGTATGTGTTCTTATTCGTTCCCAACTCCTTGAGATTTTCTTTATTTTGGCTTCAGTGAAACATACCTTAAATTATTGTTCACTGGCTTTCAGCCTGCTGCTATTATATAAGGGTGGGTGGAAAACTTGGAAGTGTGTGCTGATAAATACAAGGTATTATATGGTTATTCTGAGTTGTGGTGACATTAGCAGCTCACTTTGAAGAGTTCTTTCAGTAAGGTAACACTTTTGAAGGAATAGTTACTCTAATGATGGTCAATGGAGAGCAAATATTTACTTGCATGTTAGCCCACAATGTTGGGCTCTCTTTCAGGTGATTCCGATTGATAGTAAAGGCCAGCTCAAGGAGGCTTTTAATATCAGGTAAATGTCTCTCAACTGTCTGTGCCTTGGAGCTATATTTTTCAGTCTATAAATAGTGGGGAGGGTGCTGAGTGTACAACTGACCTCCTCTCTAATTCTCATTGATGGTATATTTCCTGTGGGAGAGGTAGAAGGTTTCAACTTCTGTTTCCAATTTGTTGTGAGATCTGAAACCTCTAGAGCCTTATTATCATGTGATCTCTCAATTGTATTCAGGTTGGCATAATCAAAAGTATGGAGAAGTTCTTAGTACTTATCAAAATATGTTTTGTCTCCAATTGTACACCCATTTTTCTAGGTTGTGCAAACTTGGCCAAGTTCCTCTGTGACAGGACTGCTTCTTTGCAGGCTAGAGGAACTGCAGGTTCTGGACATCAAATTTCTGTATGGCTGTTCCAAACCTACCATTGCAGTTCTCTACCAGGTTTGCCTGTTTTTCTGCAGCTTTTGTTTCTTTTTGTGATGAATATTCATTGTTTTCAGCTGTCTCTTAATTGGATTATCCAGTTTCAAATGCGTCAGAACTGTGGTCTGTCTGGTATTTGTGGTAATCTAATCCAAAGTTTAGGCTTCTGCTCCATAAACACTTGATTCAGCTGAGCTTAGGGGATTCAGATATTCAGTATTTGTCTGTGGTGAGGCTACACCAAGCTGAGTCTTGTGAAGTCTTATGAGCTCTGCATTTCCATATATTTCATGGCCTTTCTCATAGATGTATGCCTGCTGGATTGGACCAGGATAACAAGGATGCACGGCATGTGAAGACCTATGAGGTGCAGCTGAAGGAAAAAGACTTTGGAGAGGGACCATGGTTGCAAAACAATCTGGACAATGGTGCAGGCCTTTTGATTCCTGTTCCACTTCCACTTGGTGGGGCCATTATTATTGGGGAGCAAACTATTGTCTACTACAATGGTTCTGTATTCAAAGCTATCCCTATCCGGCCGGTACAAAGTTCTTTTTCTAGCTCTTTATTCCCAAGTTCTTATAATCTCTTTGCTTGCAGCAGATAAGACATGCATCGTTTCTATGACTTTTTGATGTGCCCCTAGAAGCTTTTGATGCTGTTGTTTGCAGTGGGATTTATTGTATTCGGTACAAATCTGGGATCCATGAATCTATTGATCAATGCATAAGATGTGCAATCAGTTCTGGTTTGTTGTTGTATGTCCCAACATTTGATCATAGACTAATTCACTGCAACTCGTAAAGCATATTCCAACTGAACCAATATATGGCCACAAACACATTTGACGGTTAACTAGGAGTAAACTTTGAGTACATTTGTCATGTGTTTTTTTTTGTGGCATGTTCTATTGGGTGGGGTTTACAGTCAATTACAAAGGCTTATGGGAGGGTGGATGCGGATGGATCTCGGTACCTGCTAAGTGACCATAACGGCATGTTGTATCTTCTTGTCATCACTCATGATAAGGAGCGGTAAGGATGTTACAATCTCTTCTCTATTTAGTTTTTATGTTTTCATTGTGGTTGTTCAGCAATAGAGGCCAATTGCAGGCATTTGGTAGCATCTGCATCATCTTACCTGAGAAAATGTGGGTTTTCTGTCCAGAGTCTTGGGTTTAAAAGTTGAGGCTCTTGGGGAGACATCAGCAGCTTCATCACTGTCTTATCTTGACAATGGGGTTGTTTACATTGGCTCCAGCTATGGTGATTCTCAGGTTCATTATGCTCACACCTGAAAAGCTCTATCATTGCACCAGAACAGTATAAATCTTATTAATCTCACAAACTGAATCCAGAGATATGTTTTGAGTTTGGAAGCCTGGATATAAGTGTAAGAACAGTGTTCTTCAGTGTTAGTTAATGTGAATGAGAGGTTCTTGAAATTTGACTAAAATTGTGGAGGTTTGTGGCTTGTCTTGTATGTCTCAGGAGTGGTTTCCAAGTCTTTAATAAGTGGCAGCATGAAAGTAGTGTCATTCTTTCATTTTTCAGACTGCTCCTTTTCAATTCTTCTGACTGTGTCATTGATTATCTCACATTTTGTGTATGACTGTGCAGCTCATCAAGCTGAACTCTCAGGCTGATGCCAAGGGCTCATATGTGGAGGTCTTAGAAAGCTTTGTGAACTTGGGGCCCATTGTGGATTTGTGTGTTGTTGATCTAGAGCGTCAAGGCCAAGGTCAAGTAGTAACTTGCTCTGGTGCTTTCAAGGATGGCTCACTTCGCATCATTCGAAATGGCATTGGCATCAATGAGCAGGTTGTTACCTTTTCTCTCCCCTACTGCACAGTATTGTGCGCACTGATATCTCTCTGGTCTTAGTGTCTTAAAAAGGTGCTGGAGTGAGAAAATCTGCTGTCTTCATTTTGTTAAATTGATCATGTGGTGCACATGGGAATAATCCTGAAAGTGTAATTTCATTCTTCCACATTCATTGTGCTCAAGCTGTTTCCAGGGTGGAATTTGCAGGCATCAGCAGAGCTACAAGGAATCAAAGGCATATGGTCACTGCGAGCATTATCAACTGACAAATTTGACACATTTCTGGTTGTCAGCTTCATTAGTGAGACACGCATTCTGGCTATGAACACTGATGATGAGCTTGAAGAGACTGAGATCGATGGTTTTGACTCTGATGCACAGACACTGTTTTGTCATAATGCTATTCATGACCAACTTGTCCAGGTCAGAGTGATAGCTTTTTAGTTCCCCTTCTGGAACTTCACAAACACCCAACAACTTTATTGGCAGTACTATGCAGGGAATGAGGTTGTTCACTTTTCAAATGACCATGGCTGTGTTTGCAGAAGGAAGTTGTGCTTGTAGCACTACATACTCATGCTTTTTTGTGTTAGATTAGGTCCAATTCAGATGGCCTTTTGGTATTTAATTGCCTGAGAATGGAAATTCTTTTGCTTAGGTCACAGCAAGTGCACTTCTATTGGTGGATGCAAAAACACGGAGGCAGTTGACTGAGTGGAAAGCACCCTTGGCGATTTCTATCAATGTTGCTACTGCCAATGCCTCCCAGGTATCATCCATTGTACTGATGCACTCCATCAAAGGAGCTTTGCACTACCAATGGGTGCCCTGGAAAATCTGTGGCCCTGTTATCCTCTTCTCCACTTGTCTGCATGAGAGGATTGTGGTTTGTGAGGAGCAGATTCTTGTAATGTTGGGATGCAAGATGTGAGAACAGTTGTGATTCCTTATTCATGTCCCATTGTCCTGTCGTTGTGAACAGGTCCTGCTAGCAACTGGAGGTGGGAATTTGGTCTACATTGAAATAGGACAAGGCACTTTGACAGAGGTCAAACATGTTCAATTGGAGTATGAAATTTCCTGTTTGGACATCAATCCAGTTGGGGATAACCCTGAGTGGACCAATTTGGTAGCAGTTGGTATGTGGACAGACATCAGTGTCCGCATATTTGCCCTTCCATCCCTCACATTACTCACCAAGGAGAACCTTGGTGGAGAAGTTATTCCGCGGTCAGTTCTGTTCTGCTCATTTGAGGGGGTAAGTCCCAGTTCATTATCTATATATACAGTAGCTATAGTTGTGGCTTAGCTACAGTGGACACACCAAATCCATCTGAACTCCGAAGTAAAAGTACCCTGAGCTGAAAATACTGTTGGGATAGGTGGCTTCTTAGTTAACAAATCATCATAAGAGTCCACCTTTGAAAGAATGCAGGACCCTCAACAGCTACAGGGGAAGAGCTTCAAAGTTGCAGTTGCTCTTGGGAACTTTGATTCAATTTTCTTCTTTACAGTAGCTCCTGCACTTTTTGGTTGAGAGTGAGTTTGTATACAGTAGGAGAGTAGAGAGTGTGTTCCAAGCACTTATGCACTCCAGCTCTTATGTTCAATAGGTGTGTTCCAAGCACTCTGAGATCACCACACAATATCTCTTCTTGGTATGTGCTGGAACAGCAATTGACTCATCAGAAGGAAAGTGGAGGATGTGGTTTTGACATTGGAAGCCAGGAGTCAATAGAGAAGTTCTTGTACTGACCATTTTCATCAGAGAAGTCCAATTAGTGTGATAGCTGTTTGCAATGTGTGGCAGATTGCATACTTGCTCTGTGCTCTAGGAGATGGACATCTCTTCAATTTCATGCTGAATCCCAGCACTGGAGAGTTGTCAGACCGTAAAAAGATATCTCTGGGCACTCAACCTATTGCACTTCGTACTTTCCGGTCAAAGAATGCCACACATGTCTTTGCAGCCTCTGATCGACCCACAGTGATCTACAGCAACAATAAAAAGCTTCTATATAGTAATGTGAACCTTAAAGAGGTCAACCACATGTGCCCTTTCAATTCTGCATCATTTCCAGATAGGTTGGTTTTCTACACTCATCTGTACATTCCCTTGCCACTTGCATTTCATTCTTCTTTGCATCAGATGGTATGGTATATTCATCCTTTTCTTAGAGTGGATCCTTTGTCCTGATCAAAGTAGGTGTGATATTTAAAAATTGCTGAAAGCTAAAAGAGATGGAGGAAAAAGGTATGGGTGAGGGTTTGTATGTCCTGAGAAACACATCTTCTGTGTATTTTGTTCAGCTTGGCAATTGGTAAGGAAGGAGAGCTCACAATTGGAACAATTGATGACATTCAGAAGCTCCATATCCGTACAGTGCCTCTTGGTGAGCATCCATGCCGGATCAGCCACCAAGAACATTCTCGTACATTTGCAATCTGCTCTGCCAAATACTCTCCTTCAGGCTCAAATGGGGAAGATATGGAAACCCACTATGTACGCTTAATTGACGACCAGACATTTGAAATCATTTCATCATTTGCGCTGGATCCCTATGAAAATGGGTGTTCTATCATTACTTGCTCATTTACGGATGATTTCAATGCATACTATTGTGTTGGGACTGCATATGCTCTACCAGAGGAAAGTGAGCCCAGCAAGGTCTGCTTTATATCTTATTTCTTGTTTTGTCTGAATATTGTTGTCAATATTGCTTTTCATCTGTATGCAAATTTACTGGATATGTTCATCATTGTCCTACAGATATTTCTGAATCATGTTCTTTTGATTGTGTTCACAGTGATGTGTCTTGTGCAATAAAGTCTCCATCTGCCATTGCTTTATTTGTTTTGGCTTCATTTCAGCCCTAAAAATGTTTGATGTGAGTTGGCGAACTAAATGCTTGAATTTGCACAGGGGAGAATACTTGTGTTCATTGTTGAAGATGGCAAGCTGCAGCTGGTGACAGAGAAAGAGGCAAAAGGAGCTGTGTATAACCTTAATGCATTCAATGGAAAGCTGCTGGCAGGGATAAATCAGAAGATACAGTTGTACAAGTGGACACTCCGGGAAGATGGTGCCCGGGAGTTGCAGTATGAATCATCTCATCATGGTCATATCTTGGCTCTCTATGTACAGTCACGTGGTGATTTCATTGTCGTGGGAGACCTGATGAAGTCCATCTCTCTCCTCATCTACAAGGTTGAGTTCTTTTCATGCCTTTCCAGACCCACCTTCATACCATACCTCCTAAAGTGTCCAGCACTTGGGTGCCTGAAGATTTATTTTGTAACGAAGCTGGATTTGGAATTGCTTCTCTGCAATTTTGACAACTTGTAGAATGACTCCATTGATACACAATGGTATTGGCTAAGAGGTTGGGGTTCTATTCAGTCTTGGTCAACACACACAGAATTGGCACTATAATTTAGATGTAGTTTCAACAGAACCTGATAATGGTCATGGTTTTATGTAGGAGTTTTTGAAAGGGCCATGGGCAGTTTGTCTGCTATCTTCTGGTAGATATAAGCATTTTCAAAATTCTCACCTTCTGTTATTTGCAAGCTTTTTATTCAACCTTGGTGTTATGAAAGCTAATCCCGCCTTGTTAGCCTTTGTAAGTGAAGAACTGGGAGGGACACTAGAAGTTATGCTCATAGTGTTATGACCATGCTTGTTCTTTGTGGGTTAGTCTTGGTTGTCCTGGAACAGACAGGATGGTTACCTTCAAATGTCATTCTTGAGCTTTCTTTGCAATCTCATAGATATTGTTTCCAGTAGCTTTGACAGATTATTCTGCATCCAAGTAGTCACAAGTGTTTTGCTTAAAGGATGTGTTCAGGGCACAGGAGGCCCCATCCATTAACTCCCTATGTAGGCCTCTCTATGTCTTAGGCTTAGGTGTGTGCTTGTACAGTGACAAGCTCAAATGGAATGAAGCTTACCCTCACAAGCTTGTTGCAGCTTGAGCAAGGATGCTGCTGACTATTCTGATTAGTGCTGTCTCTTGACTGCTAGCCAACATCACAACAGGGTCTTTCTGTTGATTCAGGAAATGTGACAGAAAATCAGGACACAGATGTTTGTGTAGTGGTTTGACCCAATTTCTGGCTTGATTTTTGTTCTTATCTACACCCCACCATTATGCACCAATGAAGTCAGTGGGAACTCATGCCAGGTCCTCACTGCTGTTTGTGATGAGGGTGATTATCTGACACTTTGTGAGTAACACTTACAAGGTTTTAATTGCACTGATTCTTATGTGTTAGTTCTGAAACTGACAGAAGAACTACCTTCAAGTTGTTGTTGTGGAGTTTTCTCAGCAATCTCATAGATATGTAAGTGAACAACTGGTAGGGTTCCAAATAAGAAATTAGTGAAGTTCTGACAGAGGAAGTTGGTTCAATCTTGCAGCCTGAGGAGGGTGCAATGGAGGAGCGTGCACGGGACTACAATGCAAATTGGATGACAGCAGTTGAAATCCTGGATGATGACACGTACCTAGGAGCAGAAAATAGTTTCAACCTTTTCACAGTGAGAAAGAACAGTGATGCTGCAACAGATGAGGAGAGGGGTCGCCTTGAAGTTGTGGGAGAATATCATCTTGGGGAATTTGTGAATCGCTTTCGACATGGTTCATTGGTGATGCGGCTGCCAGACAGTGAGGCCAGCCAAATTCCAACTGTGATTTTTGGAACTGTGAATGGAGTGATTGGTGTAGTTGCCTCTCTTCCACAAGAGCAGTTCCTCTTCTTGCACAAACTGCAGCAATGTTTGGTGAAGGTCATAAAGGGGGTTGGGGGCTTGAGTCATGAGCAATGGCGTTCTTTTTGTAATGAGAGGAAAACTGTTGATGCCCGCAATTTTCTGGATGGAGATTTGATTGAATCTTTCCTAGATTTGAGTAGAAACCATATGGAGGACATAGCCATTTCATTGGATGTCCCCGTGGAAGAACTTTGCAAGCAGGTGGAGGAGCTGACAAGGTTACATTGATCACATACTGTAGAGCCTCTAGAGTCTTTTTTACTCCATAGTGGACTGTTGTGGCATACCTTGATAGTTTTGCCACTTATCTTGGGCCTAGCCTTGCTTAGCTTTGAACCCAAGACAAGGCGAGCCCTTTCTGATATTCGACTTGGACTTAAACTGGAAAATTTGGATTGCATTCCTGCCACAACTGTGACAAAAGTTTTTAAACGATTCGCCGTTAAGTTGTCAAGTATCGAACTTTCTCGATAGTTAAGGCTACAGGATTCACCCATCTGAGGATGATTGGTCTCCTCTGTTTGAGGCTCCTTTGCTCTCAATTTTGGAGTTAACATGGATGGTTCTATAGCAAGCTCCACCCTTGCTGTGCTACACACTGGTTGAGGAAGGAGAACTGCAGCGGGCTGGAATCTGCTTTTCCAAGAAAGGATCTTCAACCCCACTCTTTGGAAACAATCTCTTGACCTTGGTATTTGCACCATGCTTTCGACCTTCTTTTTTTCTTGTCGTTCCTTTTTGGTACCATACTGTGTGAAATAACTGGGCATTTCTAACTGGGCATAGCAATGTTGGCATTTCTAATTTCTGTTTGACTTGCTTATGTTGAAGCTGGGTGACATTAACGTTCATTATCATGAGATGTCTTGAGTGCCATACATTTGCTGCTACTTTGTGCAGCAAGATATTGCCCTAATGCACAAGCAAAGCATATATTGTGCAGGTTCAATTGTGGCCACATCAAGGTGGATATGCCCAAAAGAACTTTGAAGCTCAGCCCTGCACATTTTGAAGGAAATATAAAGCTGTCTTTGTTTCCTATGCATCTCTCACAGGTTTCAAACATGTTGAATCCCTTTTGTTTCATATGATTTCCATGTCATCCCATGAATGGACTTGTTTCTCACAAATTTCTATGTCATACCAGGAATGCACAAGGGCGGCAATGGTTATATCAATAACAATTTGTGTAAACTTTTCTCTTGTCAATTTTATGCCTTCACTGTCATTTTGATTGGTTTTTTTTTTTTTTGTTTTAGAAGCAGTTTTACAAAGTGGTGCTACAAGTGTACACTTAGGAAGTGCCGAGGTCTTGGTGTGGCAAATTTAATTAATTCTGTTTCAAAAAGTGATGA
>Ga0209208_10012234_pt1 | contig 10890 bp, 8 predicted proteins | sample S1TSphfallax_3_FD_187694 | JGI IMG/M metagenome (GOLD analysis project Ga0209208, IMG submission 187694) | Host-associated microbial communities from peat moss isolated from Minnesota, USA - S1T2_Fd - Sphagnum fallax MG (SPAdes) (version 2) | ecosystem: Host-associated > Plants > Peat moss >... | reverse complement strand
GTGTGGTAAGAATTTCCCGTCTCCCTCCTCGCATCATTGGCAATGTGTTTTTTCCTCCCTTCTCTCTCTCTCTCTCTCTCTCTCTCTCTCTCTTTTGCCACTCTTTATCTTGCAAGAGAAGCTTTGATCTCTTTTTGGTAAGAAGGAAAAAGCAATTCTTCAAGCTTTGGTCTCTTTGTCAGAAGCAAGAGAATGATTCTTCTACAGTAGTAGGATAGTAGTTTTTGTCTCTATTCGCACTTGAATTTAGGCTTAAAACCTCGGTGTCTGAGGTCATGCTCAGCAAAGGATTGGTTCCAAGCACCCCATCACACAAATTTCCAATCTCATCTCCCTTGTAATTCCAAAGCAGGAGCTGTCAGGATTTGAATTTTTCAATTTCTACTAATGATACAAGCTTATTGCCTCCTGCTGGTTGGTTATGTATTCTGTGACAATAAGTGCAGCTCTGTGGATTTATCAAACCGAGTGCAGGTCGCCTTCTGTGGGATGGAGTTGATTTGTCTCAGCCTGGCCTTTATGATTGTAAGATTCATCTTGAGATCCTTGTGCTCTGTTTGAAGATTCTTTGCAGTGATCACAACGTATGTTTGTCAGGAGTTCAGTACACTAGAAGAACCAGCAGCATCTTTGCTTCAATTCATGGATAGTAGTTTAGAGCTGGAAATTATCTAGTTTTTGAGCATGTGTTGAAACCTAAACCTTTGACCATAAACCCATCACTGTAGTAGAGTGCTTTTTTTGTAGTGATGTTTTGTGGGTTGTTGAGAGTGTTGATTTTTACTTTTATGATTGGTTTCCGCAGTGACAACAGTTGTTAAGGGCATCATCATCACTACCAATCTAGTTCAAAATTTGTTGCATGTGCACAATGTGCAGGGCAGTGTACAGGCCAAATGTGCATTTGGTTGCTGCAAAGGATGCCATCAAGAAGGCATTGACTGTCTATGAGAATGTGGTCCGCTTCATAGCCTTATACCACCAATTCATGATGTCTTCAAGGTCATCTTTAGGTGCTTCTGGAGTATATAAGAGATTAGCTGTCAACTGTGAGAGAAAACGTACAGATGCTTCTTGATTGCTATTGCATAAAGCTGCCTCTCAGGTATCATCAATAATGGGTACAGTGTCTTCCTGTGCTGTCCTGTAGAAGAATGCTGCAAGTTGCATTGAACTGACTTGTGATGCACATTGGATGAAGATTGCACTCTTTCAAGTTCTCAATTCTCTTGTGGATACACTCACTCAAAATGCACAATGGATTCTGTTGAGGACTGCATCTTGCTCCCCAAAGAGGGAAGGCAGTAAATTGGACAGTCACAGCAGTGTCTGTTGTTACAGGATAGCCAGTCCTTGGTGGTTCAGTACGATGATGTGCATGATGGCCACTGTGGTTAATGCTTCAGTGTCCATTGCATTTAATGAGCCTGATATTTTAGGAGCGGAACTCTGTCTTGGGTTGTTGCAGCATTTCTGGGAGATGCTGGAAGGAGGTGAGGGGCGCACAACAGGTGCACTTGAGACAATGGGACTAGGGCATTTGGCTCAAGAACAAGCAGTTGTGCTTTCTATGGGCCAGGCATGTCTGTTTCTCCATTCATAAGTGACATAATTTTTTCTGGTGGATTTCATTACCTACAACTCGTTGATTCTGACAATCAATCAAATAGAATAGTTGATGTGTCTACAGCACAGAAATAGCTGAGCATGGGTCTAGCAACAGATTGATTGCTAAAGTGCATGGTTGCAAAGTGCATGCAGTTTGTAACTTTGTACATGTGACCATTTTGCAAATGTAGAGAAAGAGGTTGCAGCTGGCAAGGATGCTGGCAGTGCCCCGCCCACTGTGGTTACTGGATGAACCCTCTGTGGGCCTTGATGCTGAGGTACCTGCCCTGCTCAATCTTCCTAGTTTTAAAAGTTTTGCAAAATTTGTCACCCATCGTAACTGTTGCCTTGCATTGCATTGTTACTATTGTTCCTGTCTTACCTGCACTTGTCCTAAATTACAACCTGAAACTTGTGACTACATGAAATCAAAGGATACATCACTCTTTTGTTATCATTATTAATGCAAAGGGTTGAGGAGTTGGTTGATCAGGGGGTGGAAATATTGGAGGAGCTGATCGCCCAGCATCGGCACCAAGGAGGCATTGTGCTAGTGGCTACTCATGTCCCGATCAATCTTCCTGATGCCCTTGCCTTGAGATTGCCCCCAAGGTAATATGCCCATCTTAAAACAGCATTGCCCTTGTTTATATTTCTGACCTTGCTCAAGCAAATTTTGATCAAGCTTTGTGATGTGGGTGCTCCACTGAGGCCTTCTTCCATGCCATATGAACCTCTGTGCACCTGATGTTTGATACATAACATTTGCAAGATGTTCCAGTCATGACTGTTCTTAATCTATTTTCAGGTTTCAGTTGTGGTGCTAATCTTCATTTGTTTTGTGCATGCTGCAGAGTACCTCAATTCAGACAGTACACAGCAGCAGATTATGCTTGAGCAGAAACAAAATGTTGACTACATTGGAAGACTGTAGTGTTCTTATCCATCATTTTTTCATACCACCATTGGACATTTTCAGCAGTCAATATACAGGGGTTCTTAATTGAGGAGGTAGTTTGAGAGCTTTGGGAAAGCAACTTTTGCATCTCTCAGAATTCCATCCACAACATTAGCGAACATGCTGGCACACTAATTTGTTTTCAAGATTTGGAATTGCTCTGAATATGAATCCAGTGTCATTGACTGCTTCTGGATTTTTGGAGATGGGTCCAACTGAGGAGAATTACCTCTTGTAATACACACCAATCCAATTTCTGAGATGTACACTGTTATTTCTTATATTTTCTTGAGTGGACTCTCCTTCCTTGGTGGACACTAAGAAGTTCCTGTTTTTCATGGGATTTTCAAGAATCCAACTTTCCTGCAATATTTAATTCCAATGTAAATTTGATTTTGAAGTCTGTCATCCTTTGATAGTTGTGCCAATCACAGTTGATGGAGTCTTGTAGCATTCTGCAGAAACAATCAAGACCAAAGGTGCTGTATAACCTCACCTACCTGTGGTCAATATCCCTGTATTCTTCAAGAAGATGAGCCACAAGTGGCAGATCCTTGTACCTACAGTTTGTTAGGAAAGCTGGGCATGGATGAAAGCATTGTGGAGGGCTGGCCATTTGTGGTTTTTTGTCATCAAAACACTGTCAAATTTACTGTGGGAATGGACTAGTTGTCACGAGAGCAGCGTCATGCAGAGATTGAGTTCACCACTGTAGACATACAAAAGGTGAGATGTGATCATTCTAACTGGCACCAGTTTCATGCAGATGTGCAGATATAGTCACTAAATCTGCTTTTTGCAAGGAGTGCCATAGCCAGCAGGACATGATGCTGTGAACAGTCCCCGATTCAACATGTGTTGCACATCAGTTGATGTCAGGAGGTAATTAGTTTCGCCCTTCCAGCCGCAGCCACCATGATATGTGAACAAAGTTGAGAATTTGTTGTTGAAAGAAATACAGTGTGATGACAGTACCTAGAATAGAAGGTCACGAAAGAGATGCATGCACTGCTAAGATTCCCTGGGGGCAGTTGCAACCAGAAGGTTATGGACCTGCATGACAGAATGAGCCTGATCCTCAAACACTGGAAAACATCTTCAAATAACCACTCTTTTCATGATAAATCTTCTCCAATATGCATACCCCTAGGTAGTGCAAAGCCTATGACCGGAAACACTTGGTGTTTCAGCAGGATAATGGAAAAATAGTAAAGCCATACCATAGCAGTGTTGTTGCTAATATGGATTCTGTTGCATTCCTAGCATCTCCTGTTCCAGGCAACTACATTGCCAACAAGGGCCACTTATGCTCTGCTGCAGGCACTATCAGAGAAACTCCCAACTGTCTCCTAAAATAAGTACAAGTAACAGACCAGACATGAGTACCAAAGAAAACACAATTAGGTGGGGTGCTCTCAGACACAACCTCATGACATGTTAAAGCTAGATACAGGAGTGGAATATATCCACAAAACTTTGCAGCATACTCTTGGTCCACGGGGCTATTTTGGTGAACAGGAAAGAAATGAACCAAAACCCTCAACAGAGGAGAGGGAGATAAAAACCTAAAATCCTAAGGTGTGCTCGGAACAGCAATGGTCACATCTATGTTCAGAGACCTTTGAACAGCAAGAATGGCAACAATCATGTGCAAGTTCAAAGACCTTCAAAAGCAGCACATATTGCAGGGACCAGCTACAGTAGCATCCGCACTGATTTCATTGGGTCCTGGTGTCACCCAATGTCACACATTAACCAACAGGCTTAAGTTTTTGTCACATGACCTTTCTTGGTAACAAACATGTGCAGGTCCTGCTTGAGTGGAATAATATTCACAATATGAATAAATACCCAGAGATTCACTTCCTCCAAGACCAAAGTATACAGGTTATGAAAGCTTTTTGAAATGTTCAGTTTAAGGAGCTGAAAACAGAATGCTGCCAACAGTTGTTGAGGGGCAGTTGTACTGACTGTGAGCTTCAAACTGCTGAAAGGCATGTATGATGAAACCTTGGCAAGTACCAGTAAACAAAGCACTCAGCAAAGGTGGAAAAAGAAGGAACAAAGAGAGAAGACTGAAGTCCAAGCTCAAAAGACAAAATCCAAAGTGGGTCACAAAAGGGCAAAAGAACAAATGATGTTCTGAAGCCCCCACTAGTTGCATGAAGCATATTCGAAAGAAAAAGGGATGAGAAACTTGAAAGGACACTAAGCTTAGAAGAGGCCTCACTTGCAACAACAATGTGCTTCAAAATAGAAACAACTTGAGCTCTTTGCAAAACTACTCACACCCTTTGCCTAAAGAAAGCACACAAAACATTCGAAGGAGGGTCACATGTGCCCTTAGCTAACTACACCACATTAGCACATCAATGAAAAAAATCATCCACTTGTTGGTGTAAGCAACCAAAAACCTCTATGGCAAGGAGAAGAAATGTATTCACCAAGTGTCAATCATAGCAAGTCTTTTCTTTGCCTAGGCCACCATCATCACAACCACCACATGAGATGAAGCAACATGCAAAACCAAATATGCTCAAGTGGGATCAGCATTGACAACATTGGTGCAAATGTTAGCAACCAATAACATGATGTCAACCCATTGACAAAAAAATTGGAAGGGAGGTAGCAAAAGGACATGAGTTTGTTCATGTGAAACATGAAACTTCACTTTTTTCACACTATAGGCAAAGGCATTTGGAACAATGTCATGGGATGTAATTTATTCCTTACCATGGAACAACAAAGGATGTTGGTTTCCATTGGATCTAGAAGTTGGTCACAAATGCAATGAGCTAACCCAAAAGTTAAAGGATGGGGGAGGTTGACCTTAATGTGCAATGCAGAGGATAAAACATATGCAACCAAACATAAAGATGCCAAGAATGACATATTGAACAAATAGCCATGCACTTGGCCTTGGGCCTATGCAAGACCTCAAGTGTGCGTAATGTGAATTAAAAGCCTTGTCATAAATGATGTTGGAAAAAAGAATGGTTGTGTAATTTGTTTGAAATGTTCTCTTAAAATGAATCTACTTCCCTTTCTACAAATTGCATGAAAGGGGGAATGCAAGCCAACACATCCATGAGAAAGAGTTATTGTGCCAACTTTAAATGGGTTTAGAAGGGGAATGAATTAGAACTTTTTAAACCTATCACATCCAATAAGAACAAATGATAATTCAAAAAGAGTTTAATGATGATGATGGGTGCAACAAGTGCCCAACTCCTCAAATAAGCCATTGGCATAATGAACTTTGTGAAAATGATGCCAATCCCCCCATGAGAAATAAGGAAGCTTGTCAGTGCACCAAGGGGGGTTGTGAGCAATCCAAGAACTTGGGCCCAAGAATTTCCCAAAAACGTACATGAAGGTTGCATCAAAAGATGCAAATTGGTGTTGAAAGATCGACAAGGGCGGGGGGGGGTTGTGGAATAACATAACAAATATGAATGTCTTTGGGCAAAACATCAAAATAAGATCCCAAAAGTTATTTGAACATCCCATAACCTCGAAAGCACATTAACATGCCAAATATTCTCATGTAAAACACCTTGCAAAAAGGAAAAATTAAAGAAACAAATCAAACAAAGTGCCCAAAACCATAATACAACAATTATTTAATTTATTTTAGATTTGAATGTTAGTTTTGGATGCAATTCAACTTCTTGGGTTGCCACAAACTCTTGTGATACCCACCACATGCTTGTAAATTCTCACAACTTTTTGACACAATTAAGGTTTTTTCCTTCCTTTTGAGGTTATTTATTCATAAAATGGATGATACTTTCAAATATTGAAGTCCAAGGTGTTGGATGTTGTTCAAATTATATTGTGTTCAAATTTCAATTCATAAACTTTCTCACCTTTAGTAAGTCATTAAAATTAGTTATTTAAAAAAACAAATAATAGAAATTAGTGTTGTGGTAAATTTACAATAGATTTACTATCTAGTGGCCAATAGATGCTAGTAGTCTATTTATTATAAACTTTGAATCAAAGTCATTGAAACTTTTAACTTACTTATTAATCTTAGTTATAAAAAGAGTTGGCAATTAAAGTCATTGCCCTACAAGGGTGCAGTCATGATACAAGGAGCTAGGGACTATGTTGAGTGTAGTAAAATCTTACACCCTCCTAACTTTCAAAAATCATTGAAAAATTTATAATGATTGGAATATAATGATATGAAGTGCATATTATTTTTATATTTCTAAATTTGCATCTCAAGGTTTTTAATGCAATTCTAAAATGTTTCATTGGTTATAAAATGAATAGTAAGCAATGCACATTTAGATGTTGAATGGGAATTCAAACTTTGAATGTCCTTTATCTTATGTAAATTTAAACCATTAATTCTAAATTTGTTTTGATGAAAAAAATAATTAATGATTATGAAGGCCTAGTAGTGATAAAACTTTGAATATACCTTCTAATATGGTTATCCACTATAGTCTTTTTTGAGTATTTGAATGTGTTTTCGAACACTAAAACTACATAATTTGATAGACTTCTTCCAAGGCAAAATATTTTTTTGTCAAGTAAGGGCAAGGGTGCATTTTCATGAAGATTGGATGTGTTATGTGGGATTATTTGTTTTTTTGGTGAATATGAACTCTTATATTTAGAATGATGTTCAAGAAAATCATTATTAATAAACTTGATGTATAATATATCATAGAGGGTTTTAAACACAAATATATTTTTTAAATGTTGAGATGTTTACTTTTGTTAAAATGCACACATTTGATTTATCTATGGAATTATCATTCAATAAATACATTTAATTACATGTGATTTGAAAATTGGAAACATACATGGATTATATTTTTGAAGTTGACATTATCATCTTATAACAAGCCCAATCAAAATACATAATCCATGTTTCAAATGTGATAAATCCTAATCCTTTTAAAGCACTTGGGCCTTGTATTAAATGGCTCTTTTGATAGTGAATGTACCCACAAGTCTAATATTTGGTGGCCACCAAAATTTGTTAATATTACAAAATTTTATTAAAAAACATTAACACATCTAATTTACTTATTAATTTGAACTATAATAATAATTGGTGACTAAAGTCATCACCCTATTACAAGTTTAGAATATTTGGTGGCCACCATAAGTTGTTAATATTGCAAAATTTATTTCAAAAACATTGACAAATTCAACTTACTTATTGATTTTAATTATTAAAATAATTGGTAATCAAAGTCATTGCCTTACTACAAGTCTAATATTTGGTGGCCATTAAAATTTGTTAATATTACAAAAAAAAATTGAGAAATATTGACACATCTAACCTACTTATTAATTTTATTTATAAAAAAATTGGTAATGAAATCATTGCCATATTTCAAGTCTAGTATCTAATGGCCACTATAATTTGGTAATATCACTAACAACATTCATTAATAAGATCTGTAATTGTAAGTTTAATCATTAGATTCTATAAGACTAAGAAATTAATTAAGCAACACATCATTTTAATTATCATGATCATCAAAACTTAATGTATTATATGTGATTAACTTCATTACCCACATCAATGTTTGTTTTAGCCCGACCACCATGCATATCATTAATTGTTATGGTGTTGTTCATGACTTTATTTTTCCTAGCATGAAATGAAAATACGATTTAATTAATGTCCACCCATTGCATTGGGTCTATTAAGTTGCACTTCCACCTTCCTTGCCAATAATCTTGGTACGACTTTACATTGTTGTGTGTTCCTTTTTTGCATACCACCCACCAATGAACATGCACCATTCTATAATGCTCATCATTCCCATCTTGACAACTTCACTATGCATTTTCCCCACCCATATTGGGTACACTTCAAGATCAAATGGATGAGCAAGAATAACATCTCTTTTATGTAAATCCCTAAAGGAAGTGTAAGCTATTGTACTCAAGGATGGCTTCATGTTTTTAGGCCCACAATATAGAGGGACAATTGGAAATTCCTAATCATCAACAATAGCTAGAGTTGGAAAAGAGAATTGCACATGATTAACTTTCCAATTGCTAGATGCCAAAAACCCTCCAACAAGATGTGACTTTGCTTTGGAAGTGGTTTTGACAAGCATTTAAAAATACACTCCCAATATTCAATATAGGGACCCATGGCCTTTGCATACATTTCATCTCTCACAATGTTCAATGTCCAAAACTTCAAATATTTTGAGGTATCACTATTAATAAAGTTTTCTTTCTCTATTGACTTTGAGACACCGTTATCCCAAATAGGACATCTAATTTTCTTTCTCTATTGACTTTGAGGCACCATCACCCCAAATAGGACAAAATGGAACATGCTTTGAAACTCCACTTGGTGGCTTGGGGTGACCTTGATTATCAAACTTCCACAATTGAGTTGTAGGGCCATCTGTGGGACTCCACATCGAATCAATCAATGACACCATGTACTAAATCATTAGCCATCCAAAAGAATCCACAAAAAATCGAAAAAAATGCATATGTACATGTCTGATTAATATTTTGAGGCCATCTTTCAAATAGCCTTGAACCCATGATTTGAAATCAAGAATTTCTTGAATCAATTGGGGGATGAATGACATTGCATATCATAATTTCATTTTGTTTTGACAATTTGTAGATTGGGTCATCACCCTTAACACAATGGTCAATTGGTGTCATGGGAAATTTGATAGGTTTTAGTAGAAGAACATCCATTACAAGAGATGTCTTCAACTAGGAGTTTCATTAATCATTTAGGTGAAATCACCACATCTTTTAATGATTGGCGATGAGTTTATGAGTTCATTAATTATTTAAACGAAATCATTGCATCCTTTGGTGATTGGCAACAAGTTGTGATATGAATAAATGAATTCATTAGAAATAATCAAATTGAAAATTGCCACATGGTATTTATTTTTAAATTAAAATTATTTTAAGTTGTTTTATGTGCATACAATCAACTTACATACTTGACCACATGGAAGTTGTGTTAACATTTGAACCTTCAACTACAAGGTGATAACCCATTGCCATTGCCATCTAACCAAGTTACCCATTTGATATGAAACAACTAGGGTGATGATCCTATTTAATATGTTGTTTATTCCAAATGTTTTGCAAAAACCAAATTTAAATGTTATTATCTTTTTCATACTATGTCCAAATGGAACAATTAAAATCTTGTTATAAATTTTCTTTCCAAGATGTACACATCTTTAATATTTTTAAGAAAAAAAAACTATTTAACTTGACTAAAAATCAATTCAAAACCTCCAATTTATTACATTTCAACAATGGCATGTTAAAGATTTTTTTCTTTCTTTAACCATTATTATCTTTATCATATTTTGTTTTAACAATAAAGTTTAAATTTAATTCCATTTTGTTCTCAATATTTTCACACATAAAATATTTAAGAAAAAAATCAATTAATTTGACTAAAAATGAATTTGAATTCTATTATTTAATACATTTCAAAATATGTTTTGAAAAAAAATTGTTTCAAATAATATAATTTGTGAATAAACCTATTTAATTTTTTTTTCAGAATTTCTTTTAAAAATATGATAATATATAATATTATATTATTCTTCCCCACATTTTAAATATATATTTAATCAATAGAAAATTTATTGATTTTTTTGGTTATATTTATAATTACTAATTTATACACAAACTTTTTTACAATATCATAAAATTTATTAAATTAAATTACAAATAGTACATTTTCATTTTTAAAAGGGATTTTCAATTTTATAAAATGATGTTTCATATAAATTATTAAAAAAATTCAAGTTGTATGAGCAAAGGTTTGATGAATAAATAAATAAATAAAAATTTACCCTAATTCAGAGAAGCAAAAACCCGTAACACATGTAATCAATTTCTAGGAAACCTGAGATGCCATCGCCAGAGCTTGATTGTGCAACTCAATGCTTCAACTATTGGACCAACTTTAAAGATGGGGTTGCTCACATAACATCAAGGCTTAATTCATACTTACACAAGGTAAAACTCACCGCATGACCATTCATTACTTGAACGGGGTTATGTTCTGTTATGGCATATTGGAAGGAAAGCGATGAGCTCAATGAATATCTGTAAGTTCATTGAAATATAGCTAGTCATCAGATTGCTTTTTCAATTTTGTGACGTAGCCACACCAGAGGTTTTCTTCCAGATTTGGTGATAGAGTAGGTTCGACAATATAATTTAAAAAAACACAAATTCCTCAAAATCTGGAGATTTTGGCGCATGCTTTTTTAGCAAAAATCCTTTGAATGAGTTCGCACTGGACTTGTTTTTGTCAGCAAGTGTGAAAAAAGACCAAATGC